>Ga0310697_10005588_pt1 | contig 12107 bp, 9 predicted proteins | sample 172DNAGHGlowgp2_FD_203883 | JGI IMG/M metagenome (GOLD analysis project Ga0310697, IMG submission 203883) | Sheep rumen microbial communities from Palmerston North, Manawatu-Wanganui, New Zealand - 1728 DNA GHGlow gp2 (v2) (version 2) | ecosystem: Host-associated > Mammals > Digestive system >... | reverse complement strand
CTGTCCTTGTTTATAATCCTTGCGATTTCGGCGGGGCACAATCCAACCTTCAGATACGACATTATTTCGTATCTTTGCCCCTCGGTAATGTGGTGCTTTATTTTTTCTTTTTTCACAACGCAAAAGTACTACTTTTTACCGAATGCGCCAAGAACTTTTTGCTTTTTGGCGCTTCTTTCTTTATCTCTTGTGTTGCATTTTCTATTTGAACTTAAGTCCGGCCCCTGCGCCTCCTTCGTCATCCACGGTGCACCTACCGCATCACCACCACCTTGCGGTGCTGGGACTTGTTGCCCCTCACACCTCGACCATCTTTTTCTCGAAGCCCGCGAGCGTAAGGTTGTCGGGGCTTACGAACCACAGCTGGTCGTCGTGCAGCAGGACGGTGTCGCGGTCGGGGTTCACTATGCGCTGGCCGCCGCGCTCTATGGCTATGATCATGGCGTTGTGTTTCTGGTCGAAGGCGGCCTGCCGTATGGCGAGTCCGCAGAGCGGACCGCCGGCCTCCACATGGTAGCGGTACATGTGCATTTCGTGGTCCGAGTGGTCGTGGACCAGCATGTCGGCCTCCTTCTCGATGTCCGCACGGAGCGCGCTGACCTGCTCGTCGGTGCCTATGACGGTCACCCCATCCCCCACCCTGAAAATCAGGTTGCCCCCTGTCGACACACTCACCCGTGTGCCGACAGGGGGCAGTTTCTCTCAGCCTCCAGCTGCCGTCAGTAGTTCTTCCTCTCGAAACGGAAACTTTCCCCGCTCGAGGTCTTTAACGTAAGGTACGGTTCTGTGCAGGACACGATGGTGTACTTCCGCGTGCAAGGTGTGTTGCTCTGAAAACCACGGAACTCCGATTCGCTCCAGTCTACATACGCCCGATATGTCCCCACCGAACTGTAGTTGGCTGTTATCACCCCGTCCGAAACGGTGTAAGTGCCATCGGCCATCACGCCGTATGCCTCGTCGCTGCGGATTCCCATCTCGATACTGTTCGACGACTTGCGGCCGAACTCGATGCTGAACCCGTAGTCCGCCCGCTCCATGTGAAGCCATGTCCCTCCTTCAAGGTATTCCATGTACTGTGCGTCACTCATCCCCTCGCTGTGCGTCGTGGTGTCGGTATCTTTTTCGCTGCACCCGGCGGCAAACACGAGTGCCGCGGCAATGCAAAAGAATAAAACCGTCTTTTTCATTTCATCTTTTTTTATTGTTGTTGTTTACTGTTGATTCGTCTATTGCAGCACGACGAGCCTCACCAAGCCAGCTCCCCTCACCACGTAAGTGCCTCGCGGCAGCCTGCGCACATCTATGGCGACGCACTCCCCGGTGCTCTTCCAGCTGCCCAGCCGGTGGCCTTCCATGCTGTAAAGCTCTACCTCCACGCCCGGCTCCAATCCGCCTATCTCCAGCCTGTCTGTGGCCGGATTTGGCATCAGGCGTAGCCTTTTCTCGGCCTCTTCTATCCCCTCTGTCGCGGCGAAATAGGCCATATACGTGTGCGATCCATCCACCGTGATTACCCTCGGATTGTCGCTGTTGCCGTCGTTCCAGCGGGTGAACTGGTAGCCGTCGTTGGCTATGGCCTTGATGACGATGTCGGTGCCTATCTCATATTCCCCACCTCCGCTCACATTGCCCGCCGTCTCGTCCGACGTGAGCACCGTGATTATGGCCGTCGGACTGCTGTTCGAAACAAAGTAGGCAGTCATCGTCAAGTTGCTCGTCACCACTATACTGCGCGGATTCTGCGTGATGCCGTCGCCCCACTGCGTGAAGCGGTACCCCTCGTTGGCCTCGGCCGTCAGTGTCGCCACCTCGCCTTCTCTGTACACTCCGCCGCCGCTCACTTGCCCCATCGCGTAGTTGCTGGCCGTCACCGTCACCGTGTATACTATCGGTTCGAACACCGCCGTGTAGCTGGCGTCGCCCGTCACCGTCACTGTCCTCGGATTCGTGCTCTCCCCGTCGCTCCATTGCACAAACCGGTAGTGCGCCGCCGCCGTGGCCGTCAGCGTCACCGTCTCCCCCTCGTAGTAGGTGCCGCCCCCACTCACACTGCCCATCGTCTCCTCGTTGGCACCCACGCTGATGGTGTACTGCGGGTTGACTTCGAACATGGCCGTAAAGCTGGTGTCGCACGTCAGCGTCACCTGGCGCGGGTTCGTGTTCTCCACGTCGCTCCACTCCACGAAGTGGCTGTGCACCGCCGCTGTGGCCGTCAGCGTCACCGTCTCACCCTCGAAATACGTGCCGCCGCCGCTCACACTGCCCAGCGTCGCGTCGTTGGTGCTCACGCTGATGGTATACTGCGGGTCGCCCACGAACATGGCCCTGAAGGTGGTGTCGCTCCTCACCGTCACCGTCCTCGGGTTGACGCTCTCTCCGTCGGACCACTGCACAAAGTGGCCGTGCGCCCCCGGTGTTGCTCTGATGCTCACCTGCGTCAGGTAGTCGTACATCCCGCCGCCCTGCACGCTCCCCAGCACCGGGTTGCTGCTCTCCACCGTCAGCAGGTATCGGTCTATGGCGAAACTCGCCGTGAAAACCGTGTCTTGCGTAAGCGTCACCTGTCGCGGATTCTGCGTGTTCCCGTCGTTCCACTGCGTGAAGTGGTACCCCTCCTCGGCTTCCGCCGTCAGCGTCGCAACCTCCCCCTCCCCATACACTCCGCCGCCGCTCACTGTCCCGTGCTCCTCGTCGTCCGCCATGGCCGTCAGAGTGTATTGTGGCGGCGGCAGCTCGTAAACGAAGACCGGATAGCCGTTGTTGATGTTGTAGATATCCTCCGCATAGACGCTGCTCCCGCTGTTCAGCATGGCCACAAAGCCACTCGTCTTCATCTGCATCGAATCCGTTGGCACTCCGTACTGGTTCGTGTCGTACGACATCGCTCCCAAGCACCCCTCTCTGTAGTAGTTGTTGCCCGTCATGTACGTCGGGCTATTTGCAGCCTTGGCTTTTATAGCATAGCGGTGGCTGTAATTGGTGGGCGTCGAGACAGCCCCAGTGTTGTAGCAGTTCGCAATATCTCCAATGCCAATCCCATACACATATATTTCATCGTTCGTTATATTGCTGGTCGAATAACTTGTGTGTACTGCCCCTGTATTATAACAGTATTCTATTGACGCGGCAGTCGCAGATAGTCCACAGGATATTCCCGCTATACGCGCAGATTGTTGGAAACTGATGGCCGATACGTCTCCGGAGTTTTGGCACTGGAGAATGAAGACCATACGCTTTGTATAACCGCATATTCCTCCGACACGCAGATCTTGTGCCATCATAGCTCTTTGGTTGGGATTTATACTTGCCTGGCCGATTACGTTTCCTAAGTTTCTGCAGCCGTACACATCGCAAGTGTCTAAATAGCCCACAATGCCTCCAACCCATGAGGTTGCCCCCATAACAGTGCACCGGTTGGTGATATTCTGCAAAAATGAATTCCTCGCTCCTCCTACAGCCCCTCCTGTACCAGCAGTCTTAGTAATGGTTCTACTCTGTGTGTTGAAACCGCACTCCACGTAGCCCTCCACGTTGCAGTTCCTGACGGTGCCGTTGACGAGTGCTCCCACAATACCTCCCACATGAAAACTAAGGGGCAAACCGGATCCATTCCCTTGTTCGACCGACACTTCGACCGTCAGGTTAAGGTTCTCGACCAGACCGTTTTCCACGGTTCCGAACAGGCCAAGTATGTATCTCGGGCTGGTTAACTCCAAAACAGTGTGTACATACAGGTCGTCTATCGTGTGCCCGTCGCCGTCGAAATTGCCCCTGAATGGGTAGGTCGTTGTGCCTATAGGCTCCCAGGACCTGTTGCTCATATTGAGGTCGCTGGTGAGTTTTAGATACTGCCCCGCATAGTCCGTGGCACCCGTGTAGAGCTGCTGCGACACATATGCCAGCTGCTCTGCTGTTTCAATAAGATACGGATTGTTGACTGTGCCGTCGCCCGTGGTGATTGGCGTCGCATAGCCGCTCCACTGCGCCTGGGTCGTGCACACAAGCCCCGTCAGGGCAAACCACAGAATAAGAACTTTTCTAATCATGTTTGCTGTCTTTTTTGTCGTCGGGTTTACATTATAAGTAACTTCTCGGCTCTTCTCCCGTCTATTTGCAGCAGGTAGAGCCCCGTGCCCGGCACGTCGATATGCGCCGTGCCGTTTATCTGTCCGGCGTAGACCTCGCGTCCCTGCACATCGCACACCCGCACACAGACCGGTCCGCCCGTGCCTTCTATCCTTATGCTCCCCCTGCCCGTACGGACGGCATAACCGCTCCCGTTCACCTCTTCCAGGGCGTTGTTGCCCGTCCGTTGGAACACAGCCGTGGCCGTCAGGCTGCACGTGACCTCAAGCGTGAGCGTGGGTGTGGTGTGGCTGTAGTCTATGTTCCCGTCGGCATGTACAATTTCCCACCGTGCGAAACGGTATCCGCTGTAGGGCGTCGCCTGCGCCTTTAGCATCCTGCCGTTGGTGCACGTCGGCATTTGCGTGGTGCTGTAGTTCCCTCCTGTGGTGCCCCCCGTCTCCCATTCATACACGAACTCCTCGCTGAAATTGAAATGGTAATAGTTGTCGTTCAGGGCGGTTTTGTATACCGCTAGCCTGCCGCAGGGAACGATAATCAGCGGTTGCTCCGTCACCCCGTTCGGTATCTGGTTGACTGTCGTGGGCGGGTCGTATGGTTTCAACTTCACGCATACCACATTCGGCGAGTAGCGGAAAGGCATCATCCCGATGGAATCGACACTGCAGCCGAAGGTGACCATCTGTAGCACATTGCAGTTGGTGAAACATCCCGCACCCACCTTCTCCACTCCGTCGCCAAGGTCAACGTTTCTCAGTTTTTTACAGTACACAAAGGCGTTTCCGCCTACGTACCTCACGCTGTAGGGTATGACTATCTCTTCGATATGATTGTTCCATGCAAAAGCCGAACCGCCTATTTTTTTTAGTCCGCCATACGAAGCTCCCGCAAGGGTCCTCAGAAAATCGGCCGAACCGGGGTTCTTGTTGCATGGATACTTCACCAATTCATCGCCGTTTGCCGACAGCAGCACCCCGTCGACCGACTTGAATGTGCTGCCGCCGCTATTCACCAGAATCCTTTCCAGCGCCGGACAACTGTCGAACACCGAAGCGTATAAATTGGTCAATGTGGAAGGCAGTGTCACCTCTTCCAGGTTTCTGCAGCCCTTGAAGGCGACATATCCCGGGCATCTCTCTATCCCTTCGGGCAGCGTGACGCTGGTGACGTTGGGGCAGGACTTGAAGGGATTTAGCATCTCGACCACACTGTACACCACTCCCCCGTATGTGACGGTGCTCGGCACCACCACGTCGCCCGATGGCTTCGTCTTGTTGCCCCACCCTCGGGTCGAAGGGGCCCACAGCGACACCTTGTGGGCGCTGGCGGGCTGTAGCTTCTTGTAGTAGAGCATCTGCCCCGACGGAGCCCTGACCGAAAAGTCTGCGTCGTCGGCATACAAGGGATTCTGGATCATGGTGCTCGTCACCAGAATCAATCCAATAATGAGTTGTTTGATACGCATGTCTCTGTTCTTTGTTTATCTTGTTGTAATTGTTCTTACGCTGCCGCTGCCGGCTGGCTATATGTTGTATTTCTGCCCGTCAATCATCACAAAACACCTCATGCAGAGCAGGTTTTTCAGCTTGTTGGTCTCATATTTCATGCCTGCCATACCGGATCGGTACAGGTCTTTTTCGCTTGCGGTCCACGTCTGCCCTTGTTCGTATCGTTTCTGCACCATTGTGTAGACTGCATGGCCGTATGTTATCAAGGTGCTATACTCCGATGCCGTGTAGCTCGAGGTAGGCCAGGTGCCGGGAACGCTCGTTTGGCCGACCCAGTTCCACACGTTGAAGGTCCATCCTGGCTGGTCCCATTCCACACCCATCTTGGGGTGGATATTGACCAAAGGTATTAAGAAGGTCATACTGCCCGACTGTTTCTTCTGCGTCTTGTAGTAGCAGTATGTGTTGTCGTAGCCGTATTCCACACCGTATACTATATCCTTGCCCGGATATTTGCTCTCGAGCGTCGACGTCACGGTCATCTCGTAGTAGAGGCGGTCAAAGTAGTAGTAGAGCGATGTGGACACACAACTCCTCACCTCGCTTTCCGATATTCCTGTGGGCGTCTGTCCGCCGCCTCCGCCGCCTCCGCCGTACCCTCCGGACGACCCTCCTCCGTTCTCCTCCGTCGATACCCCCCCGGGGAAATAGTACGAACTGTCGTCGCTGCACGACATGCAAACAGCCAGCAGCAGAATAATGCTGAAGATTCTTGTACGTTTCATAGTACTGTATCTATAATGAACTAAAATTGCCTATAGTGGTTCGTATTCGAACAGATAACTGCTCCCGCTGCTGGACGTGCCCCTTGTCGGATAGCCTGTGCAGTCGTCGTATTCATAGGTATACTCGAGTTCAATGGACCCATTGTTCTCATACGACGTGCAGTTGTTCTGCCCCAGTTCGTCCGGCTCGAGCACCAACAGCAGACTCTCCCAGGGGAGGGTTCTGTAAGGGTTCTTTTGCCCGTCATAGGTATAGCCGACCGTGAAGCCGTTACTGCTGAGTCTGGTCAGCACCACATTCCCGTTCTGCCAGGTGTAGGACATGGTGTCGTAGAACTGGCCGTACAACGGGTCGCTGTCCCAGCTCACCCTCTGCTTCAGTTGCCCCGAATTGTCATAATAAAACCAGTAGTCTACATAGGTATTGGTCTTGTCGTTCGTGGTCCGGGCGCTCGTGAGCCTCGTCCCCGAATAGGTGAGTTGGGTGGTGCTCCGGCTCTCGTATGTCTCGCCGGGTGATATTACCCTCGTATAGGACACTATTTTCCCGTCCAGCCACTTAAAGTGGTAGTCGGCCGCATACAGCCGCTGTATGCGCGAAAGCTCCTCCTCATGCCAGATGTATGAGGTCGCCGTGTTGCCGAGATACACTCTTTCCAGTCTCACCCTGCCGCAGCTGTCGTCGCTACAGGCGGCAAGCGTCGCTACCGCTGACAGGAAAATCGTCATTCTGTGCCATTTCATAGTACTCTGTTGTTTTGCGTTGTTAGTCTAATATGTAGCTTCCGATACCTATATACCACGAGCCGCCCACCCCTGACTGGAACGAGAAGTCGTATTGCCCAAAGGCGTAGAACTTTTTATACCCCGCTGCAAAACGCAGTGTGCCGTTCCATGAGTCGCGGTCATAACCCGAGAGGTCCATCTCGGTGCTTCCGTAACTCATGCTTAGAAGATAGTTGAAGGCAATGCCGCCATAGATATCCAGATGCCATGACTCAAGGCTGCCGATGGGATAGTTGAGCCCTACGGGAATACGAAGCGACGTCGACGAAAGGTCATCCATAAAAGCGCCACCGATGGCTACTCCACCGGTGATATCCAGCGGAATCTCCCTCAAACGGGAACCTATTTCAACCTGTCCGAGTACGGTGGTGACATCTCCAAAATGCAACGCGACATGCATTCGGCTCAACAGCCCGCTTGTGTGTGTATCATCGGTACTGGTTGTCCGAATCGTGGGCTTTCTACCCGTTTGGGATGCCTTGGGTAGGCTGCTTTGGCTGGTTTGCGGCGCTTTCTCCTCGAACACCTGGGTCATCCCGTTTTCGAACTGTATCGAGTAGACATCCATCGTGAAGATGGTACTCACTTGTACAGCATCTTTACTATCCTTGTATTTTATGACATCCCCCTCGATACTCACCACTTTTGCATCGAACACGCTGCCGTTCCGTAGTGTCACACGGTCCTGTGCATGAGAGTACGTCGCACACAGGAGGAATGCTGTAAAAGCAACTGATAATGGTACAATTTTTCTCATAATCTATGTTTTGTTTATTGATGAATAACTTTTCTCTCTAAACAACACATAAAAAAGAGCGCGGGTTAAGTACTTTTGCTTATCCCGCTATGTTAGGCCTTCGCATTGCCCTTGATACTGAATAAGCAATGCCGAAGCCCACGCATGCAACCGTATGTGTTGGACGTGGCGTGCCGCGTCCCTACGATGCAACCAATGGACGAAGGAACATTGCGCTATTGCGGTATCAAGTCTGAAGTTGCGAAGTTCAACATAGCCGCAGATAAACGCCGTTACAACGTCTTTCTTATATGTCCTGCCGCCCACCCTCTGCCTTTGCAGGACTGTTCATGTCCCATTATGGCCTCGGCTGAAACGACGGTGCAAAGATACAAACAATTATCGGACTGGCAAAATAATTTTTTCACCAGTCCGAAAAAAAAGGTCTGCCCTGAATCAGTAATTCAACCCGAACATATAGAGTGGGATTGTTCGTAGATAAGGATACTCAATGTCGTCTTTCACAACATATGCATCAGCAACATTAGCCACCTGCTTGCGCTTCTTGTTCCGTCCACCCACCTCAAAGGTGCGCCCATCAACAATAAAATCACTCACCGGCGATGCCGACACATTATTGTTCACGGCCATCTGCGAGAAGAAGAATGTCTCGCGCAGCATTCCTCTGTCAGGATCGTCTTCACACAATGCATAGCACAGGTTAGTATTATTCAAGTACACCTTCTCGACTTTTGCGAAACGGCCCATTATGTCGTCATCCTCACGCAACTGCCGCAACAGGCCGGCCTGCTCCATGTAGACCAGCATGTCGGCCACCGTGGTGCGGTTCATTTCCAACACCCGTCCCAATGAAGAGAAGTTAGGCTTGAACGGGGTGCTCTGCGCCACAACAGACATCAACTTCTTCAGTTTCTTGGCTGTGGAAAGCGTAAGGTTTGCCTGCTGCGGAATGTCAGTGTCGAGGGTTTGAGACACCACATTGTCGAGCAGCAGCATATATTCCTTTTTTTGAAAGAACGGGAAATAGCCCCTTCGCAAATATTCGTTGAACAATGGCAGCGGACGCCCCAAATCCCGAGGCAATATGGCACGCCCCTCCAATATATCTTCCAGCGAATAGGGATCCATCTTGGCTCCGTATGCAAATACAAGGTACTCCCTGAACGACATACCCTCAAGCTTGTATGGCAAAGCCCTGCGGCTCAGGTCAACTTCCAAGCCGTGAATCAGGTCTATCATCGACGAGCCGGAGACCGTCACCCGCATATCGCGAAGCACGTCGTGCATCATCTTCACCTCGCGAGACCACCCTTGGTACTTGTGCACCTCGTCGATATACAGATGCTTCCCTCCCTGCTTGTAAAACTCATAGGCTGTATCGTACAGCGTATGGGTGGAGAAATACGGGTTCTCTGCAGAGACATAGAGCGACGACCTCTGTTCGCCCGCCAAGATGATATGCTGAAGCATCATCGTGGTCTTGCCAACGCCACGACAACCAAGTATCATATTTAGCTCCGCATCCCAGTTTATTTTGTCATACAAATAACGGCGAAAGGTTGTGCTTACGCCATCTAACACCTGATTATAAATATCATACAGTACTTTCATATTAAAATCCTTTCTCTTTTACTGCTGCAAAAATACACAAAATTGTCGAATGGACAATACAATTTTTGCAAAATTATGCATTTTCCATTCGACAATTTTTTTATTGCAACACCAAAATTGTCTAACCGACAGCGCAATTCAAGGCAAAAAGCGTACTACGCAACCTGCGTTTTTACCCTACACCTCGACCATCTTCTTCTCGAAGCCCGCGAGCGTAAGGTTGTCGGGGCTTACGAACCACAGCTGGTCGTCGTGCAGCAGGACGGTGTCGCGGTCGGGGTTCACTATGCGCTGGCCGCCACGCTCTATGGCTATAATCATGGCGTTGTGCTTCTGGCCGAAGGCGGCCTGCCGTATGGCGAGTCCGCAGAGCGGACCGCCGGCCTCCACGTGGTAGCGGTACATGTGCATCTCGTGGTCCGAGTGGTCGTGGACCAGCATGTCGGCCTCCTTCTCTATGTCCGCTCTGATGGCGCTGACCTGCTCGTCGGTGCCTATGACGGTCACCACGTCCGCCGGCATAAGTATCTCGTCTTTGGCAGGCAGGTCCACAATCTTGTCGCCACGTTCTATGGTGACGATATTGGCACCGTAGCGGTCGCGTATGTCGCTCTGCTGAAGGGTCCGCCCCGCCAAAGGCGACGAGGGGGTTACGCGCATCCGCTCCATCGCGAACTCGTTCTCCATGCCCGCCGGTATGTGGAAGGCGGCTTGCGCCTGGCGCGAGTTGAAGTTCTTCGTGAAGCGCTCCTCAATCTGGCCGTAGAAGCTGTCGGCCTTGCGCGAGAGGAGCACCACGGCGACCACTATCACGGCTATCACCATCAGGAAACCCACCGCGACGTCCACATACCCGGCCACGACCACGCCCACCGCGAACAGCGCCACGAAGTAGCGCAGCACCATCAGCGGTATGACCACGGCCTGTGAGAAGCGGTACGTGTCGAACATCTCCTTGATTCTCTTCTTGCTCACCCCCTTGACGGCCACGGCCCATAGGAACGGCGCCATTATGCCGAGCGTCCCTACCAAGCCTATCAGACGGCTCCAAAGCTGCGGTATCCCCAACTCGGCCATGAGCCCGTCTAAGAACGGCCGCAGCAGACTGATGCTGAGCAGCGATATGGCTGCCAGCACGGCGCTGTGCAGCAGTATGTTGTATAGCTGTTTCTTGATGAAGGTGCCCATCGTGGCGCGCCCTTCGTCGTAGCTCTCGGCGTGCTCGCTGTAGTGCTCGAGGTGCTTCTTCAGCTTCTCGGGCAGCCGCGGCTCCAGCCAGTTGTAGAGCGGCAGGCCACCCTTGATCATGTAGGGCGTCACGAAGGTCGTCAGTATCGACACCGACACGATGATGGGGTATAGGTTCTTGTCGATGACGCCGTAGCTCATGCCGAGGCCGGCTATGATGAACGAGAACTCGCCGATCTGGCAGAAGCAGAGGCCGCTCTGCAGGGCCGTCTTCAATGGCTTGCCGCTCAGCAGCACTCCCGTCGTGGCCGCCATGCTCTTGAAGACGATGATGCAGGCCGCTATGATGACTATCGTGAGCCAGTACTTGCCCAGCACCGCGGGCTGCACCAGCATGCCCACCGAGACGAAGAAGACGGCGCTGAAGAGGTTCTTCAGCGGGGTGATGAGGCGGTGTATCACGTCGGCCTCGATGGTCTCGGCCAGTATGGCGCCCATCACGAAGGCCCCCAACGCCGTCGAGAAGCCCGCCTGGGCGGCCAGCACCACCATGCCGAAACACAGCCCCACGGCCACCAGCAGCAGCGTCTCCTCGGTCATGTATTTACGCATCCACCGCAGGAACGTCGGAATCAGGTATATGCCGAACACAAACCACACCACCAGGAAGAAGGCCAGCTTCACCATGCTCATCGCCAGCTCGCCTCCGTTGAAGGTCCGGCTCACCGAGATGGTGCTCAGCACCACGAGCAGCAGCACGGCCACGATGTCCTCCACCACAAGCACCGCCGTCACCGTCGAGGTGAACTTCTGCTGCTTCAGCTTCAGGTCGTCAAAGCTCTTGATGATGATGGCCGTCGAGGAAATGCTCAGCATGCAGCCCAGGAAGATGCAGTCCATGTCCTTGAACCCCAGCAGGTGACCCGCTATGTTGCCTATGATGAACATGATGGCCAGCTCGGTCAAGGCCGTGATGGCTCCCGTGGCACCCACCTTCTTCAGCTTCTTGATGCTGAACTCCAGGCCAAGGGCGAACATCAGGAACACGATGCCGATGTCGCTCCACACGTGTACGCTCGTCGGGTCCGTGATCACAGGGAACCACTTGAAGTACGGCCCGATAAAGAAACCGGCCAGAATGTATCCCAGCACCAACGGCTGTTTCAACCACTTGAAAACGACGGTAATGACGCCGGCGGTGATCAGTATCAGCGCCAGGTCCATGAATATTGCGGGCAGATTCTCCATAGTCTGTTCTGTATGTTGCGTGTTGCGTGTGGATGTCGGGTATCCAGTCGGACCCGAAACACCAATCGTTAACGCCCGCATGCCGCTATTATTGTGTCTTGACAAAAATTCCTGCCCACACCCTACACATCACCCGCCGCACATCCCCTGCCGTCATGGCCCCCCTCTCTACCTCCTCTCTACCCCCTCTCTGGG
>Ga0310697_10005586_pt1 | contig 12109 bp, 11 predicted proteins | sample 172DNAGHGlowgp2_FD_203883 | JGI IMG/M metagenome (GOLD analysis project Ga0310697, IMG submission 203883) | Sheep rumen microbial communities from Palmerston North, Manawatu-Wanganui, New Zealand - 1728 DNA GHGlow gp2 (v2) (version 2) | ecosystem: Host-associated > Mammals > Digestive system >... | reverse complement strand
ATGTACGGCCAAGCATATAGTAGGCGCGGAGCTGTTCGTTACGGGTGCCGTGACGGTCGAACCAGTCGGCGAGGTCGCGGGCCAGCGAGTCGTTAGTCAGTGGGACATACTCACGGTTCATGCGCTCCAGCTCCTCAAGCTGGAGTCGCTGCCGCTCGCCGCTGTCGCAGGCGGCGAGGAGGACAAGAGCAAGGAACAACAGTACGCTGGGCATGATGGGGCTGACTTCGTTACTTCTTCTTCGGCCTTCTGCGCGCCCAGCCCTCCTCGGAGAAGTCGGGCTCCTCGCCCTTCAGTTCGCGGGGCACCTTTCCCATGAGGCTGCGCCAGTCGTCGTTTTCTCGATGGAATCGGCCATTTTTGCGTTTAGCGGAGTCGTTTGACTCACGGTGTGAAGCCTTTGTGATTTCTTCGGAGTTACACCGCACCTGGCGTCCCTTGAAGCGGATGCCGGTGAGCTGTGTCGTCACCTTGCGGGCGTCGCGCTCCGGCACTTCGAAGTAGGAGAAGGTGTCGAAGAGGTCAATATGTCCCACCTCCTGACGCCCGCCGACGTAGCGGTTCAACGTCTGCATGAGCACGCCGGGGAAGAAGCCGTCCTTCTTGCCTAGGTTGATGAACAGGCGCGTGTAGCCTTTTGCGGGGGCATGGGGCTTCTGAGGCTTTTGTGAGGAGTTGGACTTCTGGTTGGCATGAGAGGGTTGGGGCGCCAGGGGCTTCTCAAGCTCCGGGGCGTCGGCATAGTAGGCAAGGAACTTGCCGAACTCAAGCGAGACAATCTTCTTGATGATTTCCTCTTTGTCGATGTACTCGAAGTAGCGGTTGATGTCGCCGATGAACGGTGCTATCTCGTCGTCGTCGACGTCGGTCTTCACAATCTGGTCCATGACCTTGTAGAGCTGCTTCTTGCAGATTTCCTCGGCTTTGGGAATCTCTGCTTCGACGAACTGCTTGCCTATCTCCTTCTCGATATTGCGTATCTTGTGCTTCTCCTTCGTATGGACAATGCTGATGCTCGTTCCCTTCTTGCCGGCACGCCCCGTGCGCCCAGAGCGGTGGGTGTAGTTCTCGATGTCGTCGGGCAGTCCGAAGTTGATGACGTGTGTCAGGTCGTCGACATCAAGGCCGCGGGCCGCCACGTCGGTGGCCACGAGCAGCTGCACGGTATGCTGGCGGAACTTCTGCATGGTCAGGTCACGCTGTTGCTGCGACAGGTCGCCATGCAGGGCCTCGGCGTTGTAGCCGTCGCGAATGAGCTTGTCGGCTACCTCCTGTGTCTCGAGTTTCGTGCGGCAGAAGATAATGGCAAAGATCTTCGGGTAGTAGTCGACGATACGCTTCAGGGCGAGGTACTTGTCCTTCGCGTGTACCATATAATAAATATGGTTGACGTTCTCGGCACCCTCGTTGCGCGAGCCGACGACGATGGTCTCATAGTCGTTCAGATACTGCTTTGCCACGCGCTCCACTTCGCGGCTCATCGTGGCGGAGAACATCAGGGTCTGTAGCGGCCTCAAAGCTTCGCCTGACGATGGGGCGGCTTCACCCCGGATGGCCTCGAATATCTCGTTGATGGCGTCGGAGAATCCCATGTTGAGCATCTCGTCGGCCTCGTCGAGCACGATACTGGTCACCTGCTCGAGATGGGCGTAGCCGCGGTTCTTGAGGTCGAGCAGGCGGCCTGGCGTGGCTACGATGACCTGGACGCCCTTGCGCAGGGCGCGCATCTGCGGCTCGATGGCGGCACCGCCGTAGACGGCCTCGATGTGAACACCGTCCATGTAGCGGCTAAAGTCGCGCAGGTCGTCGGCAATCTGCAGACACAGCTCGCGTGTCGGCGAGAGGACAAGGGCCTGGGGGGCATTGGTGCTGCTGGGAACAATCTTCTGCAGCAGGGGGATGCCGAAGGCAGCCGTCTTGCCCGTGCCCGTCTGGGCCAAGGCTATCACGTCGCGCTGCTGTTCTAACAGAAAGGGTATGACTGCCTCTTGTACAGGCATGGGCTGTACAAATCCCATCTCGCTGATGGCGCGGCGAATCTGCTCGCTGACGCCTAATTCTTCAAAATTCTTCATCATGCGTGCAAAGATACGAAAAAAAATCGTATCTTTGCACACGAACGGGGAAAATATTTCCGAGGTACGAGGTACGAGGTGCGAGATTACTTTAACATGAGAAGAAAATGAAGATTTGCGTGTTTTGTTCTGCCAATGAGCAGATAGACCCTGAGTATTTTGCCGCCGCCGCTGAGTTGGGACGGTGGGCTGCCGCTGAGGGTCACGACATTGTCTACGGCGGTGTCAACCAAGGACTCATGGAGTGTATAGGCCGAGCAGCCCACGAAGCTGGCGGCCGTACCATCGGCGTGGTTCCGATGTTGGTTGAGAGAACCGGGCGCAGGAGCGATTTCGTAGATATAGAGATTCAGTGCGACAACCTGACCGACCGCAAGCAGCTGATGATGGATATGTCGGACGTCTTCGTGGCGCTGCCCGGCGGCATCGGCACGCTCGACGAAGTATTCACCGTGGTGGCTTCGGCCACTATCGGCTACCACCAGAAGCGCGTCATCCTTTACAACATCAACAACTTCTGGCAACCGCTCATCGGCATGCTTGACAACTTACAGCAATGTGGTATGGTTCGCGGCGACTGGCGCCAGTACATCAGCGTGGCTGGCACGCTCAGCGAACTAACACGGCTGTTATAAGCGGCGGATGACGGTCATAGCCAAAAGATGGATTCCGGCCCCATGTTCATCAGCAAGTCAAGGATGGAGAGGTTGGGCAGGAATCCGTGTTTACTGGCGTACACCTGATAATAGGGACGAGGCTGGAAGTCGGCGTCAGGGCCAGCGTTTTTCGGACGGATAATCTCGCGATAGTCGCCCTCAGCCTCCCTGACATAGTCATCGGTAAAACGGACGCGAGGCTGGATGTCCAACAGCTCGCACATCTTCTGGCGGATGGCCTCGTTATAGTCAAACAGGAACTCCCAGTCGGGCTGAAAGAACGGACGCAGGTCGTCTTCGTAGTACTCGAAGAACGGCGACTCGCCGTAGGCCGACTGCAGGGCGTTCCAATGGAGGTGGCGCCAGTTGCCGTGGTCGCTGATGCGGATTGTCATCATGTCGGCCTTTGTCCTTTCCACCGGCACCGTCAGCGCCTGTGTACCCTGGGTCGTGGCAATGATGCAACGGTTGCGGTAAGTCTGTTTCGTGAAGCTCTCGCAGCGTTCTATCGCCACCTCGTCGGCACGGTAGAGCTTCTGATACCACTGGATAGGGCCGAAGTAGGTGGTCGAGAGCAGTACGTTCATTGCTGAGGGTTATAGATGACAAACATGATACGTCCGATGGCCTGTTCCTCGCGCACCAGTCCTACTGGCTCTATCAGGTAGTAGTCGTGATGGGCACAATTGGCTTTGGCTGGCAGTATGAGTGTATGCTGTTGCCAGCTGACGGTATCGCCGGGCTGGCCCGCACACTGGCCGATGAGGACGCGCCCCAGGGAGTCGTCGACAGCCACCCAGTCGCCCTTCTCTATCGGCTGTCGGCACCAGCGGTCATAGCTGAAGAGCGGGCTGCCTCCCGTGCGCAGGCCGTACGACCACCGATTCACCATCACGCGGTCGCCGGCCTTGAACGTCGGTTCAAACTGTGAGCCGGGGACGGTGTAGATGGTGAAGACGAGTGCCCGAAACGCCAGCATCACAATGAATGCTACGGCGAGCACACAGAGGAACTTCAGCGCATCACGCATGCTTACTTAATGTTGTCGACAAAGCTAAAGAGACGGTGCCAGCGGATGCCGCTGATGCCGTGGCGGTCAGGGTCGCTACTCCACCAGATGAAGATGGGCTTACCGACGATGTGGTCCTCGGGCACGAAGCCCCAGTAGCGGGAGTCGGCGGAGTTGTGGCGGTTGTCGCCCTGCATCCAGTAGTAGTCCATCTTGAAGGTATATTCATTTGTCTGCTTACCGTTGATGAATATCTTGCCGTCGCGCACCTCCAGCTCGTTACCCTCGTACGTGCGGATGGGACGTTCGTAGACGGGCAGGTTGTCGAGCGTCAGTTTCAGCGTCGCACCCTTCTTCGGAATCCAGATGGGACCGTAGTTGTCGCGCGTCCAATGCTTATTGCCGTTCAGGGGGTAGATGTCGGTGTCGCTGGCCTCGGTGACTATCTGTATGCTCTCCACCAAGTCCTTGCGTGCTCCCAGCACGTCGACAGCATGCTGCGTCAGCGGCATGTAGCCCAGCTGGTTCAGGCTCATCAGGTCTTCCATCGAGATGCCCAGCTCATGCATCAGCTCGTCGGGCAGTCCCTGACGCAGCTTCACGTAGTAGGTGTACTGCACGTTGTCGGGCTCTTTATTGGCGACTCCATCGAGATAGATGATACGTTTCTTGATCTGCAGCGTCTGGCCTGGCAGTCCCACGCATCGCTTCACGTAATTCTCGCGGCGGTCGGCGGGGCGGGTGATAATCTCACCATATTCAGGGAAGTTTGCCTCTATCTGAGCGCGGCCGGCCTGGTAGACCGTCTGATAGAACTTCAGACGCTGCTCGGCGGTCAGCGAGTCGGGGTTCGGGCGCTGCGGATACAATTGGTAGCCGATGCCGTAACACATCTGGTAGAAGTCGTAGGCCTGATACTTCATGGCCGAGCAGAGCGTGTCGCCTGCCGGGAAGTTGAAGACCACGATGTCGTTCAGTTCAACCTTGCCCAAACCTTTCACGCGGCGGTAGTCCCAGTGTGGCCAGTCGATGTATGACTTACACTCGACGACGGGCAGCGTGTGCTGTGTCAGGGGCATGGTCAGCGGCGTCTCGGGGATGCGCGGTCCGTAGCTCACTTTCGACACAAAGAGGTAGTCGCCCGTCAGCAGCGATTTCTCCAAACTACTCGATGGAATCACGTAATTTTGAAAGAAGAACAGATTGATGAAGTAGACGGCGACCAGCGCGAAGACCAGCGCGTCGACCCACGACATGACCCACTTGACGGGGCCTTCAGACTCCTTCCACCATTGCCATTTGATTTTCTTTGTGATATAGATGTCGTAGATGAACGGCACAACGAGCAGGCCCCACCACGACTTCACCCAATAGAGGAACAGCAGGTAGAGCACCAGCACGACGATGAACTTCAACCATTGCTTCTTGGGATTCAGCTTCTCTTTCTTTTTCACCATTGCTTTTTCTGTTTGGTTCACATTGGTTTGACGCCGTCAAGCCAAGGGATAGTTGCAACTATGGGAATAAAATAACGATTCTTAAGCAAGACGTTAAAATTTGAACATGTCGGAGATGGTCAACAGTCCCTCATGCTCCTTCGTGTACTCGGCAGCCAGTACGGCACCGAGGGCAAAGCCCTTACGGCTATGGGCATCGTGGGTGATGGTGATGAGGTCGGCATCGGAGTCGTAACGGATGGTATGGATGCCGGGCACTTCGCCGCGACGGATATGATCCACACGCAGCAGCTTGGGATCGGTCGTGTCCTCAGCCCACGCCTCCTTGCGGTCGATACGCTCCACAATCTCTTCAGCCAGCGTGATGGCCGTTCCGCTGGGGTGGTCGAGCTTATGCACATGGTGCGTCTCCTCCATCTCGACATCGTACTGCGGGAACTGGTTCATAATCTTGGCCAGATAGCGGTTGACGGCCGAGAAGATGGCCACGCCGATGCTGAAGTTCGAGGCCCAGAACAGCGTCTTGCCGCTGGCACAGGCAGCCTTCACGTCGTCGCCGTGCTCCTTCATCCAGCCGGTAGAGCCCGAGACCACCTTCACGCCCTTGGCCCACGCCTTCAGATAATTGCCGTAAGCCACCTGCGGGGCGGTGAACTCAATGGCCACGTCGGCCGATGCAAACTCCGGACTGTCGAAGTCCTGTTGATTATCAATGTCAATGATACTCACAATCTCGTGACCACGGTCAAGGGCTATCTGTTCTATCATCTTGCCCATCTTGCCGTAGCCTATTAAAGCTATTTTCATACTTGATTTGAATTAATTCGCTGCAAAATTAATCATAATTTCCGAAAAAAGGCTTGGAATAAACTTTTTTTAGTATCTTTGCGACAAAAATAGGAGAAAAAACGCGATGGAACAGTTGCTGCACTACACTTGGAAGCACAAGATGCTGCCACTTACCGAGTTGGTGACCACCGACGGTCGCAGCGTTGAGGTCATCGACCCAGGACTGCACAACCACAATGCAGGTCCCGACTTCTTCAACGCCAAGGTGAAGATTGGTGGTACGTTGTGGGTGGGCAATGTCGAGATTCACGACCGTGCCAGCGACTGGTATCAGCATGGTCACGACCACGACCCGCGCTACGACAATGTGGTGCTCCACGTCTGCGAGGTCGTCGACAGAGACGTGCAGACCAGCAGCGGCCACTATGTGCCGCAAATGCAGTTGCAGGTGCCGCAGAACGTGCGCGACCATTACGACGAACTGCTGAAGACCGACCAGTATCCGCCGTGCTACCGCATCATCCCCGACCTGACTCGGCTGATGGTACATTCGTGGATGGCAGCCCTGCAGACGGAGCGGCTGGAGCGGAAGACGCAGGACATACGCCGGCGCGCCGACCAGTGTGGCGGCTCATGGGAAGACGCCTACTTCGTGACGCTGGCACGTAACTACGGCTTCGGCATCAACAGCGACGCCTTCGAGCAATGGGCCTTGAGCGTGCCGCTGAAGGCGGTCGACCACCACCGCGACGACCTGTTCCAGATAGAGGCCATCTTTATGGGGCAGGCGGGCCTGCTGGAGCTTGACACCGTGCCCAAGCATTACCAACAGGATGCCCTGAACGATGGCTACTTCGCCCGTCTGCGTAACGAATACCAATACCTGGCCCACAAGTTCCAGATGCATCCGATGGATGTTGCCCAGTGGAACTTCCTGCGGCTGCGCCCGCAGAACTTCCCGCATATCCGTCTGTCGCAGTTGGCCAACCTCTACTACCAGCGCAAGGCCGGTCTGAGCCAGCTTTTAGAGTGTACGACCGTCGACCAGCTGAAGACGCTACTCTCGTCGCACGTCACACCCTATTGGGAGACGCATTACACTTTCGGCTCGCTCAGCGCTAAGAACGAGAAGCACCTCTCCTACGGTTCCTTGAACCTGCTGATGATCAACACGGCCATCCCCATGCTCTTTGCCATGGGGCGCCACCGCCAGAAGGAGGAGTGGTGCGACCGTGCCTTCGACCTGCTGGAGCAACTGCGTCCCGAGAACAACCATATCACGCGTATGTGGCAGCAATGTGGGCTGCCCGTCCAGTCGGCGGGCGACTCCCAGGCACTCATCCAACTGAAGAAAGAATACTGCGACCGGCGCGACTGTCTGCGCTGCCGCATCGGTTACGAATACTTGAAGCGATAACACGCCTCATGGTTAAAACTATCATCATGTCAATCGTATGAAATATTGTTTTGAAACCCAGATGCAGGTGCGCGACTACGAATGCGACATCGAGGGCATCGTCAACAACGCCAACTACCTGCACTACTGCGAACACACGCGCCATCTCTTCTTGCAGGAGTGTGGCCTGTCGTTTGCCGAGATGCACGCAAAGGGTGTCGACGCCGTCGTCGCTCGTATGAACCTGCAATACAAAGTGCCCCTGCGTCCCGACGACGAGTTCATCTCGCGCATGGCGCTGACCAAGGATGGCATCAAGTACGTGTTCCACCACGACATCTTCCGCGCGTCCGATAACGCCCTTTGTTTCCGTGGCAAGGTGGAACTCGTCTGCATCGTCGACGGACGACTGGCAAATAGTCCCGACTACGATGCGGCCTTTGCCAAATATATCGAACAGGAACCATGAACGAACAGGAGGTTTTCCATGCGATAGCCCTGACCCGCATGACGGGCTTCAACCAGCAACAGGCGTTGCTGCTTTATCGCAAACTCGGCAGCGGACAGGCCGTTTACGAACATCGCAACGACATCGGCGACGTTGTCGGCGACTATACGCCGCGTCTCCGTGAGGCGCTGAAGCATTGGGACGACGCCCTGAGCCGCGCTGCCGCTGAGATGGAATTTGTCACGAAGCACAACATCCGTGCCCTGACGCTCAACGATGACGACTATCCTGCCAGGCTGCGCGAGTGCGACGATGCACCTATCGTTCTCTATTATAAAGGTAATGGCGAACTAAACCGCCAACATATCGTCGGCATCGTCGGCACCCGTCGCTGCACGTCCTACGGCCAAGACCTCACGCGCCGGTTTGTCAATCGCCTGCGCGAACTCTGTCCCGACGTTCTCATTGCCAGCGGACTGGCCTACGGTATTGACATCTGTGCCCACCGCGAGGCATTGGCCTGCGGTCTGGATACCGTCGGCGTGCTGGCCCACGGCCTGGATACCATCTACCCCCATCACCATCGCCAGACGGCCGTCGAGATGGTGAGTCATGGTGGCCTGCTGACGGAGTATATGAGTCAGACTGAGCCCTTCGCCAACAATTTCCGACAGCGCAACCGCATCGTGGCTGGCATGTCGGATAGCGTGATTGTGGTGGAGTCGGCCTACAAGGGTGGTGCCCTCATCACCGCCCGCGTAGCCCAGGATTACGGACGCGACGTCTTTGCCTTCCCCGGAGCCGTCGGAGCACCCTACAGCGAGGGCTGCAACCGGCTTATCCGTGACAACAAGGCGGGGCTGATCACCTCGGCCGACGACTTTGTCGAGAGTATGGGCTGGCAGACGTCTCGGCAGCAGCCCGAAGTTGTCGAGCGCCAGTTGTTCCCCGACCTGACGCCTGACGAGCAGGCTGTTGTCAGTCTGCTGCAACAGACCAACGACCTACAACTGAACATCTTGTCTGTCAAGACCAACCTCCCCATCGGCCAGCTCTCCGCCATTCTCTTCTCGCTCGAGATGAAAGGCGTCGTCAAGCCGCTGGCCGGCGGCACGTACCATCTGCTGCTTTAGTAAGGTGTTATTTTCGAGGTACGAGGTACGATGTGCGAAGTACGGAATTTCAGTATTCCACATAAGGTTCCAGACGCTCGATAGCCTCGGGCGGGAAGTCACGCGACAGGCTGAGGTCGTGGAGGTGGTTGATGCGCCCATGCAGTCGCCTATAGTCGATGATTTCGCGAGCCTGAAAGAAGTTAATGTACGGATGACGCTTCAGCTCGTTCAGCGACAGACGGTTGATGTTCATCTTACGTAGCGTCGAGTCATCAGGGATGATGAAGAAGGCGACGGCCGACTCCGGGAAATCATCGATCTCAAGTAGTTGCTGAACACGGTAGTAGCCCCCTAAGCGCTCGCGATACTCCACAATCTTGCGGGCAAAATGCGGGCCGACGCCAGGCACCTTGCGCAGCGCGACGGTGTCGGCGGTATTCAGCACGATACGCTCTTCACTGGTCATCTTGATCGGATATTTCACGGTGTCGCGCATCTCAATGGGCTCGTAGGCGTAGAACATGTGTTCCTCGATCTCGTCCTGGTCTATTCTGATATAGGGTTCCAGCTCACGATACTGTTTCGCCGTCATGCCGTAGAGGCGTGCAAAGTCTCGAGGCCTACGAAAGACGCCACCCGCCTCTCGATAGTGCTCAAGATTTTTGATCTGCCAGGGACGCAGTCCAAGCCGTGCCAGCTCGTCAGGGTCAGCCGTGTTGGGGTCGAAGTAGAAACGTTCCGCCTTCGGCTGTTGTCGGTCATGCCGCTTATATGCCTGCTTGCGATAGCTCTTAAGAGAATGTTCAGGCTTCTCCACCGGCTGCAGAGCATGGCTCTCCTCCTCCCGTCCACCAGCAATATAGAACACCACACAGGCTGCCACGATAACCAGCAGCAGGAAAATCATCGCCTTGCGGTCAGACTTCTGGAGATAGAAGAAGTGGCGCATATCAAATCACACCGAACTGGTGGAGGAAGACGAGCAGGATGCACAGCGGAACGACGAAGCGCACGCAGAAGAACCAGACATTGAAGAAGCGTCGGCTGACCCTGCCGTCATTGGTCAGTTCGCTGCGTAGCGTCTGACGAGAGACGAACCAGCCCATCATCACACTGGTCAGCAGGGCGCCAAGAGGCAGCATAACCTGAGCCGTCAGCAGGTCGCAAAAGTCCATCAGCTGACGTCCGAAGAGGCTGAGTGAACTCACGGCGCCAATACTCAGCGAACAACAGACACAGAGTACGCTACATACGACGGTCAGGATCCAGGCCGCGTGGCGCCGCTTCAGCTTCAGTTCCTCATGGAAAAAGGCCGTACCAATCTCGTGCATCGAGATGGTCGAGGTCAGCGCAGCAAACACCAGCAGGGCATAGAACAGGATACTGATGACGTATCCCACGACTGGCAGCCCGGCGAACGCCAGTTGGAAAACGTTTGGCAGGGTGATGAAGATGAGCGACGGCCCTGAGTCGGGATTCACGCCTACGGAGAAGGCTGCCGGGAATATCATCAGTCCGGCCAGGATGGCAATCATCGTGTCGAGTAAAGCTATTAGCGTGGCCGACCGCAAGAGGTTCGTCTCGCGGCTGAAGTAACTGGCATAGGTACAGAGGCAGGCCGTTCCCAACGACAGCGAGAAGAATGCTTGCCCTAGAGCGTCAAGCATCACGCTGTGCGTCACCTTCGTGAAGTCGGGTAGCAACAGGAAGCGGATGCCTTCGGCGGCACCTGGTAGCAGACAGGCTGCGATGACGATGATCACCAGCAGCAACAGCAATAGCGGCATCAGAATATTTGAAGCCCGCTCGATGCCATGCTGGACGCCCCTGACAACGACGAAATGGGTAATCAGCACAAAGGCCACACCCCAGAAACAGGGCTTCAGCGGATCGCTCGAGAACGTCTGGAAATACTGGCTGACGTATGTGGCGTCGCCGTTGAGTTGTCCCGCTATTGAAGCATAGAGATACTGCAGGCACCACCCGGCGACGACGGCATAGAATCCCAAGATGATGGTCGACGTCAGAATGCCCAGAATGCCCACAAGCCGCCAGGGCTTCTTGCCGCTGATTTGTCCGTAGGCCCGATAGGCATTCGACTGTGCATGGCGGCCGATGATAAACTCGCTCACCATGCCGGGGATGCCTAACAGCAGGATGCAGCCGAAGTACAAGATGATAAACGCAGCGCCACCATTCTGTCCTGTCATAAACGGGAAGCGCCATACGTTGCCCAGCCCCACCGCCGAGCCGGCCGTGGCCAGGATGATACCTATCTTTGTGCCGAAATTTCCACGTTCACTTACCATTCTTAGATGTCTAATTACTATTGTCTAATCATGACCAAAGCTCTTCAGTCCTAAATCAGTCCGAACTGATGCAGGAAGATGAAGAGGATACAAAGCGGACAGACATACTTCACCAGGAAGATGAACAGGTGGAAATAGCGCCCTTTCAAAGTTCCCCAGTTTGTAAACTCGTCGCGCACAATCTTGTGTGGCACGTACCAACCGATGAAGATGCAGGTCAGGAAGCCCACGACAGGCAGGAAAATCTGTCCTGTCACGAAGTCGAACCAGTCGAACAGCGAGCGGCCGAAGAACGACAGGGTGTCGACAGCCCCCAGCGACAACGAGCAGAAGATGCCGATGATAAAGGTGGTGACGGTGACGATGACTGCCGCCCGCTTACGGCTGACGTGCAGCTCTTCCTGGAAGAATGCCGTCGACACCTCATGCAGCGACATCAGCGATGTCAGGGCAGCCAGCGACAACAACAGGAAGAACAACAGCGAGATGAAATAGCCCACAACTGGCATCCCCGCGAACGCCTGCTGGAACACGTTGGGCAGGGTGATGAAGATGAGCGACGGTCCCGAGTCCGGATTCACGCCTACGGAGAATGCCGCAGGGAATATCATCAGCCCGGCGAGAACGGCCACCACCGAGTCGATGACACCTATCTGCACAGCCGAATGGGTCAGGTTGGTCTGACGCGAGAAGTAGCTGGCATACGTACAGATGCAGCCCATGGCGATACTCAGCGAATAGAACGCCTGCCCCAAGGCAGCCAGGAACACGTCGCTGTTGATAGCCGCAAAGTCGGGTTTCAGCAGAAACTCCACGCCACGCTCTGCCCCCGGCAGCATGCACGATGCCCCGACG
>Ga0310697_10005584_pt1 | contig 12116 bp, 9 predicted proteins | sample 172DNAGHGlowgp2_FD_203883 | JGI IMG/M metagenome (GOLD analysis project Ga0310697, IMG submission 203883) | Sheep rumen microbial communities from Palmerston North, Manawatu-Wanganui, New Zealand - 1728 DNA GHGlow gp2 (v2) (version 2) | ecosystem: Host-associated > Mammals > Digestive system >... | reverse complement strand
TCAGAAGGATGACATCAGCGAGCCGGGCAAGTCGATTCTCGAAATCAACATCGAGAAGAAAGACAAAGTGAAGGTTCACCGCATTGACGTACGCGGCAACACAGCCCTGAAGATGAGCCAAATCAAAGGTACGATGTTCAAGGGCGGTGCCTTCAAGAAGACCCATGAGAAGGGTAAGTTCGCCAACCTCTTCCGCTCCAAGAAATACATCGAGGAGCGTTGGAAGGAGGACAAGGAACGCCTCATCGAGAAGTACAACGAGTACGGCTACCGTGATGCCCGCATCGTCTGGGACAGCGTGAAGCCCTATGGCGAGAACGAGGTGGAGATAGCCCTGCAGGTGGAAGAGGGACAGCGCTACTATATACGCAACATCGAATGGGTGGGCAACACACTTTACTCCTCGGACTACCTCAGCCGAGTGCTCCGAATGGAGAAGGGCGACGTCTATAACCAGACACACCTGAACAAGCGCCTCAACACCGATGATGACGCCATCGGTAACCTCTACTATAACAACGGCTACCTCTTCTACCAGCTCGACCCCGTGGAGGTGAACATCGTGGGCGACAGTGTGGATTTGGAGATGCGCATCACTGAGAACCAACAGGCGTACATCAAGCATGTCACCATCACGGGCAACGACCGCGTGTATGAGAACGTGGTGCGCCGCGAGTTGCGCACCAAGCCCGGTGACCTCTTCTCCAAGGAGGCTCTCGAGCGCTCCTATCGTGAGATTGCCACCATGGGACATTTCGACCCCGAAGCCATCGACTATAAACTGGAACCTGACCCCGAGAACGGCACCGTGGATCTGAAATGGGGCCTCACCCCGAAGAGCAACGACCAGGTGGAGTTCTCGCTCGGCTACGGCATGACGGGCGTGATTGGCAAGGTGGGTCTGAAGTTCACCAACTTCTCGCTCCACAACCTCTTCGCCAAGGACGGCCTGCGCCGTGGCGTGATGCCGCAGGGCAACGGCGAGCAGTTCAGCATCAGCGGTCAGACCAACGGACGCTACTATCAGGCCTACAATATCAGCTACGTAGATCCCTGGTTCGGCGGCAAACGGCCCAACTCGCTCCACTTCTCTGCCTTCTTTTCCAAGCAGACCGATGTGAGCGACCGCTACTACAACTCCAGCTACTACAACTCCTATTATAATTATCTCTACGGCTACGGCACCTCGGGAGGCAACTACTACGAGAACTTCTACGACCCCGACAAGTATGTGATGATCTACGGTTTCTCACTCGGATGGGGTAAGCGCCTCAACTGGCCCGACGACTACTTCCAGTTCATGGCCGACCTGAGCTACAGCCGCTACAGCCTGAAGAACTGGGAATACTTCCTCATCAACAACGGTAACTGCAACAACGTAGCGCTCAACCTGACGCTCAGTCGCAGCTCCGTGGACAACCCCATCTACCCGCGTCGCGGCTCTGAGTTCTCGCTCTCCGTGGCCCTCACACCGCCGTACTCCCTCTTCGACAACCTCGACTACGAGAATCTGGGCAACAACTCCAAGTCCAGCAGCTACATGAGCGAGCTCCAGGAGAAATACCGCTGGATTGAATACCACAAATGGAAGTTCAAGAGCCGCACCTACACAGCACTCTCGGGCGCCAACAAATGCCCCGTGCTGATGACACGCGTTGAGTTCGGTCTCCTCGGCAGCTACAATAAACACAAGAAGTCGCCCTTCGAGACTTTCTATGTCGGCGGTGACGGCATGAGCGGCTACAACTACAGCTATGCCACCGAAACCATCGGTCTGCGAGGCTACGACAACGGTTCGCTCACCCCACGCGGCTACTCGGGCTACGCCTATGACCGCATCACTCTGGAGCTGCGCTATCCCTTCGTGCTCGGCAACAGCACCAACATCTACGGCCTTGCCTTCGTGGAGGGCGGTAATGCATGGAATAAAGTCGAGGACTTCAACCCCTTCGACCTGAAGCGCTCCGCAGGCGTCGGCGTCCGCATCTTCCTGCCGATGGTGGGTCTCCTCGGTATCGACTGGGCCTACGGCTTCGACAAGGTCTTCGGCAGCAAAGCCTACAGCGGCGGCCAGTTCCACTTCATCCTCGGACAGGAATTCTAAAGAGATTTATCCAAAGATCATTAAGAACTAAAGGACAAAAGAGCAGACAAAACGCAATAAACCATTTCATGCTCACTGCATCAAAGCGATAAAGGAAATGAGCAAAATCTATTCAACAATGAAAAAGTTAGCGATTATTTTATTTGCCGCCCTCACACTGGGTGTGAGCGAACAGGCACAGGCACAGAAGTTCGTGCTCATCGATATGGAATATATTCTCAAGAATATCCCCGCCTACGAGCGTGCCGGTGAGCAGCTCAACCAGATCTCACGCAAGTGGCAGGCAGAGGTTGAAGCCCTCAGCCAGGAAGCCCAACAGCTCTACAAGAGCTATCAGAGCGAAGCCGTCTTCCTCAGCAAGGAGCAGAAGGCACAGCGCGAAGAAGCCATTGTGGCCAAGGAAAAGGAAGCAGCTGAGCTGAAGAAGAAGTATTTCGGTCCTGAAGGTGAACTCTTCAAGAAGCGTGAGAGCCTGATGGCCCCCATCAACGATGAGATTTACAATGCCGTCAAGGACATCTGCGATGCCAAAGGCTACAGCCTCGTCCTCGACCGTGCCTCCGATGCCGGCATCATTTTCGCATCCCCCAAGATTGACATCTCGAGCGATGTCCTCAACAAACTCGGCTACGGCCAGTAAAATCTCATAGGCCCCCAAGCCCCCTAAAGGGGAGTGTAATAAAATCATAGGCCCCCAAGCCCCCTGAAGGGGAGTGTAATAAAATAAGCAACAACAATTAATTACTCATAAAAACAAACAAAACAAAATGAAAAAGATTCTTTTTGCAGCTCTCATGCTGCTTGCACCCCTGACAATGTCTGCACAGAAGTTCGGACACTTCAACTCACAGGAACTGGTTCCCCTGATGCCGGAATACACGGCTGCACAGACCGAACTCCAGACTCTCCAGAAACAATACGAGGATGACCTCAAGCGTATGCAGGACGAGCTCCAGAAGAAGGGCGAGGAATTTGAGAAGGAACAGGCCAACCTCCTGGACAACGTGCGTCAGCGCCGTCAGGCTGAACTGGAGGACCTCTACAAGCGTTTCCAGCAGAGCGTGCAGGACAACCAGCAGGCTTTCCAGAAGGCACAGGCTGAGAAGATGCAGGCTATCTCCGAGAAAATCGTGGCTGCCGTCAAGCAGCTTGGCGATGCGGGTGGCTACGTCTATATCATGGACACTTCAGCAGGCATCCCCTACATCAGCACCAAGTTAAGCACCGACGTAACCCCTGAACTGAAGAAAGCCCTCGGCATCTAAAAGACGGACAAATCCAGGCCTAAGCCGGCCAGACATGATAACCATCCAGAATTAGAGAATTTGAGAATATAATCCCTTCCATCAGAACAGGAGTCTGAGCTACGGAGATGTATTCTGAAATTCTCTAATTCCTGATAAAGAGATTAACGAACTGGAACAGACTTGAAAACGGCAATGAAAAGTACCCTCTTCGCATTACTATTGGCACTTGCCCCCTTTTGCAGTGCCGGCGCACAGGAGCTGACAGCGCCCGCAGAGGTGCACGTGGCCCACTTCGGCTACGTCAGCTATAAGGAAATCTTCGAGCGCCTGCCCGAATATGACGAGGCTCGCGCAGCCTTCGCTGCCCTCAAGGGTAAGTTTGAGGACGAAGCCGAGCGCTCCGAAAAGGAGTTCCAGCGCAAGTTCGCCGAGTTCCTGCAGGGACAGAAGGACTTCCCGCCCACGATTCTGCAGAAGCGTCAAGCCGAGCTCCAGGACCTGATGAACAAGAGCGTCAGCTTCCGCCAGGAATCGCAGCGTCTCCTGCAGAAAGCCGAGGCAGAAATGATGCAACCGGTCATGGAGCGTATGAACAAAGCTATTCAAGAGGTGGCAGCAGAGCGAAGCCTCATCTTTGTTCTCAACACCGACGAGAATGCTGTTCCTTACATCAATCCGCAAGTAGGCGTGAACATCACCGAGCCTCTGCTTCACAAGCTCGGGCTTGCCTCCCCCCTCACCCGTTAATCCTCTTTCGCCGCAGATTACCCGCCCCTCATTTTAATTGTTAATCGATTTTTTAATTTGTTTCCCATCGGCATCTTCGACAGCGGCTACGGCGGTCTCACCGTTCTGAAGGAAATCCGCCAGCTCATGCCCCAGTACGACTACCTCTACCTGGGCGACAATGCTCGTGCACCATACGGCCCTCGCTCCTTCGAACGCGTCTATGAGTTCACGCTGCAAGCCGTGCGTCACCTCTTTGATGCCGGATGCCCTTTGGTGATTCTTGCCTGCAATACAGCTTCCGCCAAGGCCCTGCGCAGTATTCAGCAGCGCGACCTTCCACGGATGAGCGACCCCACGCGTCGCGTCCTCGGTGTCATCCGACCAACCATTGAAGTGGTCGGCGAGCAGACGCACACACGCCATATCGGTGTCGTGGCCACCCAAGGCACCATCAGCAGTCGCACATACGAACTGGAGATGGCTAAGCTCCATCCCGACATCGTTGTCACGGGACAAGCTTGCCCCATGTGGGTTTCGCTGGTGGAGAACTACGAATACGACAGCCCCGGGGCCGATTACTTCGTGCAACGCGACATTGAACACCTGCTTCAACAAGACCCGCTCATCGACACCATCATTCTCGGTTGCACCCACTTCCCCTTATTATTAAAAAAAGTACGCGCGTACACACCCGCGCGCGTCAAACTGATCCCACAGGGAGAATTTGTGGCAGCCAGCCTTCAGGACTATCTCCACCGCCATCCCGAGATGGAAAGCCGTCTCACACGCGGGGCCACAGCCCGTTTTCTGACAACCGACGATCCCGCGAAGTTCGCCTCCGCAGCCACCATCTTCATGGGGCAGGCCGTAGAAGCTGACCGCGTCACGCTCTCATGAAGAACGCCAAGAACCTGATTCAAGTGCCGGAGGGATTGCAAGAGGTACTCCTTCATGCTTGTTGCGCGCCTTGTTCCAGTGCCATCGTGGAATGGATGCTGGCTAATGGTGTGCGCCCCACCATCTACTACTATAACCCGAACATCTTTCCCCGTGAGGAATACGAAATCCGCAAGGCCGAGAGCAAGCGCCATGCCGAGAGTTTGGGCATCACATGGATAGATGACGACTGGAACCACGACGCATGGCTCACCTGTGTACACGGTCTGGAAGATGAACCTGAGCGTGGCAGTCGCTGCCAGCGGTGCTTCGATATGCGCCTCGAAGCCACAGCCCGCAAGGCCGTAGAGCTCGGCATCAACTGGTTCACCACCACCCTCGCCTCCTCCCGTTGGAAGCGCCTCGACCAGATAGAGCAGGCCGGTCAGGCCGCCGAGGCTGCCGTCCCCGCTTCCCGCTTCTGGGCACAGAACTGGCGCAAGGGCGGGCTGCAGGAGCGTCGCAACCAGCTTCTGAAAGACTACGCCTTCTACAATCAGCTCTACTGTGGCTGTGAGTTCAGCTTCTTACCTAACAAGTAATTTCCGGCCTTTCACAATGTTCACGCCTTTCAGCGGCTTACTGAGGCGCTGACCTGCGAGGTTGTAAACAGGGAAGTTGCACTTTGTCAACTGATGTGTATCTCTTCAGCCCTCGCACCTCGTACCGAGGACAACACAACCGTCAACAAGATGAAATAATGTAAACGCTTCATTTCCTTATTTCCAAAATCCTAAGCCTATGCTAGCAGAGGGCACCGTGGTTGATCTGGAACGACGTTATTCACGCTACAAAAAGTAAGGAGTTCCTTGCTCAAGACAAAAAGAATTGGAAAAAAAGGTACGAATAAGCGAAAAAAAGGAGTATCTGTGGCGGCGGAATGGTAATTTTTGCCTACCTTTGCGGCCGTTCAAACTATCCTTTATTCTATTAATGGACGATTATCATCAACGAAACACTGATTAAGGGACAGGGGTTCGCCATAGTTTGGGGACTCTTCGTTCCCGCTTCGATTTCTAAACGTTAACAGCTAAACGTTAAACGACTTCTGACTATGCGAACGTATTGGAACACACAACATGGTCTTCACACCTTAGAGGGGTGGCAACCCAACTGCTGGGTGCAAGTGACCTGCCCGACCGCCGATGATGCGGAATTCCTGGAGAAGGAGATGGGCATTCCCGATTATTTTCTGGACGACATTGCGGACACGGAAGAGCGTGCGCGCTACGACTACGACGACGGCTGGATCCTGATCATCCTGCGCATACCATACGTCAAGGAGGTGAAGTCCCGCACGCCGTTCACGACGATTCCTCTGGGCATCATCCTGAAGGGCGATATATGCATCACCGTGTGCAACTTCGAGACGAATCTGATGATTGACTTCGTCACCTTTCAGCAGAAACGCGGCGTCGGCTTCACGGACTCTGTGGATATGGTTTTCCGCCTGTTCCTCTCTACGGCGGTGTGGTTCCTGAAACGTCTGAAGCAGATCAACGCCCGCATCGAGGGAGCAAAGCTTCACCTGGACCGCAAGGTTGATAATGCGGACCTGATAGCATTGGCACGTCTGCAGGACTCGCTGACCTATTTTGCCACATCGATTCGCGGCAATGAGACGCTACTGTCCAAGCTGAAGTTCAAGCTGCCGGTGGATGAGTTGGATGCCGACCTGATTGAGGACGTGAGCATCGAGATGAACCAGGCTCGTGAGACGACAGGTATCTATTCGAACATCCTGGAATCAACGATGGACACTTACGCGAACATCATCAACAACAACATGTCCACAGTGATGAAAACGCTCACGCTGGTGTCGATGTTCCTGATGGTGCCGACGCTGGTGGCCAGCCTGTTCGGAATGAACCTGCTGAACGGAATGGAAACGAAGCAGTGGGGTTTCCCGCTGGCAATGGTTTTCTCCATCGGGCTCACCCTGCTGTTCTGGTGGTACGCAAAGCGTAAGGCGTGGATTTAGTATTTTTTATAGATTTTCTTGGCTGAACCGATATTTTTCCGTTTATTTGCAGTCCCTAAGGGTTTAAAACATATCTATCAGCTACTAAACCGTAAGCAAACATGAACGAAACCAACGAACTGCAGCCTACACCAGAGGTGGAGGTGGCAGAAGCACAAGTGACGTCTGCGCCCGCAGAAGAGACTCCCGAAGAAATGACAGTTTCTGAAGAGACCACATCTGAAGAGACCGCGTCTGAAGAGAACGCTTCAGAAGAGACGCAGACCGTAGAGAACAACACTGTCTATGAGACGAAAGAGCAAGTGGTGGATCGCTTGAAGGCCATTCAGGAGGAGAACACGGGCGGCGACAAGAACGAGCTCGACCTGCTGAAACAGGTGTTCTACAAGCTGCACCGCGCAGCGCAGATGGCAGCCCGCAATGCCTTCATTGAGCAGGGTGGCGCTCCCGAGGACTGGCGCGCAGAGATCGACGGTGCAGAGGAGAACTTCAAGGCCATCATGGCCAGCATCCGCCAGCGCCGCGCTGAGATTGCGGAGCAGGTGGAGAAGCAGAAGGCAGAGAATCTGGCAAAGAAACAGGCTATCATCGACCGCATCAAGGAACTGGCGACCTCGCCCGAAGAAGCCAATGCCCACTTCGACGAGTTCAAGCAGTTGCAGGCCAGCTGGAAGGAGCTGGGTGCAGTGCCGGCAGAGAAGGCCACGGAAATATGGAAGAACTACCAGCTCTATGTGGAGCAGTTCTACGACCTGCTGAAGCTGAACAGCGAGGCCCGCGAATACGATTTCAAGAAGAATCTCAGCGCCAAAGAGCGCCTCATCGAACTGGCCGAGAAACTGGCCGACGAAGAGGACGTCATCCAGGCCTTCAACAAGTTGCAGGGTCTGCACGCTGAATATAAGGAGATAGGTCCCGTGGCCAAGGAGTTGCGCGACCAAGTGTGGGAGCGCTTCAAAGCTGCCAGCACTGTCATCAACAAACGTCATCAAGAGCACTTCGAGGCCATCAAGGCCCGTGAGGAGGAGAACCTGCAGAAGAAGACTGCACTCTGCGAGCAGGTTGAGGACATCAAGACCGAGGAGATCAATTCCTTCAACGAATGGGAAGAGAAAACGAAGCAGGTGATAGCCCTGCAAGCCGAATGGAAGACCATCGGCTTTGCAAGTCACAAGCAGAACGCTCTCATCTTCGACCGTTTCCGTGCCGCCTGTGATGCCTTCTTCACCGCCAAGGCGGAGTACTATAAGGGTGTGAAGGACGAACAGAACGAGAACCTCGAAGCCAAGCGCGCCCTCGTGGAGAAAGCCGAGGAACTGCAGGACAGCACCGAATGGCGCAAGACAACGGATAAGCTCATAGAGCTTCAGAAGCAATGGAAGACGATTGGCGCCGTACCCCGTAAGTACAGCGACCAGCTGTGGAAGCGCTTCACCGCTGCCTGCGATAAGTTCTTCGAGGCCAAGAACGCGGCCAATGCCGACCAACGTGCCGAGGAGACAGCCAACTTAGAGGCTAAGCAGGGTATCATCGAGCAGCTGAAGGCGCTGGCCGCCGATGCAGCGAACGCTACGCTCGACAAGGTCAAGGAACTGCAGGCAGAATGGAACGAGGTAGGACATGTGCCCTTCCGCGAGAAGGACCGCCTGTACAAGGAATACCGCGCTGTGGCAGACGAGCTCTACAAGCAGTTCGGTGCCAGCCAGGCCCGCCGCCGTCTGGAAGGTTTCCAGAAGAGCGTGCGCCAAGCCGTGGCCAAGGGCGAGAGCACACTCAGTCGCGAGCGTGAGCGTCTGCTTCGGATCTTCGAAACGCGTAAGGCCGAGTTCCAGACCTACGAGAACAATCTCAACTTCCTCAACGCCACGTCCAAGAGCGGCAACAGTCTCGTAGCCGAAATGAACCGCAAGGTGGAGAAACTCCGCGAAGAACTTGACCTCCTCTCCAGCAAGATCAAAGCCATCGAGGCTGAGATGCGTGCCGAAGTGAAGGAAGAGAAAGACAAAGAGGATTAAGTCTTCATTCATTTACCACTAATGGTAAATCCTTTTTCCACCAGTGGAAAATTCATTTACCAACGGTGGAAAATACAAGTTCCATTAGTGGAACACATCGTAACGAGCGCTTCTTCCAGCAGGAAGGAGCGCTCGTTGTATCTATAAGAGCTATATCTTATAACGGCTCTCTCACACTCTGTTGCCCTGCACAATCATGGTGAGGATGCGCTCGGTGAACTGCTTATCATGCTTGAGGTCCTCGATGTTCAAGTGCATCCGATAGCGCCAATAGTGATGCGGGTCGGCGGGTACATTGATGCGCTCGGCATTGGCATCCTTATTCCGTAAGTGCTCATCCATGGCCAGCCAGTCCTGGAGGCTGATGACACAAAGCATGGAGGGGCAGTCGAGATGGCGCTGGATGATGGTTTGCGCAAGCTTTCCGGGCAATGGGTGCGGGGCTGAGCCTTCCAAGTGCAGAATATTAGTGTAGTAGTCCTGCGTACGTTCCCAGTCTTCGTCCCACCACATACGGAGCGTGGGGGTGTCATGACTGCTGATGGTGGCTACGCTGCGGCGTGGATTACGCTCCACATGTCCAAAGCGCACCCACGGCTCTTTGGGCATAGACTCCAGTTCCAGACTGAGGATGCCCAATTCATCCATGACCCACTGCACACAGGCGGGCACCATCCCGAGGTCCTCGGCACAGCAGAGCATCCGCGTGGCGTGGACCAGCTTGGGCAGTTTCTGCATAGCCTGTTCATACCAGAACTGGTTGTTGCGGTGGTAGAAGAAGTCCTCGTAGAGAGCGTTGAAGGCCTGCTTCTCATGATCAGACAGCTGTTTGTAGGCTTCGGTTTTCTGGGCAGCGATGCGCGGATGAAGGAGTTCGGGGTTACGGTGGTCACGAAGGAACAGGAAATCTGTTGACCCGGTGGCAGAACCTATTGTCTTTTCCAATGTTTCCCTGCTGATGCCGGCACCGAGGATTTCCTCGCTGCTGAAAGCCAATGCCGGTGAGAACTGTCCGAAGAGGCCGCTCTTCCGAGGTACCGGAATCTCCCAGATGCGGAAGAAGCCAAGGACGTGGTCGATGCGGTAGGCATCGAAGTAACGCGCCATATTGCGGAATCGACGCGTCCACCAGCTGCAGCCGTCGCGGAGCATCTCATCCCAGTTATAGGTGGGGAATCCCCAGTTCTGTCCATCGGCTGCAAAGTCATCGGGGGGCGCTCCTGCCTGTCCGTTGAGATTGAAATAGCGTGGCTCCTGCCACACATCGCAGCCATAGCGGGCCACGCCGATGGGGATATCGCCTTTGAGAATCACTCCACGCGAGCGGGCATAGGTGTGTACAGTGCTGAGCTGCTGCGCCAGCAGGAACTGCACGAACCTGTAGAAGTTCAGCTTTTCACTCCTCTGTTCGGAGCTTGCCATGCTTGTTCTGTACTCCCTGTATTCTTCGGGCCACTGACTGAAATCGCCTGTGCCGAAGGTGTCGCGAAGATGGCAGTAGAGGACGTATGGCTCCAGCCACTCGCTGTTGGCACCCGCAAAATCGGCGAAGGCCCTCGAAGCGAGCACCTTCGGGCCTTCCTGTTCATAGAGGTGTTGCAGATACTCCCACTTGGCATTGTTTACGCGCTCGTAGTCGATTTGGGGCAGGGCATTCAGTTCCTGGCGCAACTGTTCGTAATGCTCGCGCAATTCCTTATCCTTCAATGACGGCAGCCCTGCCAGCTCGATGTATTGAGGATGGAGAGCGAAGACACTGATGCAGGAGTAAGGGTAGCTGTCGCCCCAGGTGTGGGAGGAGGTGGTGTCGTTGATCGGCAGGATTTGCAACAGGCGCTGCCCAGTGCTGGCGACCCAGTCGATCATCATGCGGAGGTCTCCGAAGTCGCCCACGCCGAAGCTGCGGCGCGAGCGGAGTGAGAACACGGGAATCAGCGTTCCAGACACGCGGAAGTCTTCGGGAGCATCCATCCAGGCATCGCGCTGCACCACGAGGAGGTCGGGTGTTGTGACCTCCTTGGGGTCGAAGCTGTGGGGGCAAAGCACCCATTCAGAGCGCTTCACGCGCCCCTCCCACGTGACAGTGTAGTAATACTCTATCGGCTGTTCCACTTCCATCTGGCACGACCAGATAATGCCGTCGCGCGTGCGCATGGGATGCGCCAAGGCGGAGCCGTCCGGCTTGAGCTGATTCAAGAAGAGGTCTTCGCCATAAATGGTTCTGTATTCAATGTCAAATCTGATAAGCATTTTATCTCTTAACTTTTAACTATTAATTATTTTTCAACACGAATTGCACGAATTACACGAATTGAATGTCCTGTGGATAAGATTCAATTATTTTCGAATTTCTCGAATTACGCGAAAGGCTTCGCGGCTTTCGAGAGAGTTTTTTTCGAACACGGATGACACGGATTGCACGGATTAACTCTTAACTCTCCTTACACTCCCCTTTAGGGGGCTTGGGGGCCTTCCTTACACTCCCCTTTAGGGGGCTTGGGGGCCTTTGTCCACCGCTCGTAGTCCACAAACCGGTAGGTCTGCGCGTGCCGCTCATCGGCTTCGTGGGCTTCCTCAGCTACTACTTGCCACTCATTCGTGTCAATGACCGGAAAGAAGGCATCGGCCTCGGGGGGCGTGTCCTCCACAAGGGTCAGGCACAGGCGGTTGGCCAGAGGAAGAGCTTCGGCATAGACGCTGGCACCGCCGATGATAAACACTTCCTCGTCAGGACGACACGAAGCCAGTGCAGTCTCAAGCGAGGGGAAGGTCTCTACGCCAGCGGCAGTGAAACTGGTGTTACGCGTCAACACGATATTCCGGCGGTTAGGCAGCGCACCTTTCGGCAACGACTCAAACGTCCGCCGTCCCATCACGATGGTGTGTCCCGTTGTCAGTGCCTTGAAGCGCTTCAGGTCACCCGGCAGCCAGTATAGCAATTTATTCTTGAATCCGATGGCCCCATTCCGTGCCACCGCTGCAATAAGTGTCAGCATAACTCTTAACTCTTAACTTTTAACTATTAATTATTTTTCAACACGAATTGCACGAATTACACGAATTGAATGTCCTGTGGATAAGATTCAATTATTTTCGAATTTCTC
>Ga0310697_10005580_pt1 | contig 12121 bp, 8 predicted proteins | sample 172DNAGHGlowgp2_FD_203883 | JGI IMG/M metagenome (GOLD analysis project Ga0310697, IMG submission 203883) | Sheep rumen microbial communities from Palmerston North, Manawatu-Wanganui, New Zealand - 1728 DNA GHGlow gp2 (v2) (version 2) | ecosystem: Host-associated > Mammals > Digestive system >... | reverse complement strand
GTGGAGTTAGTTATTTGGAACATTTTGCCGAGTATAGCTGTGGAGAAGATGCCCCAGTCGAATCATCCGAGTGGGAGCATATTTTGCAAAAAGCCCTTTCTGACGCAGGCATCCCTGTAACGGCTCAATATCATGTGGACAAATATTACCTGGATTTAGCACTTTTCCACAAGGGAAAGAAACTTGATATCGAGGTAGATGGAGCAATGTACCACAAAACATGGTCAGGCGAACTTTGTTATAATGACCAATTGCGCAATCAAGCACTTATGCGTGAAGGTTGGGATGTTATCCGCTTTTGGGTTCAACAGGTTCGTGATCAACTTCCATGGTGCATCAATCAAATCAAAAAGTGGATGGATATGGTGGATAAATAAGGAAAAAGTCTATATAAGTTGGTACAAATCATGGAAAAACAACATATACATAACTGTGCCAGACCATAATGATATTTTCAACTTATGCCTGAAATTAAATACCAACATGCAATAGTCGAAGGAGCCGAAGGTCGTGTCATTTCCATCAATGATGTGACAAAAGAAAATCGTCAACAATACAAGTTTCGTTGTATTGGCTGCGGTAATGAATTGTTACCACGAGCAATTGATAGTATGTATCGAAGGCCTCATTTTTATCACAAGGAAATAGTTAATTGCTCAGGTGAGACATATTTGCATAAGTTGGCTAAACATATAATAAAACAGAAAATCGACCATGAATCTACATTCTGGGTTGAGTATTATGTGACAGAAAAGTGCGACAATGATGGATGTAAATACAGAAACTCGTGGTGCAGTGAAGGTAACACATCTTATAAAATAGATCTAAAAAAATATTATGATACATGTAAAGAGGAAGCCACTGTAAAAGATACCGTTACAGGAAAAGAATATATAGCAGATATTCTTTTGACAAACAGTAAAAATAGTAACACTCCACCCACCCTAATAGAGATATTTGTTTCACATCCATGTGATGATGACAAAAGAAATTCTGGCTATAAGATAATTGAGGTGAAAATAAAGAACGAAGATGATATCATTAACATGTGGAAAGAGGATTTCTGGCGTGAAGAACATTATATTCGTGAGAAAGACCGAAAAATTGAATTCATTTCTTTCAAGAGAGAAATGAAGATAAAGAAACATACAAAATTAAAGAGATACATATTTCACTCCAAACAAACCCCTCTTGGTTATGTGACAGAAGTGGACTGTTCGCAAGCTCAATATAAATTAAGAGCCGACTCACAAACCGAACTCAATATGGTAAATTTGAGAAGCTACGGAGTGGACGACATATGGGTGCCTCTCTTATGGATGGCGAAACACAAAGGATTGCGCAGATGTATCATGTGCAAATTTTATTATGCCACCCAATACGAAAATAGTGCAAAATGCAGATTGAGCAAATATGGAAAGCCTGAACACCCGTCAATGGATGAGGCTGAAAGATGCCAAAGCTATTCTCTGGGTAGTGCTGTTTTTGATTTTTACAATCAAGAGGACTTAAATGTTGAAGAGGTGACTATGCTGCCATCATCAATGAAGCCAGAATATAAAGTTATACTAACTGCCAGTCGTTCTTTTGACGATTACGCCTTTTTCAAAGAAAGATTCCTATATTACCTTTCCGCCAAACTTAGAACTCATTCTTTGGTCATTATTACTACATCTATGGTGGCAAATTTGCTTGCAGATAGACTTTCGAAAGAAATAGATTTCATTAAAGAGCCCCATAATGCGGAATGGCAACAATTTGGACAAGATGCTATCTATATATCCAATGACAAGATAACCAATTCTGCAGATGCTCTTATCGCTTTTTGGGATGGAAGAGGTGGCGGAATCCGAGATCTAATTGAAAAGGCTCAAAATAAAGGTCTTAAAGTAAAAGTGATTAAACCTGAAACGGAATCAGGGGACGCTTCTCTGGTTGACTGTGGCACTTAAGATGTGAGAAGGAAGATGTAAGGTGTGAAAAAATGGTTGTAAGTAAGAATATGTGAATAAATAGTTGTAACTTTGCAAATAAAAACAGATAATAATGACTAAAGATTTAATGATAACATCAGTTGGTAATCTGCAAATAGATGATTCAGAATATGTGAGACTTGTCTCACTGATTACTGATGTATGGGATAAAGCAAGGGATAAGGCCGCAATAGCCGTCAATACTGAGTTGCTTGAAGCCAATTGGCAAACTGGTAGATATATCGTAGAGTTTGAGCAAAAAGGCAACGTCAAAGCAGAATATGGTAAACAGCTATTGACAAACTTGGCAAAGGACCTTACCAGACTACGAGGTAAAGGCTATTCACGGTCTAACCTATTTAATATGAGGCTCTTCTATATTAGATTCCAAAAAATCCAAACAGTGTCTGGACAATTGTCATGGAGCCATTACTTAGAGTTGCTCAAATGTGACGACCCAATGGAGATGCAATTCTATATGAAGGAATGTATTAACCAAGGATGGAAGGTGAGAGAGTTGAAACGTCAAATCAAATCGTCGCTTTTCCAGCGTTTGGCATTGAGTACAGATAAGGAGGGCATCTTGGCTTTGGCAAATGAGGGGCATCAGGTGCAAAAAGCAGCCGACATTATACGCGACCCATTCGTGCTGGAATTTACGGGACTTCCTAAACAGAAACAGTATAAGGAGAAAGACCTGGAAGATGCGCTGAAAGAGAATATGGAGAGATTTCTGCTTGAACTGGGCAGAGGATTCGCTTTCATTGGTCGCCAGTATGTTATACCTATTGGTAGCAGACAATTTAAGGTGGATCTTGTGTTCTATCATTGTATTTTGAAGTGTTATGTGTTGATGGATTTGAAACGCGATGAGATAAAACATGGTGATATAGGACAGATGAACCTATACTTGAATTATTTCAAGAATGAGATTTGCCAGCCAGATGATAATCCACCAGTAGGAATTGTATTGGGCGCAAGGAAAGATGAACTCTTGATGGAGTATGCTCTTCAGGGAATAGACAACCAACTCTTTGCGGCTCGATATCAGTTGTATTTGCCCAATCGTGACGAGTTACAATCTCAATTAGACAAGCTACTAGATAATACTAAGGAATAATCCATGATCATCATCGAGTCGAAACGGAAGAATACAGCCAAGAGAAGGGGGAATTTTGAGAAGAAATATGGGCGTGGATAGAGTTGTGTGGAATGTATAACGCATATTATTCAGTCAATAAAGATAAAATGAAGAAGAACCACACGGATTGACCGATTTTGCGGATTTTCATTTATCATTTGAGCTTTGCCGAAGATGCTCACGCTCGGCATAGTTCAAATAAGTTTGACCTCTGCACTCGCTCAAACACTGGCACTGTTAAATTGTTAAATTGTTAAATTTTTAAGTTTCGCAAGTTTTATTTTTTTTTTGAAGATAATGAAGTTATCGAAGTGATCGCTTTGCTCGAAGTTATCGACGTTTGTTATGCTGTTGTCCTTCTCACTGCCAGGTTTCGTCGTTAACTCCTTTAACTTCGATTACTTCGAGCATAGCGATAACTTCAGAAAGTTGAGTTAATTTTTTTTTTCAGTCATCAAATACGGGCACTCAGCATGAGAAAACATGTGCTGGGTGCCCGTAATGGTAGGTGTTGAGTGTGTGAGTTGGAATGCTCGTTACTTGATTCCCAACTTCTTGGCTATGTTCTTGGGGATGGCGTCCTTGTGGACAAGAATGTTCATTGTCTTGTATGCCACGAATGCTTTGGAGGCATACCATACACCATTGTACTTGTAATCGGTGCCCCATGAATTTTTCACCATGAAGTACTCTTTGCCGTTCTGGTCTTTGGCAAGTCCGTAAATCAACATGCCGTGGTCGTCTGTGGTTTCCCAGTTGTCGTATGCTTCTTGACGCATCTCCTGTGTGACGGTGATTTCTGGCCATGGACGTGCGGTGTAGGCGGCACGATTGTTGATGCCTCCTGAATTGCCGAACCAGCGGTAGTAGTCACTGCCGTCAGTGTCCTTTGCTTTCTGAAGGTCGGGACATACGGCGATGCCTTCTCGTGAGAAACCGTTCTCGCTGACATCAGCTCCCCATGCGAAGGTGTAGCCGTTCTGCACGGCATTTTCCATCACTTCCATGAACTCGTCGAGGGGCAGGTTGTAGGAAAGTCCCCATCGCCAGTTGTCCTGCACTTCAATGACAAACTGCTCGTAGAAAGGATGGTGAGAGAAGGAGGTGAGGCTGATGTAGTCGTCCATGTTCAAGCCTGTTGATGCCATGAATGACTGTGGTGTGTAGGTCTTCCCATTATAGGTGAACTCTGTAGGGCATTCGCCAAGATAGGTGTCCAGTGTGGCGTTGATGGGTTGGAACCAGATCGGGGAGAGCTTCTTCTGCTTGCCCTTTGCCACTGCGCTCACCATGGGTTCGAGAATGGAGAAGAACTCGGTGAAGTTGGGCAGGGAGTCGCCTTGCAATGTGCCTGGCTCGGGCATGGCTGATTGTGGAATCATACCGTAGTGACGCATGCAATACACGCAGTCGTAGAATGAGCCTCCCTGACTGAAATCCATGTCGCCATGAAGGCGCACGGTTGCTTTTGCACGGTCTTCGTATGTCTTGTGGGCAAGATACATCTCGGAGAAATCCCACTCGCCTTTACCCATTCGTAGCAGTTCAGCCTCGAAGAATCCTAATGAGGAGAAGGCCCAGCAGGTGCCGGAATTGTTCTGGTTTTTGGTAGATGTGATTGGAAGTTCTTTCACCGTTGTGAATTGGAACCCTTCTTCCTTTTTCACGTCTTGCGCAAAGAGGGTTACACCGACTGCAAATAGTGCAATGGTCAATAATGTCTTTTTCATTTTATTCTATTTTGATTGTTTAACAAATTCTTCTAATTCGTTGATATGATATGGAATAACTTTGTCTCCAATGATTCGGCAACTATCCTCTGTGATGAGGATGTCGTCTTCCAAACGCACTCCTCCGAAATGGCGGAATGGCTCAATGGCTTCGTAATTGATGAAGTCTTTGTGGATGCCTTGTGACTTCCAGAGGTCGATGAGATGTGGAATGAAATAGATGCCTGGTTCGTCTGTCATCACGAAGCCCGCTTGCAACCGTCTGCCACAACGCAGGCAGTTCAGCCCGAACTGGGTGGAGGGTTGCACTTCGTCGTCAAAACCCACGTAGTTCTGTCCAAGCCCTTCCATGTCATGCACATCCAATCCCATCATGTGACCTAATCCGTGTGGCATGAAGAGCGCGTGTGCTCCTGCCTTGACTGCTTCATCGGTGTCGCCTTTCATGAGTCCGATGGCTTTCAGATGTTCTGTTAAGATACGGCATGCTCCCATGTGCATGTCCAGCCATTTCACGTTGGGTCTGGCATTTGCTATCACCCAATCGTGCGCTGCTTCCACGGCGGTGTAGATGTCTCGCTGCTGCTGTGTGAATGTGCCGGAAATGGGCGTCACGCGTGTGTTGTCTGAACAGTAGTTCTCTCTGTTCTCTGCGCCTGCATCGCATAGCATCAACCGTCCTGCTTCCATGGGGGTGTGACTGGGGAATCCATGCTGTATCTCACCATGCATGGAGAGAATGGATTGGAAGGAGTAGCGGTCGCCCAGACTCATGGCGATGCCTTCTATGACACCTGCGATGTACTTTTCTGTCACTCCCGGAGCACATAGTTTCATGGCTGTGGTGTGCATCTGATAGCCGATGTCGGCTGCCTTCTTGAGTTCTTCCACCTCTTCCGGCTTCTTGATGGAACGCATGTCAACAATGGCTTTGATGAGGGTGACGGAAGCCTGTGCGTTCAATTGCAATGGGTGGATGCCGATGAGGTCTGACAGCTGAATCATCAAATCGTGACGGCATTGAGGGATGTAGTGAATGGGCTTTCCTTGGCTTCTTGCTGTATCAATCGACGTCTTCAGCTCTTTCATGGGTGCTGTGTGTTGCACACCCACCTCGGTTGCCAATTCTTTTACGGATGGCACATAACCATACCAGATGATGTCGTTGATGTCAATGTCGTTGCCGAAGATGTACTCCTTGTCGTTGTCCACATCAATCAATCCGACCAACCCTTCGCGTTTCAGACCGAAATAGTATAGGAAACAACTGTCCTGACGGAAACGGTAGGTGTTGGCTGGGTAGTTGTTCGGTGCGTCATTATTGCCGAACAGGAGGATGAGCCCTTCGCCCACACGACGTTTCAGTTCAGCGCGTCGTTGTATGTATATCTCTTTTGCAAACATATAGGTTAATCGTTATGAGGGTGTTGATGTGCAAAGGTAGGAATAATAATGGATAATGAAAAACAAATGATGGAATTTTTCTGTAAAATCATTTCATGCCCAGTTCATGCTTCTTTGACTCATATAGGTTTTTCAGCGTCAGTGCCAGTCGTTTCACCTCGGAGATGTTTTTCTTGTCGTTCTGTTCCACACAGAGATGAACATGGTCGAGATTGCGAAGCACACCGAGCCGTCCACTCTCGTAGCGGTACATGTCCTGCGTGTTTTTCACCTTGTCGATTCCTTTAATCATGTCGTTTAGGTTGGCAATCACACCACTGGCGGGCACTTCATATTCTTGACATGCCTTCCTGTATGCCTTATCTGCTTCTGCTTGATGGCTCTTCACCATCGAAATCTCATGGTTGGTCAACCCCTTCATGTCGGTGCTCAGGTTGTTGGTTGCCATCAGGTACATCTTTTTTGCGCTGATTAACCCATCGGGGGACAGGACGTGTGTCAGTCTGTCGGTGGCAATGTCGAGATTGTTGCAGATGACGGCACATTCCTTGCCGACATGTTCTTTCACCACGATACTATCTGCCAAAAGCTCCTCCCATGATGGTGCCTTCTCATATTCTTCCAGATAGGTGTCGCTATTCAAACCTTTGTCGTCTTTCTTCTCATCACACGCAGTCATTGCCAGGATGGAGGTCAATAGCAAGTAGGGGAGTATCTTCTTCATCGTTTTTGGAATTAGGAATTTGGAATTAGGGGTGTGGAAGTGAAAAGTGAAGAGTGAAAAGTGAAAAATCTAAGTTACCTTGCACGTGAGGAGTTCCCGCCAGTATAACATTTGGCTTTAACTCCTTAACTTCTTTAACTTCTTAACTCCTTGAAAAACTTGTAGAAAAGAAGGGACATATCCTTGTGGACATGTCCCTTGGGTATGTTGCGTTGGTACGATTCAATTATTCCTTAGCGTCGTCCATCTTCTCTTTGAGCGCTGCGAGAGCGTCAATGTCGCCGAGAGAAGTTGAAGCTGCCACGTTCTTGATGACTGGAGCCTGCTCCTTCTGAGGACGGCTTGCCTTCTTAGCTGCTGCTTCTGCCTTCTTAGCTGCCTTAGCTTCAGCACGTGCAACATCTTCGAAGATGCGAGAGTGAGAAAGGATGATGCGCTTAGCTTCCTTGTTGAACTCAATCACCTTGAAGTCGAGGGTTTCGCCGAGCTGAGCCTGGCTGCCATCTTCTTTCACGAGGTGCTTAGGAGTTGCGAAGCCTTCAACGCCACCTTCGAGTGCAATCACAGCGCCCTTGTCAAGCACTTCTGTAATCTTACCCTGGTGTACAGAATCCTGAGTGAACACTTCTTCGAACTTGTCCCAAGGATTCTCTTCCAACTGCTTGTGACCGAGTGAGAGACGACGGTTCTCCTTGTCGATGTCAAGTACCTGTACCTCGATTGGATCACCAATCTTAGTGAACTCAGATGGGTGCTTAACCTTCTTGGTCCAAGAGAGGTCAGAGATGTGGATGAGACCATCAACACCTTCTTCAACCTCAACGAATACGCCGAAGTTGGTGAAGTTGCGTACCTTTGCAGTGTGCTTGCTTCCGACAGGATATTTCTCTTCGATTTTCTCCCATGGGTCTTCTCTCAACTGCTTAACACCGAGAGACATCTTGCGCTCCTCGCGGTCGAGTGTGAGGATAACTGCTTCCACTTCGTCGCCCACCTTCATGAACTCTTGTGCAGAGTGGAGGTGTGCGCTCCATGACATTTCAGATACGTGGATAAGACCTTCTACACCAGGTGCAATCTCAATGAATGCACCGTAGTCAGCCATCACAACTACCTTACCCTTCACTTTGTCACCAACCTTGAGGTTAGGATCAAGAGCATCCCATGGGTGAGGAGTCAACTGCTTCAAACCAAGAGCAATGCGCTTCTTCTCATCATCGAAGTCGAGGATAACGACGTTGAGCTTCTGGTCAAGCTGAACAATTTCCTTAGGATCGCTTACGCGGCCCCAAGAGAGGTCTGTGATGTGGATGAGACCGTCAACACCACCGAGGTCGATGAATACGCCGTAGTTGGTGATGTTCTTGACAGTACCTTCGAGAATCTGACCTTTCTCAAGCTTAGAGATGATTTCCTTCTTCTGCTGCTCGAGCTCAGCCTCGATGAGTGCTTTGTGGCTAACAACCACGTTGCGGAACTCCTGATTGATTTTCACAATCTTGAATTCCATGGTCTTGCCAACGAATGTATCGTAGTCGCGGATAGGCTTCACGTCAATCTGTGAACCAGGAAGGAATGCCTCAGTGCCGAGCACGTCAACAATCATACCACCCTTTGTGCGGCATTTTACGAAACCCTGTACGATTTCGTCGTTCTCCAAAGCAGCATTCACACGCTCCCAAGAACGGCTCTGACGTGCCTTCTTGTGAGAGAGAACGAGCTGACCTTTTTTGTCTTCCTGATTTTCAATGTAAACCTCAACGGTGTCACCCACCTTGAGATCTGGAGCGTAACGGAACTCACTGCGTGCAATGATACCTTCGCTCTTGTAGCCGATGTTCACAACAACTTCGCGGTCGTTGATGGAAGTGATAGTACCGTCAACAACTTCGTTGTCGTTCACATTGTTGAGAGTGCCTTCGTAGGCTGCTTTCTGGGCTGCTTTGTCTGCAGCGCTCACACCGTCGTTTTCGAATGCCTCCCAATCGAAACCTTCCAGCGGTTTGATGTCTTTAATTGCCATAAATAATAAAAATTGTTTGTTTAATTAATAAAGTTAGACATTATGTTGATAAAATCTAAAATTCACGTGGTGTCTTTGGCTTTTATCCACAAAACGGCTGCAAAGTTAGTGATTTTCTAGCAATTGGCAAAGAATTTTCATAAATAAATGCATTGTGACACCTGTTTTTTTGTAACTTTGCATCATGAAAGTATTAGTAGTCCTTATCTGCCTGTTCTCTCCACTTCTCATTTTATATCTTACCTACAAAAGCGCCATGTTGCGCAAGGTCGGTAGTATCATCATTGCATACGTCATTGGTTGCGCATTGGGAATGACGGGATTGATTCCCGACACAACGGAGATTCATGAAACACAAACGCTCGTTGCATCTGTAGCCATTCCTTTGGCGATTCCCTTGCTCTTGTTCTCTGCTGATCTGAAGGCGTGGGCTCGTTTGGCACCAGCCTTCATTAAATCGACGCTTTTAGGATTGTTGGGATGTGCCATTGCCGTCACCATCGGATTCTTTCTTTATGGTCAACAAGACTCGGCGCTTTTTTCAAAAATTGGTGGCATGCTGACTGGGCTTTACACAGGAGGAAACGCCAACCTTGCCTCCTTGAAGATTGCCCTTGGAGTGGATAACGCCACTTACATCCTTGTTTCTGCGTACAGCACTATGATGAGTGCCATCTATCTTTTTGTCGTTATCATTGTCGGCAAGAAAACCTTGCGGTTCTTGCTGCCTGACTTCAAAGATGACAAGACTGTTGAGAATACCCATATTCAGATTGAAAATCATGATGCCGAATTGTTCTTTGGGCTCTTCAGAAAAGATAATTTGAAGAGTTTGGGTTTTAGTCTCTTGTTAACAATTGTCATTCTTGCTTTGGGTGCAGGAGTGGCGTGCCTTTTCCCAAAAGATGTCTTCCAATCGGTGTTTATCTTAAGCATCAGTTTGTTTTCCATCCTCGCTTCACTCCATCCCAAGGTGCGGAGTCTCAAGCGTACTTTTGAAGCAGGCACATTTTTCATCTTGATTTTCAGTGTGGCTGTGGCATCGCAGGTGAGTTTGAAAACGCTGACAGATGTTGACCCCAATCTGTTCCTGTTCACATTTGTTGCCACCATAGGGACACTCTTGTTTCATGTTCTGCTCAGTGCCATTTTCCGTATCGACACTGATACAACCCTCACTACGAGCATCTCGCTCATTTGTTCGCCTCCATTTGCACCTGTGATGGGGAGTGCTTTGGGCAATAAGGCTGTCATAGGACCAGGCATCGCTGTTGGACTTTTTGGCTATGCCATAGGCACTTACTTTGGTTTTGCTATTGCTCGGTTACTGCCTGCACTTGTGGTTTAAGATATAAGAAATGCCCCTTAACTTGTGAGTCAAGGGGCATTTCTTTGTATTATCTCTTAGAAAATGAGTTGTGCGAAGTTGTAGAGTCCATACTTCCAAACAACGAAGTCGTGCTTGCCTTCTGGGTATTTGATGAGGGTGCAAGGGATGCCTTTCTCATCGCAGAATGCCTTCAGCTGGGTGCTGTTGAACAGCAGACCGTCGGCACCACCGCATACCATCCAAAGGAGTTTGTTTTCCTTCTTCACCTTCTCCACATCGGGAATGAGTTGTGCTGCACGCATGGTGTTGGGTGCTGATGAGAAGCCGCCTACATAGGCAAACTTGTCAAGGTTGCCAAGTCCGAAGTTGAGTGCCTGGCCACCACCCATTGACAGACCTGCAATGGCACGATGGTCTTTGTCTGTATATACGCTGAAGTTCTTCTCAATGTATGGGATGAGGCTTCCGATAAGGTCTTTGTCAAATTCTCCGAAAGCTGGTGCGGAACCGTAACCTCCTGAACGTGAATCATCCTTTGCGGCACGTCCGTTAGGCATCACCACGATCATGTCTTTTACTTTTTTGTCGGCATAGAGGTTGTCCATGATGATGTTGGGCACACCACCGTCGTTCATCCATTCCCACTCGTCGCCACCGATGCCGTGGAGCAGGTAGAGCACGCTGTATTTCTTCTTCTTGTCGTACTTTGGAGGAAGATAGACATTGGCTTTACGAGTGGTGCCGACTGAAGCTGATTGGTACTCGATGAGTTGAACTGTACCACGTTCAATTCCTGCACGCTCTTGGTCGAAACCCTGAGGTGCTGCCTTGTACTCGTCAAATTTAACATCGTTGTTCTGCTGTCCGCCAAACATGGACATGGGGATGTTTGGCTCTTGTGCATTGGCTGCCGTCATGGAGAGGCTGAGCAATGCTGCAACATAAATTTTCTTCATTTTTTTGTTTTGTTTAGATAATAAATTGATTAGGTGAATGTCTTTGTTGGTTTTGACGCACAAATGGACTTGTGGTTTAAATGCTTATTCCTTGGGTGCGCTGTTCTTGAACTTGTTCAACTCATCAGCTACAACATCGAAATCATCGGTGAGGGTGAGTTGCAGATTCTTGTATTTGCCCATCTCGACAAGCTTCTCGAGGAATGGATAAACAGGCATTTCCTTTGTCCAGAATTCGGTGCCGAGGAAAATCATAGGACTTGCGAATCCAAAGGACTCGTAATGGTTCTGCACAGCGTCTTGGAAGATTTCCTGCATTGTGCCTGCACTGCCAGGAGTGTAGATGATGCCACCGAATGCGACGGTAAGGATGAGGTCTTCGCGGATGCTGTTCTCAAAGAACTTGGCGATGTGGGTGGCGAAAGGTGCTGATGGCTCATGACCATAGAGGTATGTAGGAATGCCGAGGCTGACATAATCTCCTTGGCGTGGATATTTCTTCATCACCTCAAAGGAGGATGCGAGCCAACCTTCGTCCTTGAAAGAAGGAGCTTTGGTGAGCATCTCGACAGCATCATCTACATCAGCTTCGGTTCTGCCTGCCAACCATGCACCGAGGTGAGTTGCTTCCATAGCGCCAGGACCACCACCGCTAAGCATGATAAAGCCTTCTTCTGTGAGTCGCTTGCTGAGGAGCACCACTTTCTTATACATAGGGTCGGTGCGCAGGAGGGCGTGACCACCCATGATGCCGATGCAGAGGCGTGAGTTGTGTTCTTTGAAGAACTCGTCGAGTGCCACGTGGATGCAGTGGTCATGGAGGGTTCGTGCGAGTGATTC
>Ga0310697_10005579_pt1 | contig 12122 bp, 7 predicted proteins | sample 172DNAGHGlowgp2_FD_203883 | JGI IMG/M metagenome (GOLD analysis project Ga0310697, IMG submission 203883) | Sheep rumen microbial communities from Palmerston North, Manawatu-Wanganui, New Zealand - 1728 DNA GHGlow gp2 (v2) (version 2) | ecosystem: Host-associated > Mammals > Digestive system >... | reverse complement strand
TCGTAAAATAGGGGAGTTGCAGAAATACCATCCGAAGTTTGTCACTGAACGGAGTCTTGTGTTTCATGTCCATCAACGCCACGTCGGTACGCAGTTCGTCGGATGCACGGGACGAAGATAGCACAAAAAATCCAAACCGCCAAGCGATTCGGAGATTATTTCTTGAAAAAACAGATTATGTCAGACTTAGTGAAGATGCAAATAAGGTGCTACAGCAGTTGATTGTGTTTTGTCTCCTCGCGCCCCTCGGCACGGCCCTCGGCTCATATACTCCAGCTTGCGGCGGGCCTCCTGAAGGCCGGGTGCTGTGGTGTCGTCGCGATCAGCAGGAAATATTCGGCTGACATACATTCTTATAATTAATATCGAATTTGCCTGAAATTAATATTGAATTGCCGGCAAATTAATATCGAATTTCAAGCAAATTAAATATTAATTATAACCAATTCATTATCAGACTGTTACAGACACACACAATTGCACAAAAGAACATAGACAGACACAAATCCCACACAAACCCCACACAAATATTCGTTATTTTCTTTGATTTTTCATGCGTTTTTTATACCTTTGCACGTAAATTAAAAGAAACATACTATGGCAACCCATTTCATCTCCGCCGAGCACCTCACGATAGAGCGCATCGGCGAAATCATCAAGAACGGCGAAAAACTGGAACTCTCAGAGGATGCCAAACAGCGCATCCGCAAATGCCGCACGTATCTCGACAAGAAGATAGCCTCCAACGGAGCACCCGTCTACGGCGTGACCACAGGCTTCGGCTCGCTCTGCAACGTCTCTATCGGCAAGGACCAGCTCTCCCAACTGCAGATTAACCTCATCAAGAGCCATGCCTGCGGCGTGGGCGAACGTGTGCCGAACGAAATCGTGAAAATCATGCTGCTGCTAAAGATACAGTCGCTCTCCTACGGCTACAGCGGCTGCAAGCTCGACACGGTGCAACGGCTCATCCACTTCTTCAACAACGACGTCTACCCCATCGTCTACCGCCAGGGCTCGCTCGGCGCGTCGGGCGACCTTGTGCCGCTGGCCCATCTCTGTCTGCCGCTCGTAGGACTGGGCGAGGTGGAGTATCAGGGCAAGGTGATCAGCGGCGAGGAACTCTGCCGCAAGAAGCGCTGGAAGCCCATAGAACTGGCCTCGAAAGAGGGACTGGCCCTGCTCAACGGCACGCAGAACATGAGTGCCTTTGCCGTGTGGGCGCTGCTGGAAGCACAACGGCTCTCCGAATGGGCCGATTGCATCGCCGCCATGAGCCTCGATGCCTTCGACGGCCGCATAGAGCCGTTCACACATGCCGTACACGCCGTGCGTCCTCATCTGGGGCAGATTGAGACGGCCCGCCGCATGCGCGAGCTACTGGAGGGCAGCCAGATTATCAGCAATATCAAAGCCCACGTGCAAGACCCCTACTCCTTCCGCTGCGTGCCGCAGGTACACGGAGCTGTGAAGGACACGATACGCTACGTGAAATCAGTGATAGACATCGAAATCAACTCCGCCACCGACAACCCCACCGTATGCCCTGACGAGGACCTCATTATCTCAGCCGGCAACTTCCACGGTGAGCCTATCGCCCTGCCCATCGACTTCCTCGCCATCGCCCTGAGCGAGCTGGCCGACATCTCAGAACGGCGCATCTACCGCCTCGTCTCCGGCACCCGAGGCCTGCCATCGTTCCTCGTGGCCAACCCCGGCGTGAACAGCGGTTTCATGATTACACAATACACCGCTGCCTCGTGCGTGTCGCTCAACAAAAGTCTCGCCATGCCCTCGTCGGTGGACAGCATCCCTTCCTGCCAGGACCAGGAAGACCTTGTGTCGATGGGCGGCAATGCGGCCATCAAGCTCTACAAGGTCATCTACAACACGGAGCGCGTGCTGGCCATCGAACTGTTCAATGCAGCACAGGCCCTCGACTTCCGCCTGCCGCTGAAGTCGAGTCCTGCCATCTGTAAGATTCACGAAGATTTCCGAAAGGTGGTGCCGTTCATCCTGAACGACGAACTGATGTACCCCCACATCGAGCAGGCCATACAGTTTCTCCGGCGATAGCGTCGCCCTATTTCGCCAGCTCGGCCTTGATACTCTCATCCATGTCGGAGGCCGTAGCGGTGGGTTCGAAACGGGCCACCACGGTGCCGTCGCAGGCCACGAGGAACTTGGTGAAGTTCCACTTGATGTCGGCATTCTGGTCGTAGTCGGGATCCTGCTTGCGGAACCGCTCGTCAAGGAGTAAGAAAGGCACGTTATATCGCAAGCGATTTATTCCTGTTTTTCAGATTGTTTAACATCAATTTGAATATGACAGAGCGTTTTTCGCGAATTCTACTGCAATTCGTTTTGTGGTCTCAAATAAATTTGATATTTTTGCAACTGAAAACAGTGTCCCAACCACCAGAAATGATTATTGCTCCAAACCGTGGATATGACAGCAGAAGAACGAATCAGCGTACGCTTTGAATACCTCCCCTGCCTCAACTATTCCATCATGAATAGCGGCATTAAAACATGTACCTCTTTAATAATAAAGAACAACGACGAGAAAGACTGGCAGAACATCGTGGTCAAGGCAGAAGGCCCGCTCATCCAGCCCCAGGAAGCCCACATCGACTTCCTGGCCAGGGAGAAGTCGGTGAGTCTAAAGAGCATCGCCATAGAGCCGAACATCAACGAACTGCTGGGGCTAACCGAAGCCGCTGCCACCTCGTTTGCACTGACGGTCACTGTAGACGGCGAGGACTATTTCGCGAAAGACTGTCAACTGCGCCTGCTCACCTACGACGAATGGACCGGCACGAGAATCATGCCCGAACTGATAGCCTCGTTTGTGGTGCCCAACAATCCGCTGCTGAGCAGGGTGAAGACCAAAGCCGCCCATTTGCTAGAGCAATGGACGGGACCTGCCTCACTCGACGAATACCAAACGCAAGACCGCAACCGCGTGAGGGCACAGGTGGCTGCCGTTTATGAAGCCTTGCGCACGGAAGGCATCGTCCTCAGCACGTCCACCACCGCCTTTGATGCCTACGGGCAGCGCGTCCGACCAGCCGACAAGGTGCTCACTGAGAAGATCGCCACCAGTCTTGATGCCGCCCTGCTCACAGCCTCATGCTTAGAGTCGATTGGCATCTACCCTATCGTGGTGATGATGAACGACAGCGTGCTGACTGGCGCATGGCTCACGCAGACGTTCTCACCGCAGGTGGTATGCGATGACGTGTCCTACCTGCAGAAAGAAATGGCCGACGGCAACCACAACATCGTGGTCATCGACCCAGTGGCCATCACCGCGTCGGATGCCGTCGCGTTCGAACAGGCAGCAGAGAGGGCTATGGAACAGCTGAAAAACGAAAGCCTCTTCTCTTTTTTCATAGACATTCACCGCTGCCGGCTGGACGGCATACGTCCCCTACCCCAACGGACATTCTCTAACGGTCAGTGGCAACTGGTCAATGAGGGTGTGGAACACCCCATGACCACTGCGGGCAGCAGTCTCTTCAGCCACTACGACCTGCACCTGGACGACACCGCTACCCCGCTCACCAAGCAGCAGATTTGGGAACGCAAGCTGCTGGACTTCTCGCTACGCAACAACCTCATCAACACCCGAATAGGCAAACGGGTAGTACCCTTCGTGTCGTTCGGCATAGACCATCTGGAGGACAACCTACAGGACGGCAAGGACTACAACATCACTCCTTGCCCCAACGAGAAAATAGAACCGGGCGAGGGGGGGATGTATGACTCCAGTCAGCAGGCCGCGAAATACAACCAGTATGTGTCGGAGCTGATAGCCAACAACCGCATCGTGTCGTATCTCACAGAGACAGAGCTGCAGCACTCGCTCAAGCATATCTACCGAACAGCCCGAACAGCAATAGAAGAGAACGGTGCCAACAGCCTGTTCCTGGCATTGGGCATGCTGCGCTGGTATGAAACGGCGAAGAGCACGCAGCCCCGCTTCGCCCCCATCCTGCTGCTGCCCGTCGACATGGTGCGCAAGGGCGGCAACAACTACATCATCCGCAAACGCGACGAGGACATCATCCTGAACATCACACTCGTGGAACTGCTGAAGCAGAACTTCAAGATTAACCTCGATCAACTGAGAGACCTGCCGAAGGACGAGAGCGGCGTGGACGTGAAGCTCATCTTCACCCTCATCCGAAGGGCCATCATCAACCAGCGCAAGTGGAATGTGCTGGAAGAAGCCCTGCTCGGCCTGTTCTCGTTTAATAAGTTCGTCATGTGGAACGACATCCACGCCAATGCCGACAAGCTGAAGGAAAACGCCGTGGTCAGCTCGCTCATAGAAGGGCACAACAAGCTGGAGCCCTTCGAGGATGAGGCCGATGCCCGCCTCATAGACAAGAACAATGCACCGATGGACTTCTCCATCCCGCTCGACGTAGACTCATCACAGATGGAAGCCATCGTGGAGTCGGGCAAGGGACACTCGTTCATCCTGCACGGTCCTCCGGGAACGGGCAAGTCGCAGACCATCACCAACATGATAGCCAACGCACTCTATCACGGCAAGAGGGTGCTGTTTGTAGCCGAGAAGATGGCTGCACTCTCCGTGGTGCAGGCCCGACTCGCGAAACTCGGGCTGGAACCCTTCTGCATGGAGCTGCACTCCAACAAGGTGACGAAAAAACATTTCCTCACGCAGATGGAGAAAGCCCTCAACGTGACGAGGGTGAAGTCGCCCGAAGAGTTCCGCAAGACCTCCGAGCGGCTCTACGCAGAGAGGATGGAGCTCATCGGCTACATGGAGACACTCCACCATAAGGAAGCCTGCGGGATGAGCCTCTATGAGTGCATCTCCGAATACCTGTCCATCGGACAGAAGGAGATTGACGAGCAGCTGCCACCGGCAGAAACCATCCGGGCCGACTTCCTCGGCCAGTGCCGCAACTACACTGCCGAGATTCAGGCTATCATCGACGTGACTGGCATGCCAGGCCAGCACCCGCTGCGCGGCATGGAACCACGAAGCAACAGCAAGGAGACTATCGAGGACATACGGCGGCAGCTGTCGGCCTTCATCGAGACCGACAAGGTGCTCGCAGAGGCATGGCAGGCCGTGGAACAGATGGATCTCTTTAACATAGAGACGGAGAAAGACCTGGAATGGCTGAACAAAGCGGTGGAAGCCATGGTGCGTCTGCCCCTACTGAACGCCCGCCTGCTGGAACTGGCCAGCGACGAGAACACGATAAAGATACTTAAGGAGCACGTGGCCTGCAGCAAGCAGCGGGAGAGTCTGATGGGAAGAATCCGCCAACGGTTTTCCGAGAATGCGGTCACGCTCAATGTAGATGAACTATGGCAGCAGTGGAATGAAATCAACCTGAAATGGTTCATCCCGCGCTACTTCGCCAAACGGAAGTACTTTGAGCAGCTCCGCCCCTACGGGCAGATAGGCGAGGAAGACCTGCCACAACTACTCAGCATGGTCAAGGACTATCAGCGGGCGAACAAGATAGCAAGCTGCACACCGACAGACATGCTGCAGCCGTTCGGCTCACTGCTTGTGAGCGGACATGAACAATGGGACGCAGTAGACACCCTGCTCAACGAACTGCCCGCGCTGAACAGCCTGCTGATGGAACATGCCCGCGAATACTGCATGAAATACAAAGACCTCGCCGACCGGATTGACCAGGCCATCGACGGACAATGGAAGCACTTCCTGAACAACCTGCAACAGAAGACCCAACGACTGATCAGCACCTATGAGCAGCAGACAAGGCAAGTGGCCGGATTCAACCTGCTGACCATCAACGAGGTGAGCCGCCAAAGCCTGCGGGAACATGCACAGAGATGGATTGACCACCTCCATCTGGCCAAGGACTGGTTCTACTGGGCCGACAAGAAACGCGAGCTGACCGCCAACGGTCTGCAAGTGGTGGCCCTGCACATTGAAGACTACGACGAGAAGCCCAGGACAGTGGTGGAAGGCGTGCTGAAAGGCATATACCACCAGCTGACAGACACCCTTATCAATGCCAACCCACAACTGAGGATGTTCAACGGACTGCTGTTTGAACAAAAGATAGAGAAATACCGTCAGGACACCGTGCTGTTCCAAGAACTGAGCAAGAAGGAACTCTACTGCCGGCTAGCAGTCAGGGTACCCTCGTCGGCCACTGCATCGGCCAACGGTTCGGAGATTAGCATTCTGAGACGCAACATCGCCAACGGAGGACGAGGCACTTCCATACGCAGCATCATCGACAACATCCCCACCCTGATGCCACGTCTCTGCCCCTGCATCCTGATGAGCCCCATATCCGTAGCACAGTTCATTGACTTCAATGCGGAGAAGTTCGACCTCGTCATCTTCGACGAGGCCTCACAGATGCCCACCAGCGAGGCCGTTGGAGCCATCGCCCGAGGCAAGGCACTGGTCGTGGTGGGCGACAGCAGGCAGATGCCCCCCACGAGTTTCTTCACTTCCACACAGACTGATGAGGAAGAAGCCGACATCGACGACATGGAAAGCATTTTGGAGGACTGCAAGACGCTGCTCATGCCCGAACATTACCTCAGCTGGCACTATCGCAGCAAGCACGAGAGCCTGATAGCTTTCAGCAACTCACAGTATTACGACAACCGACTGCTCACCTTCCCCTCAGTGGACGACCAACAGACAAAGGTGACACTCGTGAAAATCGACGGACAATACGACAAAGGGCGCACACGCAGCAATCCGGAGGAGGCGCAGGCCATCGTTTCAGAAGTGATGAGGAGACTGGCCGACGAGCAGCTGCGGAAATACAGCATCGGCATCGTCTCATTCAGCAAGGTGCAACAAAACCTCATCGAAGACCTGCTGACCGACGAGATGGACAAGAATCCCGACCTGAAAGAGATTGCCTTCAGAGAGCATGAGCCCATCTTTATCAAAAACCTTGAAAACGTGCAGGGCGACGAGCGCGACGTCATCCTCTTCTCCGTGGGCTACGGTCCCGACAAGCACGGAAAGGTGAGCATGAACTTCGGCCCCCTGAACAACGCCGGCGGCGAGCGACGCCTGAACGTGGCAGTGTCGCGTGCCCGCTATGAGATGATGGTGTTTTCGACGATGACCTCCGGCCAGATAGACCTGAGACGTTCCAATGCAAAAGGCGTGGAAGGGCTGAAGGCATTCCTGGAATATGCGGAAAACGGACTGCTGCCCCAACAGGACACTGCACCCGACAATACCAATACGGGAAAAAGACTCCTTATCTCGCAGATATGCGAGGCGATAGAAGAGAAGGGCTACACGACAACTGCCTGCGTGGGGCGGTCGAGCTTCAAGGTAGACATCGCCGTGTCTTCGTCCTCCGACCCGTACAAATATCTGTTAGGCATCATGTGCGACGGTGAGAGCTACTATGCCACCAAGACCACACGCGACCGCGAGATTGTGCAGCCCGGCATACTACATGCCCTGAAATGGCAGACCATGAGGGTCTATTCCATCGACTGGTATGAACATCGCGAAAAGGTACTGGCACGAATCCTCCACCGTCTGACCGAGATAGAGAACCATCCGACCAAGGAGGAATCACCGGAAGAAGTACAGCCCGCCTACCGCTTCTTAGTAGAACAATTGGAAGACGAAGAGGGCGTGGCACAACCGAAGCCCAACGAACGGCAACGTCCCTACACCGAAGCCAACATCACACCACCCAATATTGACAAGGCCAACTATCAGCCTACGGAGAAATACAACCTGACGGTCATCAAGGAACTGCTAAAGGCTGAACAGCCGCTCAACGAGAATTTCCTGTCGAAACGGCTGGCCCGCATCTTCGGCTTCGGACATGCAGGGGCTAACATTCAGAAAGCTATTGAGGCTGCTGCCCCCCATCTCTATCGCGATGCGATGAGCTTCGACGGCATCGCCTGCTACTGGCTCAACGAGAACAGTGCCCGACACTACGACTACTATCGCGCTCCGTCGGCTCGTAACATCACAGAGATTCCACTTGTAGAGATAGCCAATGCCATCAAAGAGGTGGTCTGCGAAGAGTTCTCGCTGCCGAAAGAAAAGATTCCTACAATAGCTGCCCGAAAACTGGGCTTCGCCAGTGCTGGAGCAAAAATCAACGAGATTATCACTTTCACGGTCGACCAAATGGAACGCCAACGGGTGGTGGTCATCAATAATAACATGGTGTCTTTACCTGAGTCATAACCTCCTGAAAATGAAACAACTGCTTATCAAGAACATCGGCACACTGGTCGTTGACACGCTAAGGAAACCGTTTCTTTGCGGCAATGAGATGGGGCAAGCAGAATGTCTGAACGAGGCATGGCTGCTCATAGAGGACGGACGCTTTAAAGACTGGGGAACGACAGATGCCCCTGACACCCTACAGACAATAGATGCAGAACGAGGTACTGTGCTGCCCTCGTTCTGCGACTCACACACACATCTTGTATACGCAGAAAGCCGCGAAGACGAATTCGTGGATAAGATTATGGGGCTTAGCTATGCCGAGATAGCCCGACGTGGCGGAGGCATCCTCAATTCGGCTGACCGGCTTCACGAGCTTTCCGAAGACGAACTGTACCATCGGTCTATGCAGCGCATCCACGAGATTATAAGCAAGGGAACCGGTGCAGTAGAGATAAAGAGTGGTTACGGACTAACCACAGATGACGAATTGAAGATGCTGCGTGTTATACAGCGTATCAAACAAACCGCCCCCATCAAGGTAATGGCGACGTTTTTGGGAGCTCATGCCGTGGGGCGTGCCTATGCCGGGCGGCAATCGGACTATGTAGACCTTGTCGTAAACGAGATGATTCCAGAAGTAGGCCGACAAGGGCTGGCCGACTTTATCGATGTGTTCTGCGATGAAGGATTCTTTACTCCAAAGGAAACGGCTCGTATCTTAGAGGCTGGAGCACGATGGGGGCTGCGCGGAAAGATTCACGGGCAGGAGCTGGCAGACTCTGGCGGCGTGGAAGTAGCGGTCAGGCACGGCGCACTGAGCGTAGACCACCTGGAAAGCATGACTGACAGGGACATCACCTTGCTCAATAACGTCATGAACCACGAAGACGGGCAAAAGGGGCTTCTGTCGGGAGAGAATGGGGGAAGGACTATTCCTACGGCTCTGCCAGGCACCTCTTTCTTCCTCAACATGCCGTTTGCGCCTGCAAGGAAGATGATTGAGGCCGGATTGCCCTTAGCCATAGCGAGCGACTACAACCCAGGGTCCACGCCGTCGGGCGATATGCGTTTCGTTGTCTCGCTCGCCTGTATCAAGATGAGACTGCTGCCCCAAGAAGCACTCCATGCTGCTACGCTCAACACGGCGGCAGCCATGGGAATCTGCGGTGACTACGGTTCCATCGCAAAAGGAAAGGTAGCTAACTTCTTCATCACGCATCCGATGAAAAACATCAACTACCTCCCCTATGCCTATACAACCCCCATCATTCAGAGGGTATTCCTGCATGGGGATGAGTATAAAGGACTAAAAGATTAAATGTACTGTTCGATTCGCCCATGCAGATACAAGCTGCTCAATAAGATGCTGAAAGAACGCCATTCCACTCTGTATCAGCAAGGAAGCTGAAACCATTGGAACGCGTAAAAAAAGTACCCTGATACTCTGTAATCATATCACGCTGCATGGGAACACCCGTAAAGCTCCGCTCCAAAATGACTTCTTTATCCTGATTCATGGCAAGCACTGTCACGTTGAGCATGCCTTCATCGCTATGAAGAAAGGTGTAGACTGGCAATGTAAGCGGTGATGACATACCTACAACCTGATAAAGTTTCTCTTGCCGACTGTTTACATTACCGCTATAACCTGTCGTGGCGTTGAACACGCCGCTGCCGCCAGTATAATTGAGTTGAACATAAGAAAGGTCGGAAGGCAATTCGTCGCTAATAATAAAACGCAACATTGAAGTAGCCCGTTCAAGCGTTAGTTCACAGGTTTTCTGGTCGGCGGTCACTGTCACGTCTCCATAATAATAAAAGGTGTCGGAATAACCGAGTGCATTGGTGAACTTGATATTCTCCGGATTCGACAGGGTGGGATTACCATTGCTGCTATGCGCCAACACCAATATCTTATAAGAGCCGGGAGAAAGAGACATTGACACCCGGCCATAGTCATTGTCTGTCTGCATCTGAGTAACGGATGTCACCTGCCCTCCATCCTGATAGACGACGAAATTCAGGCGGGAACTGCAACTGGAAATATCGCTAAGCACTCGCGTCATACCATCATTATACGCCACCTGCCGCCAGTTGGTCACCAAAAGGGTGAGGTTTCCCTCGTTTTCTATATGTATGTTTTCCTTTTCGTCATCGGTCACCTTTTCACAGCCAGAAAACATAGTACAAACAAACAACAAGGCAAAGGCAGATAATAGAATTAGGAAGATCCTTTTCATAGTAAATAAGATAATAACAAAAATGCCAGACGGACCAAAAATTCCCGTCTGGCATCGATTACAGGCTGAATTACTTATTCTTCAGCAAGTCGCGAATCTCAGCAAGAAGTTCCTCCTGAGTAGGACCGGCAGGTGCGGCTGGCTCTGCGGGAGCGGGCTCTTCCTTCTTGCGGTTCAACTTATTGATACCCTTCAGCATGAGGAAGATACAGAAAGCAACAATAAGGAAGTCGACCACATTCTGAATGAACTGACCATAGGCAAAGACCGAAGCGCCAGCTTCCTGGGCAGCCGCAATCGTATCATACTGCTCACTTCCACTGAGGTTGATGAAAAGGTTGGTAAAATCGATACCGCCAGTAGCCAGACTGATTACAGGCATCAGAACGTCGTTGACAAGAGAAGTGACAATCTTACCAAATGCACCGCCGATGATAACACCGACAGCCATGTCCATCACATTGCCTTTCATGGCAAACTCTTTGAATTCACTGATAAATCCCATAGTTGTAATTTCTTTTAGTAAATGAATTAAAATATATATGGTTCTGAATGCAAAAATAAACTATTTTTTGCAATACTCAAAAAAATTCCACAAAAAAAACTTTTACAACTCTATTTTTTCACTCAGTTTTCATGATTATATCCCAACCCCATCATCCTCCGACAACAACCCTACTAATTATCAACGCATGAAATTGTAATCTGCATCTTACAATCTTAGAACGGATAATTGATTTAAAGCAAATTTATATTTAACTTGTCATTTTTTCAACTTTATTAAGACAGATAACCGACATGCATATCATATTTTTTTCGTAACTTTGCGGACGATAAGAGATAACAATGAATAAAGGAAACAAGTAAATTCGAATTTTCAATAATAAACCCTTTAAATAAACATTAAAGAAAAATGACAAAAGTAGCAATTAACGGTTTCGGCCGTATCGGTCGCCTCGCTTTCCGTCAGATGTTCGAGGCTGAAGGTTATGAAGTAGTAGCTATTAACGACCTGACCAGCCCCAAGATGCTGGCTCACCTGCTGAAGTATGACACCGCTCAGGGCGGTTTCGCTGGCAAGTTCGGTGAGAACAAGCACACGGTTGAGGCAACAGAGAACTCTATCATCGTAGACGGCAAAGAGATTACAATCTATGCTATTCCTAACGCTGCTGAGCTGCCTTGGGGCGAGCTGAACGTTGACGTTGTTCTGGAGTGTACTGGTTTCTACACCAGCAAGGCTAAGGCTGAGGCACACATTCAGGCTGGTGCCAAGAAGGTTGTGATTTCTGCTCCCGCCGGTAATGACCTGCCCACCATCGTTTACAACGTAAACCACAAGACGCTTACTCCCGCTGACACCGTGATTTCGGCTGCTTCTTGCACCACCAACTGCCTGGCTCCTATGACTAAGGCTCTGAACGATTTCGCTCCTATCCAGAGCGGCATCATGACTACTGTTCACGCTTACACTGGCGACCAGATGATTCTCGACGGTCCTCAGCGCAAGGGTGACGTTCAGCGTGCCCGTGCCGGTGCTCAGAACATCGTTCCTAACTCTACTGGTGCTGCTAAGGCTATCGGTCTTGTTATCCCCGAGCTGAACGGCAAGCTGATTGGTGCTGCCCAGCGCGTTCCCACTCCTACAGGTTCTACCACCATCCTGCACGCTGTCGTTAAGG
>Ga0310697_10005576_pt1 | contig 12123 bp, 8 predicted proteins | sample 172DNAGHGlowgp2_FD_203883 | JGI IMG/M metagenome (GOLD analysis project Ga0310697, IMG submission 203883) | Sheep rumen microbial communities from Palmerston North, Manawatu-Wanganui, New Zealand - 1728 DNA GHGlow gp2 (v2) (version 2) | ecosystem: Host-associated > Mammals > Digestive system >... | reverse complement strand
TGTGGAATGAAAGATCCGTATAATCCGTGAAATCCGATGATTATCATTCTGACTAAAGCATCATAGTTATTCTCTTATCAAATTATCAGATTGTGTGGAATGAAAAATCCGTATAATCCGTGAAATCCGATGATAAAAATCAATGCTTACATGTTCATCAGCCGCTTAATCTTCCAGAAGATTTCGGTGTTGCTGTAGAATCCTGTGAAGTTTTCGGAACCGGGACCGAAGGCATACACGGGCACCATCGTGCCGGTATGGTCCTTGCTGGAGAAGTTGCCCTTCACGGTCCCTGTGGCCAGGTCGCCGCCATGAACGGTCAGTCCACCCGTCTCGTGGTCGGCAGTGATGACGACCAGCGTCTCGCCGTCGCGTGCTGCCCACTTGAACACCTCACCGATGGTGTGGTCGAAGTCCAGCGTCTCCTTCATCAGCATCGGCAGGTCGTTGAAGTGGCCATAGTCGTCGAGCTGTGAACCTTCTATCATCATGAAGAAACCTTTCTTGTTCTTGCTCATCAGGTCCATGCCGCGCACGGAGGCCCGCGCCAGCATGTCGCCGCGCTCGTCGGGCAACGGCGTGTCGACCTCAAAGGGTACGCACCACTGACGCGCATTGTCATAACTCATCATCTCATCAATGGTCCGGGAGATATGATAGCCTTTGGCTTCAAGCTCGTTGAAAATGTTACGGCCGTCCTTGCGCTGGATGAACTTGCGGAAACCGCCGCCGAAGACAAAGTCGACATTGCTCTCTGGATAGCAGCCGACGATGTCCTCCTCAAAGTCGCGGTCGATGTTATGACCGAGGAAGTCGCCCGGAGTGGCATCCCACAGCCGGCAGGTCACAGCCACGCCGGCATCCTTGCCAGCCTGCTTGGCCAGGTCGATGAGCGTCGTCAGCGGCTTGCCCTGCGGGTCTACGCCAACGGCATGATAGACGGTCTTATAACCCGTGGCCAGCGAAGTGCCGCCAGAACCGGAGTCAGTGACGAGTCGGTCGGTGGCAGGTGTTTCAGAAAGGCCGGTGGCCTGCGCATTCTCCAGCCACAAATGGCCGCGGTTGCAGGTCCATGCTGCCTGGATGTGCATAAGGCTCATGCCATCGCCAATCATCAGGACGACATTCTTCACCTTCTTACCTTTCGGTGCCTTGATTTTCTCTACGGTGTAGGGGTTGTCAAACGTAAATGTCTGAATGTTGTCTTGCTGGGCAGCTGCCCCCATGGTGCAGGCTGCCAATGCCAAAGTTAATAGAATGTTTTTCATTTTCATATTTTTATTGTTATTACTATTCCGTAGGCAAAGGTACGAAGAAATCTCCATATAACAAAAAGAGGGTGTGTCAAAATTGAAATTCAGTCGTCCTACGGACGAGAAATCCTACAAATCTATACAAATCAAAAGTCCTGATAGACAAGATGAAAGATTTTGGATAGATTTGTGAGATTTCTGCGCAAAGCGCACTACCTTCGATTTGACACGCCCTCAGTTTTTTTGAGATTTCTACATAAGCAGTCCTACTGCACCTCGATAGAAAGACAGAAGGCCGTCTGCGAACCGACAGTCTCGGAAGTGGACTGACGGAGTACATAGTTACTACGGCCCGCCACAAAGAGCGTATATTCACCTACTGGTTCTGCCACGAAGGACATCCCTATGTTCAACGCAGCCATCTTACTCTTCAGCTGCTCAGCCAAAGCGGTTTTCACCTCGCCCATGTAAATGGCTTTATAGGCATTCCCATTGAACTTCTTCAGCGCATCCTCAGCCGCATCAATCTGAGATTGAGACGTGAACTTGACGACCACCAACGGCAGGTCGAGCATCTTCGTCGACTTTGTCATAGAAGGTCCCTGAGTGGGCACAAACTGCAGGAAACAGTCATCGGCAATCTTTTCGGTCTGGACTTTATTGATCTTATGATTGAGCACGATGGTTGAGCCCTCAATGTCATCACCATTGTAACCTTCCATCACAAACGAGCAGAACTTGGCCGACAGGAAAGACAGCTGTGTCGAAGCATTGACACAGGCTGTAGGGTCGGCATACTTCACAATATCGGTATTATCGACGACGGCCGTCTTGATACCGTTACTCTTGATGTATGCGGCAACGGTCTCTACGTTGGCATTGGCCGAGGCATCGTCGAGAGCGGTGATATAACAGACATTCAGCGTGTTGTCCCGATTCCACTCCCTCTCTTCAGGAACAGAAGGACCATCGGGAGTTTCAGGAGTATCGTCACCACCACAAGCAGCAAACATCAGGCCACCCACGAGCAACATCATTGTATAAAGGATATTCTTTTTCATCATTTTCGTCCTCCTTAATTTTTAAACTTAACGACAGAGACTACGGGGTGGTGGTCTGAGAGTTCAGTGAAGTTATAGTAGCGGCTCAGGACCTTGGTCTCCACCAGTTCGAAACGGCCCATGGAACCGAATATATAGTCAAGTTTTGAGTTTCCGTGGTCATAGGTAATCTCATCCGAGCAAAGACGGTCGAAAGATCTGGAAAGCACGTTGTCGATGACTTCCGTGCCAGGCCATTGGTTCATATCGCCACATACGAGGGTTGGAATGGTACTGCCGGCAACGCTGCTGACAACAGCTTGAGCTTGTTCCTTCTGGCCTCCCTTATGGTCAAGGTGAGTACAGGCAACGCGAACTGTCTTTCCTGAAGGCAACAGGATATCAGCAATAACGACTCCGCGCTGGTCGGCAGAACCTGCCGGACGGGGCAGCTGCCGGGTCTCTACATTGAGGATGGGGTAACGGCTGAGAATGGCATTGCCATATAGTTCGTTCTCACAATAGGTGTATTTGGATTCTTCTTCATCACCCTGCTTGTTCATCAGATTATAGGAGTAGCCGAAGACACCGAAAAGTTGCAGCTTCGAAGCCAGGTCCTGAACAACGTCACGATACTTCATGTTCACCATCTGGCGGGCACTGCGGTTCTCGACCTCGTTCAGGCAGATGATGTCAGCATTCTCGGCTGCGAGAAGGTCGGCAAAGGGCTGCACTTCGAAGCCTGTATTCTCGAACGATTTGATGTTGAAAGTAATCACTTTCAACTGGTCTTGTGCCTGCACAGTGCCCAAAGAAAGGACCAACAGACAGCAAGTGAAAAATATCTTAATTTGTTTCATAAAGTAAGTTTACTCAATATCAGAAGAGAGGTGTGCCCTTCATTGAGCACACCTCTCCTCACTGTCATTGCTCAGAAAAATTATTTCCAATAGTCATTGTTCTTAAGAGCACCATTGCCCTTGGTGATTTCAGCTGACGGATACGGGAAGGTTATCATACCGTCCTCATATTTCTTCTGATTCTTATAGTCCTCATAATCACCAACTGTGAAGGTTGATTCAGGATCCATACGATCTGCATAGTGACGGGCACGAGGATGGCTGTTCAACTCTTTTGATGCGAGAGCCTTGATAGTGGCATCGCCACTGTGGTACCAACGCTTCAGGTCATAGAGGTGGTTGACTGCCAACTCGAAAGCGAGTTCACACAGACGCTCATGGTAAATATCTGCCATTGAGGGCACATGGTCGATCTTGGCCAGACCCGAACGGGTACGGATGTCGTCGATGTCCTGGCGTGCCTGCTCGGCCTGTCCTTTCATGATGTATGCCTCAGCGCGGAAGAGCTTCAGCTCGGCAAAACGGATGATGGGCCAGTTGGTACGGGTTGTAGGCCAGTCACCATTGGAGCTCAGGAGACCCTCGCCAACGGGGTCGGCAGGAGCAAAGGGCTCCAGCCACTTGCCAATCATGAAGCCGGACTCTACGTCGGAAGCTGAGTAATACTTGCGAGTCTCACCGAAGAACTGGAATTCATCACCATATTCGAGGATAGATTTCTTCAAACGGGCATTGCCGGGACCGTCTTTCAAGAACTCTTCATAGATGTCATAGGAAGGCTTGAACTGACCCCAACCGTTGTAGAGACCCCATCCTTTGTTCTCAAGGCATACGCCAACAAACTCAACGCCGCCATTGGTGACACCGTCAGCACCACCATTACTGGGGATTGCCCAGCAGTATTCGCTGTTGTACCACTTCGAGATATCAACGGTGAAGTTGTCGTTGAAGTTCGGAGTCAGTGCACGACCATAGTTGTTCTGCAGGTCATTGACAATTGAGATAACGTCGTCCCATTTTGAAGCATCCCAGCAGGCCCAATAGGCGCACACCTTGGCCTTCAGGGCAAGAGCAGCAACCTTGTGAGCACGACCGAGGTCGTCTGCACTATAGGTCTCATAACGGGGCAGATACTCTGCGGCCTTATCAAGGTCTTCACAGATCATCCTGTAGTTGTCCATGACGGTAGGCTGCTGCGTGGGTACGGAGAAGTCATAGCCATCACCGTAGTCTTCGAAACGCACGAAGGGAGCGCCAAGCTTGTCGGTGCCATAGCGGTAGGCAATGATGAAGTGTCCCCATGCACGGAGGAAGTAAGCCTCGCCGAGACTACGCTTTTCGACATCGGTCAGCGAGCGTTCGCTCTGACGCTTCAGTAGAGACTGTACGACCCAGTTCGAACGGCTGATAGTTTGGCTATAAACGTTGTTCCAGACACTACGCAGCGGACTTTCGTCACCGTTATAATCGAAGGTGGCCAGTGTGGAGTAGCCACGGGTGCGGCCCCATACGATTTCGTTGGCACCAGCCTGCTCCCAATAGATTTCACGTCCGAAGACACCCTCCTGCGAAAGGCGTGCATAGCATGCGTCGACAGCATCGATGGCGTCCTGGTCGGTCTCGAAGTAGTTCGTCGTCGTGGGTGCGCCCTCTAACTGCACATCGAGAAAATCGCTACAAGAACTCATGGTCATGAGTCCGGCAGCTAAAACGGCAAAATATATCTTTTTCATATTCTCAAACATTTTTTAATTAGTAGGTCAACTGAATGTTTAATGCGAATACTCTTGAGAGCGGGTACTTCAGTGCATCATATCCACCGCACTCGGGATCGACGCCAGAGTAGTTGGTGATGGTGAAGAGGTTCTCACCGCTTACAGAAACCTTCAGACGGCTACCACGGTCGTTGAAGTGAGCTATGCTGCGCAGAGCGTCAGTCAGGTCGTAACCGATGGTGAGGTTCTTCAGACGGAGGTATGAAGCGTTCTCCAGATAGTAGGTTGAAGGAGTGGTCCAGTTTCCATTAGGATCGTTCTTAGAGAGACGAGGAATGTCAGAACCCGTGTTGGAGGGGCTCCATGCATTAAGGATTTCGCTTGAACGGTTGAATTCACCTTCGACATCGCTGAGGATGGAGTACTTGGCAATGTTGTAAGCCTGAGCACCGCCGACACCTTGGAGTTGGAAACCGAATGAGAACTTCCTCCAGTCGAAGCCACCTTGCAGGTTGTAAGTAACCTCAGGAGTGGCAGAGCCGACATACTGGCGGTCCTTCGACGGGTCAATGGTACCGTCTTTGTCGGCATCGACGAACCACAGGTCACCAAGCTGTGCGTTGGGCTGTGCCTTGCGAGCTTCCTGCAGGTCTGCATCATTCTTAATGACACCATTGCTCTTCACAAGATAGAACTCATCCATAGGTCCATCAAGGTGGCTCTGGTAACAGTAGTCAACCAGACGATAGCCGCCACCACCCTGCCATACGGTCTCTGGATCGCCGCCGATGTCAGAAATCCAGTTCTTCAGGAAAGCAACGTTGCCGCTTACCCAGTAATTGAAGTCGGAGCCTATCTTGTCGCGCCATGTAGCAGTAAGTTCAAAACCGCGGTTGCTGACTTCGCCGAGATTAATCAGACGGGCGTCGAAGCCGATGTAGTTAGGCCAGTCGGTGGTCTGCTCCTGGATGAGGTCCTTAGTCTTCTTGATGAAGAAGTCTGCCGATACAGAAAGACGGTCCTTCAAGAAAGCGGCATCGATACCGACGTTGAACTGGTTAGAGGTCTCCCAGGTGAGCAGCGGGTTGAGCGAGCGACCCAGATAGACAAAGTTGTTGTAAAGCTGGTTGGTGCCTGCTCCGTACCATGCCTGTTCGTTCCAGAAGGAGGTGCTGAGCACAGCCGACTTGTAGTTCATGCCGATAGAACCAAGGTTACCAACCTTACCCCACGATGCGCGGAGTTTCAGAAGGTTGATGGCATCGTTCTTCGGGAAGAAACTTTCGTTGGAAATCTTCCAAGCTGCCGTGAAGGCAGGGAAGGTACCGCTGTTGTGTCCTTCGGGCAGACGTCCAGCCCAGTCCTTACGCAACGATGCCGTCACGAAATAGCGGTCGTCAAAGGAGTAAGAAAGACGGCCGATGAGGGCGACATTTGCATCTGGGCCAGTGAGCCAGTCGGTTGTACTGGTTCCGTTTGCATACTTGAGGTACTGCAGATAAGGAACCTCGCTGGCAAAGCCATTACCTGTAGCATTAAAACCACGCAGTTTGTAGTAGTCGGTTGTGACTGCTGCGAGTGCACCGACGGTGTGCTTACCAAATGAGTTGTCGTAGGTCAGTGTATTTTCTGTCTTCCACTGGTCAGTACGAGTGCTCTCTTCATAAAGGGAATTGGAGAGTTCGGGCTTTCCGACTTCGTCGCGGATGGGTGTGAATCCTTTATAGAAGTACGCATCCTGGAAATAAGACAGACGGCTCATGAACTTCAGACCCGTGACGATGTTCTTTATCGTCAGCGTCGTGGTAGAGCGCATGGCGTTGTTCTTGTTGTAGATGTTGGCTGCCTCAAGCAGACGAACAGGGTTGATGGCATCGCCATGTGCATCAGCAAAGTTCGAGCCATACTGAGCTATATAGGCAGGATCTTCAGTGGTCGTACCGCCATAGGTGCCGTCAAGGGGATTGTAGACAGTTGCCGAGCTGGGCATATAAATTGCAGACATGTAGGTTCCTGAGTAACCGCTGTCGGTATCTGTCGAACGACTGCTGCTGTTGCCATAGTAGAGGTCTTCACCTACACTGACATACTTGCCGAGTTCGAAATTGCCTGTATACTTGACGCTGATGTCCTTGTTATAGGTGTTGATGAGGGTACCATCGATATTAGAGACATTCAGTGACAGACGATGCTGACTGCTCTCAGAACCGCTTTCAAGTGCTACGTTGTGACGCTGGTAGACTGCATCGCGGAAAATTTCGTCCACCCAGTCGGTACGTGTAGTAGCAATCCAGGGATTCACTGCGGAATTCCATGCCTGCGGAAGGGTGAGGCCTGCATTGGAATACGACTGTCTGCGCATTTCAATCTCTTCCTCGGCTGTAAGGCCGTGAATCAGGTTGGTAGGAGTCTTCACACCGAAGGTACCATTATAGCTGACATGAGTCTCGCCTTTCTTGGCACGCTTGGTGGTGACAAGTACAACACCGCCTGCACCTGACTGTGCACCATAGATAGCTGCCGATGCGGCGTCCTTCAGTACGACGATGCTTTCTACGTCGTCCATGTCAAAGGCTGCACCAGGAATACCATCTACAACCCACAGCACGGCATCTTTGTTAGATCCCTTACCGCGAATAACCATGTTGGCACCCTTGGCACCATCGTTCTGCACGGTGACACCAGGAATCTGACCTTGCAACATTGCAGTTGCACCCTGAATAGCACGCGTCTGGAGTTGAGGAATATTCTCTACCACGCCCACTGAGGCCGACAAGTCTTGTTTACGGGCCTGTGCACCGTAACCAAGTACAACAACTTCGTCGAGTCCGAGGGCGTCTTCTTCAACGACGACAGCAATGCTGCGTCCGGAAACTTTCACCTGCTGGGTCTTATAACCGATAGCGGTGATTTCAAGAGTTTGCCCTGCAGTTGCGTCAATAGCGAAGTTACCGTCAATGTCGGTAACGGTACCACCTTGTTGACCAACCACACGGATGGTAGCTCCGATGACGGGTTCACCGGCAGCATCTTTCACTGTGCCCACTACCTTCTGACTCTGCTGCTGAATGCTTTGTGCATCATTGACAGCAAACGACATGGAAGGAGCAAGGGATGCAAAAACGGCAAAAGCGGCTATTTTCAACAGCTGACTTTTGCGACATGCGAATGAATTTCTCTTTTTCATCATGTTTTGCTTTAGATTATCAATTATGTTTTTAACAGAAAAAATATTTCTTTCTTTTATTTTGCCTATGTATCCCTATCGGGACAAAATGCGCTGCAAAGGTATAAAATATTTCGATTGTAGCAAATTTTTTTTTCAAAAAAAACACGCGGGGAGCTTTGTGCCCGAACACAAAACAAGTTTCATGGGTGTTTACATGTTTTTTTATCGCCACCCCCAATTCTTAGCTTCGGAAAACGAGTTGCTATCTATCTCCATCAGTACTGGTAATGGGTAAGCCGATAATCAATGTGAAGTTCGAAAAGGCTTCGTTGACCGGCATCGCCTCAGAGGTCTTGTTTTGCCACCTGAGGTTAGCAATTTCAGACCAATGGAGTACACATTATTATATATATATGCATTTATTTGTCCGAATTGACTTTTTTTAAATTTCCTCGTTTTGCTGTTAGGAATTAAAATGTTACCTTTGCACTCGGTTTGAAAAAAGACCGTCTGTATTAAAACATTTTTAATTTAAATAACAACTATGGTTAATTACAAAGATCTCGGCTTGGTAAACACTCGTGATATGTTTGCCCGTGCCATCAACGGCGGCTACGCCATTCCTGCCTTCAACTTCAACAACATGGAGCAGCTGCAGGCTATCATCAAGGCTTCTTCTGACCTGAAGAGCCCTGTCATTCTTCAAGTTTCCAAGGGTGCACGCAACTATGCCAACCAGACATTACTGCGCTACATGGCACAGGGTGCCGTGGAATACGCCAAGGAACTCGGCTGCAAGCACCCCGAAATCGTGCTGCACCTCGACCACGGCGACAGCTTCGAGCTCTGCAAGAGCTGCGTTGACTTCGGTTTCTCCAGTGTCATGATCGACGGCAGTGCCCTTCCTTACGAAGAGAACATCGCCCTGACAAAGAAAGTCGTGGAGTATGCTCATCAGTTCGATGTCACCGTTGAAGGTGAGCTCGGCGTGCTCGCAGGCGTTGAGGACGAGGTAGCCTCTGAGGTTTCTCACTATACAAAGCCCGAGGAAGTCATCGACTTCGTCAGCCGCACCGGTGTTGACTCGCTGGCCATCTCTATCGGTACCTCTCACGGTGCCTATAAGTTCACCCGCGAACAGTGCACAGTAGACCCCGCAACAGGCCGTCTGGTTCCTCCTCCCCTCGCATTCGACGTTCTCGATGCTATCATGGAGAAGCTGCCCGGATTCCCCATCGTTCTCCACGGTTCCAGCTCTGTTCCTCAGGAGTATGTCGACATCATCAACAAGTACGGAGGCAAGCTGCCCGATGCAGTAGGTATCCCCGAAGAGCAGCTGCGCAAGGCTGCAAAGAGTGCCGTCTGCAAAATCAACATCGACTCTGACTCTCGTCTGGCCTTCACCGCTGCCGTCCGCAAGGTGTTCGCCGAGAAGCCGGGTGAATTCGATCCCCGTAAGTACTGCGGTCCCGCCCGCGACTTGATGATTGAGCTCTACAGCCACAAGATCAAGGAAGTGCTCGGTTCTGACAACAAACTTGCTCAGCTCGACTAAGCACTATACGCTGAAAAACGTTCAGCAAAAGAAGAGGGCTCTCCCCCTATTCCACTTTGTCTGTGGACGGGGAGAGCCCTCTTCTTTTGCTGACTATTTGGAAGTACAGAACTCGTTTCTGAAATTTTGATCATTTAAACCGTAGTTTTTATAAGTGTCATTTGCTTTATTTTTCTTACCTTTGCAGCATCATTAATAATAATATCAAACGATATGGAAACAAACAAGCTGACATTAAGTAACGGAGTTGAAATGCCCTTGTTGGGCTATGGTGTTTTCCTCGTGCCACCTCAGGAAGCCGAACGCTGCGTGAGTGACGCAATCTCTGTGGGCTATCGGCTCATCGACACGGCTCAGGCCTACGCCAACGAAGAAGGTGTGGGTGAGGCCATCGCCAAGAGTGGCATCCGTCGCGAGGACCTGTTCCTTGTGACAAAGGTATGGATTTCGAATGCCGGTGAGAGTCGCGCTGCCGAGAGCATCGACGAAAGCCTGCAAAAACTGAAGACAGACTATGTCGACCTGTTGCTCATCCATCAGGCCTACGGCGACGTCTTCGGTTCGTGGCGGGCAATGGAGAAAGCTTACAAGGCAGGCAAAGTGCGTGCTATAGGTGTGTCGAACTTCCAGGCTGGCCGATTCTTCGACTTCGCCCACTATGTCGATGTGAAACCGATGGTGAACCAACTGCAGTGCAACGTGATGATTCAACAAAATGGTATTCAACCGCTGCTGGCTGAAACCGACACGAAGATGATGGCATGGGGACCGCTCGGTGGACAGGGTGTCGACGGCATCGTGAAGAGCGAAGTACTCGCCGCTATTGGAAGCAAGCATGGCAAGAGTGCCGCCCAGGTGGCCTTGCGATGGCTGACACAACGCGGCATCGTGGCCATCCCGAAGTCATGTCATAAAGAGCGGATGGCGCAGAACTTCCAAATCTTCGACTTCCAACTGACAGACGAGGAGATGGCACAGATTGCCACACTCAACCAGCATGACACGGGGACGGTCAATTTCCAGGATCCCCAATTCGTCAAGTACCTTATCAGCAACTATGGATAATTGAAAAGGTGAAAAAGTAAAAAGGTAAAAAAAACAAAAAGAAAGATGAAAACAATGAAATACATGTTGGCAGCAGCCTTGTGTCTGCTGGCCTCTACCGCTTGCAGCGGAAACAAGCAGGACGAACAGGACAATGAAGCCAAAGCCGTTGAAACGAAAGGCGGCAAGGCCCTGATTGTATTTTTCTCTCATGCCGGTGATAACTATTCGGTAGGTAACATCAAAGAAGGTAACACCAAGATTTTGGCAGACTACATCTCGGAAATGACCGGTGCCGACCAGTTTGAAATCAAAACCTCGAAGTACGACGGCATGGCCTACAAACCGCTCTGCGATCTTGCCAAAGAGGAACAAGAAAAGGGTGAATTGCCCGAATATGAAGGAGCCGTTGAGAACATCGACGACTACGACACCATCTTCATCGGCGGTCCTGTATGGTGGGGCACCTATCCACAGGTGATGTTCACCTTCTTTGCCAACAACGACCTCAACGGCAAGACCCTCATCCCCTTCACCACCCACGAGGGCAGCGGCCTCGGACGTTGCGTGGAAGATGTGAAGAAAGCCTATCCTGAAGCTACCGTCACGGAAGGTTTCTCCATGTATGGCCACGATGTGCGCAGCGGAAAGGCTAAAGTAAAAAAATGGCTCAAAGGATTGGGCTTTGCAAAATAAGTTGTAACTTTGCAGTCAGTATTTTAAACAGAACACTGACGAATGAAAAAACTATGCTATCTCTTCGGGGCACTACTCATCGTGGCGTGCCAACCGAAGAACCCATCAGAAGAAGCCTCAACGACAGGCAACAAGCCGGAAGTAACAGTGGCTGTAGTGAGCGACCTTCACTTTGACATGCCACCCGAGACGGACCAGTTCCATCATGTCGTAGCCATCAACCGCCTGAACGACAGCATACATATCGATGCCGTCCTGCAGACGGGAGATCTCTTCGACAAGGCAGACCCGCAGATACTGGCACTCTACAGGGAACGGTGGGAACAAAACAAAGATTCTTCACCCCGAAACATCCACTGCCCCGTCTATCCCCTCTATGGCAATCACGACATAGCCCCCGAACACGGACGACCAAACATCAACAAGCAAGGCTATGAGCTGAACATGCAGTATCTTGACTCGCTGTTGAAGGGCCGGCTGATAGACCGCACCATTTGCGACTACGACCCCGACAGCCGTGCCTACTCCTTCAACCTCGGCGGTGTCCACTTCGTCATGGTATCGTTGGCTGCCGGCGACACTACCTACTGTAAGAGCAACTTCGAGTGGTTGCGACAAGACCTCAAGACCCACTGCTCCGACGGCACTCCCCTTGTCTACTGTCAGCACTATGGCTTCGACGAATGGGCCCTTGAATGGTGGACCGACGAACAACGGCAGGAACTCATGAAGACCCTTCAGCCGTACCGACTAGCTGCTTTCCTCGTCGGCCATACCCACCAGTGGTCGGT
>Ga0310697_10005575_pt1 | contig 12123 bp, 7 predicted proteins | sample 172DNAGHGlowgp2_FD_203883 | JGI IMG/M metagenome (GOLD analysis project Ga0310697, IMG submission 203883) | Sheep rumen microbial communities from Palmerston North, Manawatu-Wanganui, New Zealand - 1728 DNA GHGlow gp2 (v2) (version 2) | ecosystem: Host-associated > Mammals > Digestive system >... | reverse complement strand
TGCTATTCTGAAAACTTCCGAGTGGAATGTCTCTACGAAGGTGAAAATATTGCCGAGACGGGCATGATCGTCCCTCTTGGTGAGACCATTGAACTGGAAACTTTTGCATGGCCCAATACCCAAAAAGACTATTACGGCATTCTAAACATCGACACTGATTTGGGAATCTATACTGTCGTCATCTACTACGAGAGCACCTACGACGTGCAAGAGAGCCAAGCCTCGTTCAGCCTCATGCCCAACCCGGCCAACGACTACATTAAAATTGAAGGAAAAGACCTCGGCACGGTTGGCATTTACAATGCCTTAGGACAAAAAGTGGAAGAGTACAATTCCGTGGGTAGCGATCTGAGAATTTCAACCTCTCACTATTCAAATGGCATATATTTTGTAAGAACAGTCCAAGGCGCAAAAAAACGCTTCATCGTTGCACATTAACTAAAACAAAACTATAAAAACCAACAAAAATCAACAAAAAAAATGAAGAAAACCCTTAGAAGAATCGCCCCCGTGGCATTGGTCCTTATTGGATTGGCAACCCTTTCGTTTATGGCAAAAGACGGCGTCACCCTGCGCCTGAAACCCCAACAAGGCAAGACCTACACCATCACCTCAAAAGCCAACATGATGATGATGATGGAAGTGCAAGGCCAAACCATGAACCAACAGCAAGGCATGGAATACCGCCAGAGCTTCACCGCCAAAAATGTAACCACCAACGATGTGCAACTCGAAACAAAAATCGAGGCATTGAAGATGAGCATCTCGCAAATGGGAATGAAATTGGAATACGACTCGGAGCATCCCGAGAAGACCAGCCCCATGCTTGCCGGTCAGACCAAGGAAATGGACGATGCTATCAACAAGACGGGCACCATTAAATACGACGTCATGGGCAATGTCATCGACTCGCTCAACCTTGAAATGAGCCAGCTGGGTGGCGTCATCATCCAACTTCCCGAAAAGGAACTGAGCGTAGGCAGCACCTGGAGCGTCGACAAGAGCCAAAGCGTCAGCGGATCTGAGATGAACGTCCACTACACCTACACCGTTACCTCCATCTCCAAGAAGAGCGTCGACCTCACCGTGACAGGCAATGTGACCGGCCAGGGCGCCGAGGAAATCACCGGTAGCTACAACGGTACGGCCAGCATCGACCCGCAACAAGGTTTCATCACCAAGAGCAACCTTAAGAGCAACCTTTCGATGACTATCTCGCAACAAGGCTTAAGCATCCCGGTGACCATTGTTGGCAACACGACTACTGAAGTGAAATAACTTTATTTCCAAAAACGTAGCACTGCGATTTCGCCCAACAAGGCAAGCAGTGCGAGCAATGCGAAGAGTTTCCATTGCGACGATTGATTCGCCATCGCCGACACCAAGTCGGCGGTGGCGAATTCGTTTGTGTCGAGCACTGCCGCCACCTCAAAACCAACTCTTTCAAATGCAGGGGCGATGTCGTCGCGCTCCACGAAGTCCATTCTCGATTCCACACGGCTCTCGTTCCATGCCGTGACGCGATTCACCGTGTCGTTCACCAGCAAATCGTAGAAACCAGCAACTGGCAGGTCATCGTTCAGATACAGATTCACCTTGCCATTTCGCACATCGGAGGCTGGCATCAGTTCGAAACTGCGGTCGCTATTGGCAAATAGGAAGTGGTGGTCACCTTCAAGATTCATGTCATTAAGAACCAACACCTTATCTTTTCCAATGGTATAGGACAGACGGTCCATTTGGCCACCAACAAAGGCCATTTTCATCATCATCGGGACAAAGAGTGCGTTGTCGGAGAAGTCGCTCCAGCGGGTGTCCAAAGCCGTCGCCATCACAAAGGCCTGCCCCTTCCCTATTAGCTCTGACAGCAAGAGCGGATCACCGTTCTTCAATGTCAGCAAAGAAGCAGGGATGCCATTGGAGCTCAACCTGACATGGCGTTTCACCTTGGGCAAATCGGGATATTGGGGTACGTCAAGAATCATATCGCTGAAAAAGTCATGCTTCCATGCCAAATCCTCAACCGATGTGGCATTGGTGTCAGGTTCAACAAGTTTCAGGCCCAACTTACCATACATATAGCTATTGTTTTTGGGGTCATCGACAGAAGGAAACACCATCAGACTGGCACCTTCGGCAACGGCATCCAACAAAGCTTGTTGCAAGGTCTCGTTCAGATTGGCTGTCTCGTTGACGATGAGTAACTGGGCTTGGGCGAGAGTTCCCAGGTCGAAGCGAGAAGGTTCCATCAACGTATAACGAAACTGCTCGTCATCTTCAAAAATCAAGGCACAAGGCGAGACCCGTTCGCCCAACTCCACCACCGAAAGACTTGGCTTGACACGCAACACGAAATGATAAGCGTCGTCAAAAGTAATGGGATGGTCGGTCAAGCTGACGCTACAATGTTGCTCGCCGCCATGATTCACCACAAGCTGCATCGCGATTTCTGTCGAACCGTTCTTTTCCAGGTCTACCGTAGTGGATGCCGTCATCGTGCCATCCATGGCAAAGTTGACAGGCAAGCCCTTCACCTCCTTGTCGCCTTGGTTGACCACACGCACCATCAGGTCGTTGGTCAAGCCAACTTGCACGATGGGCGATGCCAGCCACACCGAGTCGATATAGAGGTTGGCCTTGTATTCAGGCAGCATAGGAACAACAACAACTTGCATGGAAGTATCTGCCTTGGCTGCCGACAAGTCAAACGTATTCTTTTGGAAATCAGAATAGACAAACAATGTTGACGTGGCAAATCCATGCTGTTGCCTCAACATCTCGAAACGGTCAATCACATTCCCCATTGCCTCAGGAACACCATCGGGGTTCATGCGGTCGAGCTGGTCGAGCATCTCCTCTTGGTTCATCGGGTATTCGTTCTGCACCTCGAAGCTGTTGGTCATCAGAAGATAGCGATTTGACGGGTTGAGTTTGTGTACCAAGTCGCGTGCCGACTGCCGCGCATCCTCAATCAAGGTGGTGCGTTGCGATTGTCCCTTCATGCTCATCGAGTTGTCGATGTAGATGCCAATAAGATTGTCTGCCGTATTGACGTTGATTTGCTTTTCAGGACTATACGGAAAGGCAAAAGCCAAAACAATGGCAGCGATGAAGAGGCAACGCAGCAACAGCGTGACCAAATATTTCAGTTTGCGCGTCTTGGCATTCTCCTGCTGGATGCTACGCAACACGGCGGTATTGCTGAAATACACTAATTTATGCCGCCTGAAATTGAACAGGTGGATGAGGATGGGTATCAGCAGGGCGAGCAAGCCCCAAAGCATATTGGGATAGAGAAAACGCATATATTCGATTGAGGCTGCAAAGGTAATCATTTTCCCTTATTCCTTAACCATCCTACACACGTTTCGTCCGCCCCCTTTTCCAAGTATCTGAAGTGTATAGATGTCCGTAGGCAGACCGATGTTCCTCTCCATTGCCAACCTGATTGCCACAAATCAACACTGCCCTTTGATGGTCGGCATCGGTGGATTCCATCCTAAATCTGTTTTGGCCAACTGCGATTTAGGCCAAAGCCAAACAAAACAGTATGGACAGTCTCCATTTCAAGGCGATGGCTAAAACCCGAACATTCCCCTCTTGTTGATACGCCGACGCGAGCGATCCTTAGAGAAAGTGCTGCAAGCATCGTCCTCGCGCGCCTTCAAAGGAATACCGATGCTTAAACAGGCTTCCAGACCTTGGGGCAGACGATAACCAGTAATTTGATAAGCGTTCACGTTAATTGGTGAACTAGTCCCATTTTTCTCGCCTTGGGCATAACTGTCGAGCAGACCTTGGTGCGCCGTGACGCTGAGTTTAAGCAAAATATAGCTTGCGCCGATGTTCACCCTGCTTCTGACACCCAGACCTGCCAAGGCTCCAGCATGGATCAAGGCCAGGTTGGCGTCACCCACATCGATGGTCTCGTCCATAGCGATGGGTTCTGAACGGTCCATGTGAATCTGACCGAAAAGCCTCATTCCGCCTTCAGCGCCAACCACAAGAAAAGGCTGGAAATAGTTGTTGATCGGCCACCGAAACTCCAAGGGAAGACACAAGTCGACGTATGAAGCCGACATCGTGTAGTGCACTTGTGCGCCCGAGCGATGTTCATAACTCATCTCGGTACCGCGCTGCACATACATGACTTCGGGAGCCAACACAACAGCCTCTCCCAATGGGATGTCAACAAACAGACCTCCTGTGGGAGTAATGGTAAAGGCTTGTGGGAGTTGGCTTAGCGCCTCGTTCTGGAAATAGAGCATCCTTGGCACGTTCACACCACCTTTCAAGCCCAAGGAAACTGTTTTTTCAACAGGCTTGTTGCTGTTCCTCTGTCCGAAGGAAACAATGCTGAATCCTACCAGCATCAATATGATCAATGGAATTCTTTTCATCGCTTAAAACTTTACCAGTCAAGATTTTCAGCTAGTCCATCCCCATCTTTGTATATGAAATAGGTGCCGTTGGGATAAAGCCCGAATTGGCCGCCAGAATAGTCTTCCGTGTCCATAACGACGGTGGCATAACGGAAATCGGAGAGGCCTTCGGCGGTCACCTTCCCTTTCAACAACACGCCGCGTTTCATCCAGCCCAAGTCATAGTCTTTGGTCTCGATGTAGTACACCGCAAAACTGTTACCGCTTCCACATACAAAAACGGTATCGGTAACCGTCTCGGTAGTCTCATTGAAATCCATAGTGACGATACCATTATGCTGCTTTGCAAACCTCAAATACACATTAGGTTCGATGGTATTCACGGGCCACCCAGCCATATTCGAACCCACCCTCTGCTTGGGGTCCACCACATAACTGCCTTCAATTTTGGGAGGTATAACGCCGGAAGGCACGTCACCGAAAGCGGCAAAGAACGCAGTCTGCAAAGTGTCGGGGATTACCGACAGGATGTCGTCGATGTAATACTCCGTCCCAATGGGAACAATGGTGTTTTCATCGTTCTTTGTGCAGGAAGGCATCATGATGCCAACCAGCGTGACGAGGCTAACGCCTATAATGGCCAATTTTCTTTGTATCATCTACTTATCTGTTTATAATCACTTTTTGTACCACAGTGCCTTCCTTACCCGACATCACAAAGAGATAGATGCCGTCCTGACGGCTTCGCATGTCATATTGCATACAATTACGATCTGTGCCATTGAAGGTTTGAATATGGTCAATCAGTACGCCTCTCATATCATAGACCCTGAGGTCGACATTGCCCGTAAGATGCTCGAGATTGAGCGTCATCATGCCATTGTTAGGATTGGGCATGACGGTGAAGGAAGCGTCTGCATCAGAAAACTCATCCACGTCATAAAACGAGCATATCAGCCAATAGCGTTGCGTGACGCCTTCTTCGGTGCAACCGTTGAAGACTCGGGCCGTCAGCCAAACGGTGTCGTTCACATGGTTGAGTGCAAACACTTTGCAATTTTCATTGTGTTCTCCGTAAGGCTCCAGCATCCAACGCGGTGCCTCGTCACAACTCCAAACCACCGAATCCCAAAGACTTTCCGGATTAAGGTCCTCCACGGTGTAGTCGTATGAGTTAATTTGGAACTCCGAAGCTGTCACGACCCAGTGCGGAGCAATATTCTCAGGATCCAAGGGGCGGATTTCGGCAGGATGAGGCGTATAGTCGAGATTGACGTGTATGGTAACGATACTGTCGCAACCTTGTTGGTTGACGAAAGTACGCTCATAGTCACCCGATTCTGCAATCGTGTCGTTGTTCCATACCATATAGTCGCATCTCTTATACTCCAATTCATTGGTTTCGTAATTATTGATCTCAAGATGCAGTACATAGGTACTGTCACAGACTTTGTCGCCAAAATCGTTATGATATGTCACCTCAACATAATCCTGGCTCTCGGTATAGGTTTCACCGTTGATAGGCCAGTAGAATGAGTTACAGGCCACTTTGTTCTGTTCATGGAAATATTCCTCATGGAACTTGAGGTCGAGGCGGTGCAAAATCGGACATCCGCCAGCCGGGTCGTCAAGGAGGATTTCATCGACAGTGTCCTCATGATAAGTGACACCCGTCTTGTCCCAATACCATTCAGGCTGCGTGCCATGTTCATAGCATTCATACTGATAGACAACGGGTACAGTTTGATACTCATCGACGGAAAGCACCAGTCTGACGAGGCTGTCGCAACCAAATTGGGTCAGAAGATGTTGCTCGTATACACCTGGTTGGTCCAACATGGCACCGAAGAACTCGTAAGCATCGCCTTCGCAGATGGACTCCACCAACTGCTTCACCTCATTGGGATGCACAACGATGGTGACACTCACTTCCTGCGTGTTGAGGCCATCGCTCACCAGGCACGTATAGGTGGTGGTCTCCGTAGGCGTAGCCACGGGATGTTGTGCTTGAGGGTCGTCGAGTGTGTTGGCAGGCGTCCAACTATAGGTATAACTGCCGCTACCACCCGAAGGCAAGGCATGAAGTGTAGTCGACTCACCGAAGCAGAACTCCTCGTCGTCGGCGGTGGCTGTGGCACTCATGCTACCTACATAGACGGTACATTCGGGAGCGCCCAACAGTACCAACTCGCAAAAAGAAATGTCGTCCAAGCCGAAGTCGTTGCCGTCACCACCCGTATTCTGGTTCAGGATGGTGATGGTGGCCGAGGTGGAGGTACCGCTATACCAAAGTTCATAGAACTGTTCCCAGGTGTTTTGCTCCGCCGGCGCCGAGAAAACCTCGCCAATTTGTTGGTCGTTGATGCTGAACTGGAGCAAAGCCACTTGATCAGCGCTACCGCCAATAGTGCAAACCCAAGTCGAGAAGGCATAATAGGTATTGGGCACCACAGTGATTTGCTCCGTCCATACATTGGTGCTTGGCGTAGTGGAGCCGTTGATAATCATAAAATTGCCCGATCCTCCGTGACCTAAGCCATGGAAGTTTTCATGGTGCAGGCTGGCATCATAGTCCACAAAATAAGTGCCCTCATTCCATAGGTTGGAATTGTATTCGTAGGACGAGGTAAAGCCGTAGTTGCCCTGCGAGAAGTCGCCATTGACGACGCTCTCCGCTCCAGGACCATAACCCGAGCAGGTGTAGGTGGTCGTCACGGCTGGAGTAGCCACGGTCACAGGGCCTTCGTCGGTAGAAAGTCCCGTTGATGGAGACCACGTGTAATACATGGCACCCGATGCGGTCAGTGTCACCGACTCGCCAGGCTCGATATGCGCTTCAGGAGGGGTAATGGTCACAGGTTGAGCCACCGCCACCACTGCCATCAATACAAATAAAACAGTCAACAAAAATTTGGTTCTCATATTCGTTTCAGATTTAGTGCAAAATTAGCGTTTTTTCCCTTTCCCTAGCCTGTCCAAAGCCACATTTATCGGCAAACCGTCACTCTTCGCTTAGCAACTCCGTAAGCCGTCTTGATTTCAAGCAGATACACCGACGGAGCATAGCCATTCAAGTTCAATGTCAGTTGGTCCTCACGGCCCACAACCACCTCGTCAAGCACCTGCCCCACCATGTTGACGACACGAACGCGTTCGATGTCTTCGGCTTCGATGGTCAATATGCCTTGGGTGGGATTGGGATAGATTCTCGCCTCCACAACGGGGTCATTGACACCGAAATAACCGGCCATAATTTCGAAACTGCGTTCCATGTCGCCACATTCGGCAACAGAGAAGTTGGCGGTCAATGTGGCTGCGCCAGGCGTACCGACAAACACAAGGCAATAGTCGTCATGCGCCTCCACGATGTGCCATTCAGGATTCGACAAACTCCAACGGACCTCGCTTGTCAGTCCTTCCGCATCGACCTGATAACGGTAGACACCACTGATCAGGTTGGAGGCCACATACACATTTGACATACCATTGATCTGTCCCATACTCGACGAGTTCTTGACTTCAATCCTCGTTCGATAGATGATGCTATCGCAGCCCAAATGGCTTAAAATGGTATCCTCGTAGACATAATAGATGTCTGGCTGGTCGTATACCACGCCATGATATTCTATGTAATCGCATGCCGCGATAAACTGGGTGCTGGTATTAGGGACATTGAGGAAAACATGCTTGACAACAGTGCTGTCGCAACCTTGTTCGGTCTGGAACACATGAGATATGGTCATCCCCGTGGGAGTATAGTACTGACAATTGAAGCCGTACCATTCGAACGGATCGCAGGCGATGGTGTCGAACTCGTTGACCGGGATCTCGCCAAGTGTGAAGTGCATGGTGACGATGCTGTCGCAGCCTTGTTCCGACTGGAAGGTGTGAACGTAATCGCCCGTTTGGCTGCAGCTGTTCTCGTACCACTCAATAGGCTGGCACGACTGCCGCTCAAACTCCGAAGTCATGGCATCGCTAAACACCAAGTGCATGGTGGCGATGCTGTCGCAACCGTTCGAGGCTTCAAAGGTCTGCTGGTAATCGCCGTCCTCATAATAAGTCGTCCCATTCCAATCGAAAGGCTGGCAGGTTTGCTGTTCAAACTCATGATACACAGGGGTCTTGATATTCACATAAAGGACCACAAGGCTATCGCAGCCGTCCACTGACTGGAAGTGACGGTCATACATCCCGCTCTCCGTAATCACTTGGTCAATCCAAGTGTAGGAGTTGCAGGCCTCGGCCTCGTCTTCCACCTCATAGGTGGGGGCTATGGTCAAATGCAGCGTGAACAAGCTGTCGCAGCCCGATGGGTTCGGCTCAAAGTACTCGTAATCGCCGTCTTCGGTGTAGGTCGTACCATGCCATTCATAGGAACCACACCCCGTAACGCTTTCCTCGTAAGTGAAAGTCTCGCCAATGTCCAAGTGCATGATGAGCAAGCTATCGCAGCCCTGGGTATTGGTCAGCTCGTGATAGTAGGTGCCGGGCTCGGTATAGGTGGTTCCATACCATTCGTATGACTCGCAGCTCGTCACATTGAACTCGTTTTGCGAGCTGTGGTTGATGGTAATAAGGCACACCTCAGTGGCGGGACAGCCCGTCGGTCCAACGCCTTCATAGGTCCGGTAGCCTGTTTGGGTATAGGTCGTGCCATGCCATTCGTAGCTGTCACATGCCACTATGGGGGCCAAGGTGTCGATGGTGCTGTGGTTGATGGTCACATAGATGCGCTCCAACCTATCGCAGCCTTCGGGAGTGGTCGACCGATGCTCTTGCGGTCCCGATTCGGTGATGGTTTGTCCATACCAAATGTAGGAATCGCATTCCGTCACGGGATCCCAATCGAGCGTGTCGCTGTGGTTGATGGTCAGCGGCAAAATGTACTGTAAATTGCAACCATATTGGTTTACTGTATCGAAGACGGCTATTCCACTTTCCGTATAGAGTCTGCCGTGCCAGTTATAACTGTCGCAGACCGTTATGGGATCCAAATTTATGGTCTCGCTTTCGTGGATGGTCAGCTGCAACTGCTCGGTGAGGTCGCAACTATATTGGTTGGTGGTCTGATAGGGATAGAGACCACTCTCGGTATAGGTCGTGCCATGCCAGGTGTAGGAGTCGCATGCCTCTACGGATTCAGGGGGTAACGTCTCCGAGAAATGCAGGGTCAGGTTGAGCACGAAGGTGCTGTCGCAGCCCCCTTGGGGCCCTGGACGCTGCACGGAATCGATGATACTTGCAGTGTAGGTCAGTCCGGTACGTGGCCAATAGTATTCATCGCACTCCTCCACGGGTATGACTTCGCGGTAGCGGTCGCTGATGGTCAAGTGAAGCCGTTCGAGACGGGCGCAGCCAAAATCGTTGGTGGTGTTATAGGTATAAGTGTCGCTTTGGGTATAGGTCTGTCCGTGCCACACATATCTCTCACAGGCCGAAACGTTGAAGTCGACCGTGTCGCTGTGGTTGATGGTCAACGGAAGATACTGGGTAAGCGTGCACCCCCATTGGTTGGTCGTCTCATAGGGGTAAACACCGCTTGTGGTATATGTCGTACCGTGCCATGTGTAGGAATCACATTCCACCATGGCAGGCAAAGTCTCCTCTTCGTCGTGATGGATGGTAAGGTTGAGGATGAGCAGCGAGTCGCAGCCCGAAGGGTTGGGCTTGACATAGGGATATTGGCCGTTTTGGGTATAAGTCTGTCCGTTCCCTCCTGTCCATGTAAACGACTCGCATGCATGTTGGTTGATAGTCCGTTGGGGCCTTGGGGTCACTGTGATATCGACAAGGCCGTAGGAAGTGATGTCGTTAGTACCGAAGGTCAGCTTGTAGGTGAAACTGTCGCTGCCTGAGAAGCCCGTGTTGGGAGTGTAGCGATAGTTCGTTCCGCCCAAAGGTGTCAACGAGCCATGGGCGGGCTGGGTGACGAGGGAGAAGTTCACTTGCTGTTGGAGAGAGCTGGGCTGGATGACATCATTCTGCATGGGGTTGAAGTCGACAGGAGTCTCGAAACAAGTCGACACTGGGTCTTCGATGGCATTCACCACATTGGTATATTGGTAAGTGAAACTGATATCATCAAGGCCGAAGTCATTGCCGTTGTCGTAAGTGCACAGGTCGTAAATCTCAATACGTGCCGTCGTAGCGTTACCGCTGTACCAACGTGTGATAGGCATTTGGTTCCATTCACCAGCATTATTATGGACATTGGGCGGATAGTATTCATTAACAAAGATGTCATTATTAATATAGATTCGAATTCGAGACCGTTGTACGGAAGGTATCCACAATCGACTTAAATTGGTCATCCACAAGGTGAAATCATAGTAAGAATGCTGCTGAACATCAAGGGTCACACCCCAGACTAAATCTAACGGCTCATTGTTAGTAGAACCATTCACAATCATGTATCTTGTTTGATTGTTTCCCGTTGTATGGTCAGGAAAGTCAAACATAATATTGTTATATACAGAAGCATTATGGCCAAGATAGTATCTACCAGTACACTCATCACATCCTAAAGATGAGCTGCGCTCATAATCCGTATCAAACAACCAATATTGATTTTGGTCAAAATTCCCGTGTGTAATCAGGTTTTGGGCAACCAACGATGATGACAATAGCATCAGTAGCATTGTCAGCGCACTGAAAATCAATTTCGTACGATAATTATCTTTCATTTGCAGTGTGGTTTATAAATAACAAACGTACAAAAGTGCAAAAAATATACCAATCCTGCAAAAAAATTCATTTACAAGCGTTTCCCGTCCAAAACGGCTTCTTTGAGGGTATCGTATTCATAGGTCAGTTTGAGCGAAAAGAATGGCCTATACTCATCGATGAGACGGAGAAAAATCTTGTCGCCTTCCCACATGGTGAGCTCCAGCAAGTGTTGCTTCTCAATCCACTCCAGGTCGCCTTCGTTGCATTCAATCTGGTCGCCCGTCCAATCGGTGCAGACGAAGATGTGCATGTGTTCGTCGTCATAGATGTTGTGCACGAAGGTAACGATGCCGCAATAGCGCCATTTCGTCACTGTGAATCCTGTTTCCTCCCACACCTCGCGCAACATGCAGTCCTCGGGGCTCTCCCCTTCCTCGAACTTGCCGCCCACGCCGAGCCATTTGTCGTGATTGAGGTCGTTCTCTTTCTTGGTGCGGTGCAGCATGAGGTATTGGCTACCGCGCTCAAGATAACATAGCGTTGTTTGTTTCATAATGACAAAAAGCAAGGCGGCCAAATTGACCGCCTTGCAAAAACCTTTTAGCTCTGGAATTAGATGATACCTTGAGCCATCATGGCGTGGGCAACACGCATGAAGCCAGCGATGTTAGCACCCTTCACATAGTTGATGGTGCCATCGGCTTGCTTACCGTATTTCACGCATTGATCGTAGATGTCGCTCATGATCTTCTTCAGCTTCTCATCAACTTCCTTAGCGGTCCAGTTGATGTGACCAGCGTTCTGGCAGATCTCGAGGCCTGAGGTGGCAACACCACCGGCGTTGACAGCCTTACCAGGACCGAACGGGATCTTGGCAGCTTGGAAGGTGGCAATAGCACCAGGTTGGCAACCCATGTTGGAGACTTCAGCCACATACTTCACGCCATTGGCGATCAGTTCCTTGGCGTCCTCTTCAGCAAGCTCGTTTTGGAAAGCGCAAGGCATGGCGATGTCGCACTTCACGCTCCAAGCCTTCTTGCCAGGGGTGAAGATAGCTTTGCCCGGGAACTTG
>Ga0310697_10005574_pt1 | contig 12124 bp, 9 predicted proteins | sample 172DNAGHGlowgp2_FD_203883 | JGI IMG/M metagenome (GOLD analysis project Ga0310697, IMG submission 203883) | Sheep rumen microbial communities from Palmerston North, Manawatu-Wanganui, New Zealand - 1728 DNA GHGlow gp2 (v2) (version 2) | ecosystem: Host-associated > Mammals > Digestive system >... | reverse complement strand
CTTGGCCATCGTGCATGCTTTGTCCCAATCCGGAATAACGAAATCGACCAACGGCAAACCGCTGTCCGGATGATGTGTGTACGAATTCCCTTTCTCGTCTGCAGCACCCAGTGCCACGCCCGTATGCTCGTCTATCGCCACAAAAATCCCTCCGGCACCGGCATTGTCTACTATCGAGTTCCCTCTCCCTGTCCGCAGGCAAGGCCATTTCACCTCCACTCCATCGTCATATCGTATTGTGTTAATCCGCACTGTATTCACCGACTGGGGATGGAACGCACCCAAAGCCTCACGCTGAACTATCAGCCCCTCGGCCACAGCCCCATCCGGATAGTCATTCAGCAAAAGGGCCAAATCACTGTCCGACATCTCACTTGTATTAATCAGTCGAACTCCAAAGCCCCTGTTGGCGTCAATCGGTTTAATCACTATCTTACCATTCCTGCGGGCAAAGTTGCAGAAATCCTCCACACTTCCTGCCTTTTCGGCAGGCACACTAAACACCTCTCTCCGATAATACTCCTTAAACCTCTCGTATGTGCTGAACTTATTGCACAACAACACTCCAGCCTCCTCGGTGTTTGCCATGGAGTAAAACGATGCCTGCTCAGCCCACGGAACTATGCGACCCTGTTCCTCACGTGTCAGGTCCATATAATGGAAAAAGCAGAACTCCTTAGTACTGATATGTCTTGCTTGTGCATTGACAACTGCACGCATAGTAGCTACACATGAGTGGCTGGTTTCCGACTTATAATGCTTGCGGACATACTTAACATATTTCCGGTAACTGTTAAGGTTCCGCAACCAATCCCATTTCTTCAATGCACTACGTATTGACATAAGACAACCTCTTAAAACTCAAATAATACACAAAAACTCATCCAGTGTTACCCGTTCACAAGTCCCGGATTCTCCTCAGCCAACCTGTACGGGGGCATGCAACAACATGGCGGTCTTCGGATTCGTGTCTGGCCGCACTCCCATACGAGTTGTCAACCCCTTCATCCAAAGGGCCGAACGATGGAAACCGACAATGTGACCCAAACAGATATACACTAACGCCAGCCAATAATTGCGGCAATAGCGCGGATGTTTCCTATAATGGGGTACGGCAAAACTCTGCGAAAGGCAATAACGGCCTTCCGCTGTCTTGCCGGCCAGGAAATACTTGTCTGCCAAACTAAAGTAACCGTCCGACACAAGGGTCGTCATTTTTCTGAAACCCGTTCCATACCTGGCTGCAATCAGTTGTAAAAGCCGAGTATAATAAAACACACTGCCTGAAAGGTCAGGCACCTCTTTCATTCTTTTACACGAAATCCTGTCAGCCGATTGAAATGAGCGGTAAGCGTATACCACAACCGGATGGTACACGAACTTGACACCCGACAACGACAGGGCTATGTGCAACATCTTCTCCTGGTTATCCTTCAGCATTACATTAAATCCACCCACCTTCAGCAGGTTCTCACGGCGGTGCAGCGGACACGATGTGATGATATCCCAATGCTTCATCAGCCAGTAATCCTGATTGGCGTTAAGCTCCCACAGCATCTGTTCTGTGAACACACTGTGGTAAAACACCTTTCCATTCTCGTCAATAAAGTCGAAATCCCCAAAAACCTCCTCGTTGGCTCCGAGTGTAAGCATTTGCTCCACTTGCTGGGCCAAAGCGTCGGGGTACAACAAATCATCAGCGTCCACGAACTTTATATACTCTCCCTTCGATTCCGCCAATCCCAGATTACGCGCCACATTGGCACCCTGATTCATCTGCGTGATGACACGCATACGGGGGTCACTATACGATTGGAGTAACGCCAGCGAGTTATCCCTACTGCCATCGTCTACCGCCAAAAACTCAAAATTCCGGTAGCTTTGACCCAGGACGGAGTCGACCGCCTCACGCAAAAAAAGCGAAGCATTGTACACCGGCATTATAATGCTCACCAACGGTGTCTTCCTATTCTCATCCATTAGTTCTATTCTGTTGATGCCCGGTATAGACGAAACTTTAGACCCGTATTTTTATGTTAAATCCCTTCCGAAGCGTCTCAAACCGACAGGCCAAGTCGTTTCTCCATGCTTTCAAAATCCTCACGTATACCTTTACACATGGCAATCTGCCAAATAATCAGCGGGAGGGCATTCCCTTCAACCATTACCCAACCATTATCGGTATAAGCCAAATCCCAGGCAATGAACCTGTTTCCAGGAAGCTTCTGTGCCATACAGCGAACCATCTCACATGCCCCGTCCCATTCTGGTATCTGGAAACCTATTAGACTCAAATTAGTATCCGGATGATGCGTGTATCTGTTTCCATACTCGTCCGCTGCCTTTAGCGTGACTCCCGTCTTTTCGTCAATCGCTGCAAAAATCCCGCCGGCACCGGCGTTGTCAACTTCTGTATCTCCCCTTCCGACACGGAAACAAGGCCACTTTACCACTACCTCATCATCATATCTTACCGTGTTAATCCTCAGTGTGTTGACCGATTTAGGATGGAAAGCTCCCACCACATCGCTTTGAACTATTAGTGCCTCTGCCACTCCCTCGCCATTATATTGCCCCAACACATCCAACAATTCTTTGTCACTCAATGCTTCGGCATCAATAATCCTAATCCCTGTCCCTTTACTGGCCTCCATAGGTTTGATAATCAGCTTCCCATTTCTCCTCGAAAAGTCAAGAAATGCCTTCTCGTCCCTCCTAACATCCCCAGTCAGCTTGATTACCTCCCTCTTGTAGTATTCCTTAAAAAGCTCATAGGCACGGTATTTGTCTTTCGTCACCTCACGCATCTCAGGGGGATTCACCTTAATAAAGAACTGGAATTGCTCCTCCCATGGCACAATCTGACGCCGTTCTTCCTCGCTCAAATCCATATACCTCAGGTAACAGAACTCCTGGGCGTGCATCTCGTTTCTATATGCCTTGTTGTAGGCGCATATGAGACTCAGCAGCGAATGCTTGGTCCCGAACTTATAGTGACGACGCAGAAAAGCCAAATCTCTCAGGTAAACATAGGTACGCCGTACCCCAGGCAAATCCTTAACCCTCTTTCTAAACGACTTCATCATGTTTTTCATTCTTGTACATCTGATATCTTCTCCACCAGCGCGGCCGGGATGGCAGCGGTGGCAACCGCTATCAGGCCTTCCAGCTGCACTATCACGCGCTTCTCATGCTTGCCCCCTATCTGTTGGAACACCCCTTCCACGCCCACAAACGGTCCTCCTATCACCCGCACCCGGTCGCCTTTCTTGAAGTTCAGCTTGGCCGGGTCGAGATACACAATGCGCTCTTCCTTGTTGCCCGACACCCGGATAAAACTCTCCATGTCGCGGTCAGGCACCACCACCGGCACCAACAGCCCCTCGTCCATCCGGGCCATCGTGCGCAAGTTTATCAACCGGCGGGGTATCTGGAACAGCACCTCACGCTCAATATGCACAAACAGGTAACCCGTCAGCACGCTCCGCTGTGTCCACACAAACCGTCCGTGACGGTCCTTCTGGCGCACCTTCTCGGTGGGTACAAAACACTCCACACCGTAGAGCGACTGGATTTTCTTCTGCAAATCCAGCTCCTTGCCATACGGGCAACGATAAACGAACCAGCTCAGCATCAGTCGCGGCGGAATATGTCGCGCGTATACACCTTCTCCTGCACGTCGTCCAGGCAGGTATCGTACCGGTTGGCGATGATAGCCTGGCTCTGACGCTTAAACGCCTCCAAGTCGTTCACCACCCGGCTGCCGAAAAACGTACTCCCGTCGGGCAGCGTAGGCTCATAGATAATCACCGTGGCCCCCTTGGCCTTCACCCGCTTCATCACCCCCTGTATACTGCTCTGTCTGAAGTTGTCGCTGTTGCTCTTCATCGTCAGGCGGTAGATACCAATCACACACTCCTTCTCCTGCGACTCGCTCCAGTTGTTGTTGTGGCTGTAATAGGTATAGTAGCCAGCCTTCTCCAACACACGGTCGGCAATAAAGTCCTTGCGAGTGCGGTTACTCTCCACAATGGCCCTTATCAGCTCCTGCGGCACATCGGCATAGTTGGCCAACAGCTGCTTTGTATCCTTGGGCAGGCAGTAGCCCCCGTAGCCAAACGACGGGTTGTTATAGTGTGTGCCGATACGCGGGTCGAGGCACACGCCCTCGATAATCTTCTGCGTGTCCAATCCCTTTATCTCGGCATAGGTGTCCAACTCGTTAAAATAGCTCACGCGCAAAGCCAGGTAGGTGTTGGCAAACAGCTTCACAGCCTCCGCCTCGGTAGTGCCCATAAACAGGACGGGCACGTCCTTTCTGGCCGCCCCCTCGGCAATCAGTCCTGCAAAAGTGTGTGCAGCCTCCTCCAACCGGCGGTCGTCCTTCCTGTGTCCCACAATGATGCGCGATGGATACAGGTTGTCGTACAATGCCTTCGACTCCCGCAGAAACTCCGGCGCAAAAATAATCCTGTCCGTACCCATCCGTTGGCTCACCGCCTCGGTATAGCCCACAGGTATGGTACTCTTGATCACCATCACCGCCTCGGCATTCACCCGCAGCACCTTCCCTATCACATCCTCCACCGCCGACGTGTCGAAGAAATTCTTTGCACTGTCGTAGTTGGTGGGGGCGGCTATCACCACAAAGGCCGCGTCGGCATAGCCCCGCTCCCAGTCGGTGGTGGCCTGGAGCGACAAAGGCTGCTTCAGTATGAAATCCGACGCCACTGTTGGCGTAACGCCCTGCCTCAGTTGCACGTCCTCGGCAAAAAACCGCTCAATATAGTCATCCTGTATCGGCGACTGGCGGCGGTTGACCATATCCACGCGCTCCTGCACTATGTCCACAGCCGTCACCTCGTGGTGCTGTGCCAGCAACGTGGCAATACTCAGCCCCACATATCCCGTACCTGCTACTGCTACCTTCATTATTGTTAAATTCAACTATTTCCAATGCCTCGCCCAAAACCGTACTGCACTCCTATAACCCACTGTCCGACACGGCGAAGCCACGGTCAGTCCCATATCCAAAGCGCGGTCTGACCCTATCCAATCATTCTGCAAAGATACACTTTTTTTCTCAAACAAAAACTTTTTTATCACCATGCCAAAATAATAGTCCCCCTGCCCCGCCCCTGCAGCACGCCGTCCGCTCCCCCTCGCGCCGTTGTTCCTCCGATGCAGGGCCGTTCTTCCCCCGTTCTACTCTCCATTTACAGACACAAAATGAGCGGGTTAAGTGCGGCGCAAGCGCAAAGATATATAGGCGCAACACCGTAGCAACAGCGACATATTTTTTTTGTTACAATACAATAATACACCATCAACTGCGTTTTTGCACAATAATGATAGAATTCCAACGCCATACGCTTGACAACGGCCTGCGGGTGCTGCTCCACCGCGACACCACCACTCCGTTGGTCACCGTCAATCTTCTCTACTGCGTCGGGGCACGCGACGAAAACCCCGACCGCACCGGTTTTGCCCACCTCTTTGAACACATGATGTTCGGCGGCACCCGCCGGTTCCCCGACTTTGACCTCGTGGTCGATGCCCTTGGAGGCGAGAGCAACGCCTTTACCAACAACGACTACACCAACTATTACCTCACCCTCCCGGCCGACGGCCTGCAGCAGGCCCTGCAACTCGAGTCCGACCGTATGCGCGGCGACTGGAACATCGTGGACGGCCACTGGAACGTGCTTGACGTGCAGCGGCGTGTGGTGACCGAGGAATACAACCAACGCTATATCAACCAGCCCTACGGCGACGTATGGATGCTGCTGAGACCCCTCTGCTACCGCCACCACCCCTACCGCTGGTGTACCATCGGTGCCGACATACGCCATGTGCAGGAGGCCACTCTCCACGACGTAAAGCCCTTCTTCGACCGTTTCTACCGCCCCGACAACGCCATACTGGCCATAGCGGGCAACATCAACACCGCCGAGACCCTCCGCATGGTGGCCGATGCCTTCGGCTCCATACCCAAAGGTTGTGTCGCCCCTCCGCCCGACGTGCGCCACAGGCCCTACCCCGCCGAAGACCCCCAAACCCAGCCCCGTTCCCTCAGGGTCACCCGCCCGGTGCCCGACAACGCCATCTACAAAGCCTGGGTGATGTGCGACCGCTGGAACCCCGACTTCTACGTCTATGATATGCTGAGCGACCTGCTCAGCAACGGACACTCCTCCCGCCTCTACCGCCACACCGTGCAGGAACAGGGGCTCTTCTCCGAAATCAATGCCTACATTACCGGCGACCTCGGCCCCGGCCTTTTTATGGTGAGTGGCAAACTATGCGACGGCACAGATTTCGCCCAGGCCGAAGAGGCAATCAACCGCGAGCTGCAGCAACTGTGCTCCACCCCCGTCGAGACCTCTGAGATGGAGAAAGTGGCCAACAAATACGAGAACAACTTCCTCTTCTCGCAATACAAGGCAAGCGACCGTGCGCTCAGCCTTTGCTACTTCGAGATGCTCGGACAGCCCGACTTGGTAAACACAGAACCCCAAAACTACCGCCGCACCACACCATCCGACATAGCCCGGGTGGCCTCCCTACTCTCTCCCGAGCGTTGCTCCACCCTTTATATCAACCGCGAAACCAATCCACAAGAATCATAAACCCTTACGGCCGAATACCGTCCTACACCCATGAAGCAATTCCTAAGGCTCATTAAAAACGCGTTAGCCGCCCTGATACGCTGGATCTGCGAGATACCCTATGGCCACATCGCCACAAGCATCATCAATTTCATAGGCGACCTGCTGCACCGCGCGCTCTTCACCGTGCTGCTGCCCAAACGCTACCGCGCACTCACCAAGCAGCAAATCTACACCATCATCTTCAAATCCGACACCCCGGCGGGCAAGAAGTTCGACATCTGGCTGCTGGTGCTCATCGGGGTCAACATCATCACCATCATGCTCGAAAGCATGTCGGATGCGGCCCCCTGGTTCTCCTGGACCATGCGCGCCATAGGCTGGCTCTTCACCATCCTCTTCACCTTCGAGTATTACCTGCGTATCTACTGTCTCAACAAACCCTGGCGCTACGTGCTCTCCTTCTACGGCATCATCGACTTCCTCTCCATCTTCCCCGCCTGGCTTGGCCTGATCTTCCCGGCGGTCAGCACCCTCTCGGTCCTGCGCCTGATGCGTATGCTGCGCATCTTCCGCATATTCAAGATGCAGCGTTTCCTCGACGAAGCCCGCTTCCTGCTCAACTCGCTGCGCCGCAGCGGTGTGAAGATTCTCATCTTCATGATGTTCGTCTTCATCATAGCCGTCATCCTCGGGGCCACCATGTATGGCATAGAGGGCGACCGCAACCCCGCCATCTCCAGCATACCCCGCGGTGTCTACTGGGCCGTGGTGACCATCACCACCGTGGGCTACGGCGACATCGCCCCCGTCACCGCCACCGGCCAGTTCATCTCCACCATCGTCATGCTCCTCGGCTACTCCATCATCGCGGTGCCCACCGGCATAGTGGCGGGCGAAACCATCGAGGAGCACCGCCGCCACCACACCCACCGCAAAAACAACAACCGCCAACCATCAAATACCGAAACTGCCAAGTCCACCCAAGACACCCCCCATCCGGTTGAAAACAAACCCGTTCTCAGAGAGGAAGACCCGGCAGCACGCGTGCGGTCTGAAGATTTATTATAGTCACCCTGTAAGAAAGTATTACCCCTTTGCGTTATTATAGCATATTATTCACACTAACACATACAGCTGAATGAAACAAATCATCCCCCTCCTGCTGCTGATTGCCCTTGCCACCGGGGCGTGGGCGCAGCACACCATCAGCGGCACCGTAACCGACAGCCGTACAGGCGAAACCCTCATTGGCGCCACCGTCTACGACACCGTATCCAAAAAGGGAGTCATCACCAACCAGCACGGACGCTACAGCCTCACCCTCAAAAACGAGCAAGCCGTCATCCGCATCTCCTTCGTAGGTTGTGAACCCCAGTTCCACCCCCTCACGCTCACCTCCAACCAGCGCCTTGACGCCGCCCTGCACAGTTCCTACACCCTGCAGGAAGTGACCGTCAGGGGCGAGCGCACCCAACACGTGGAGAGCTCGCTGCCCAGCCGCATAGAGCTGCCCGTAGAGCAAGTGAGGGCCATACCCATGATATTTGGCGAGACCGACGTGGTCAAGGCCATCCAGCTCCTGCCCGGCGTGCAGAACGGTAGCGAGGGCATGGCAGGCCTGTATGTGCGCGGCGGCGGCCCCGACGAGAACCTCTTCCTCCTCGACGGTGTGCCCATGTACAACGTGAACCACCTGGGAGGCTTCTTCTCTGCCTTCAACACCGATGCGGTGAAAAACATCCAGCTTTACAAAGGCAGCTTCCCCGCCCACTTCGGCAGCCGCCTGTCGTCGGTACTCGACATCACCACCAACAACGGCAACGACAAAGAGCTGCACGGCGGCGTAAGCGTGGGCCTCATCTCGGCCAAAGCCTACCTCGAAGGCCCCATCGTCAAAGAGAAGACCACCTTCTCCATCTCTGCCCGCCGCACCTACGGCGACCTGCTGCTGCAACCCCTCATCGCCCTCTTTGCCGCCGCCGAGGGGGCGGGAGACGAGAAAATCAACGCAGGATACTATTTCTACGACCTCAACGCCAAAGTCACCCACCGCTTCAGCGACCGCAGCCGCCTCTACGCCTCCTACTACATGGGCGACGACGCACTCTACGCCCGCTTCAAGGTGGCGGACAGCTACAACCTCAAAGAACACATGAAACTGGGCTACAACTGGGGCAACATAGTGGGCAGCCTGCGCTGGAACTACGAAATCACGCCCAAACTCTTCATGAACCTCAGCGGTGCCTACACCCGCTACCGCAGCAACCTCAGCGTCACCGAGGAATACCAGAACCTGCGCTACGACGAAAACCACGCCTACGCCCTCAGCTTCAAATCCGGCATACGCGACGCACTGGCCAGTGCCGACTTCGACTACTCTCCCACCCCCGACCACGCCATAAAGTTCGGCACACGCTACATCTTCCACCACTTCACCCCCGAAACCACCAGCCTCAAAGAGATGGAAGGAAGCTTAGGCTTCGACACCATCATGGGACAGAGCCGCATCGGTGCCCACGAAGTAATGGCCTATGCCGAGGACGACTGGCGCATCAGTGACCACATCAAAATCAACGCAGGCCTCAACCTTACAGGCTTCGGCGTTCAGGGCAAGTTCTACCCCTCGCTCCAACCCCGCCTCAGCGGGCGCTACCTCTTCTCCGACCGCCTGTCAGCCAAAGTGGGCTACGCCTACATGACCCAGTACCTCCACCTCCTCAGCACCTCCTCCGTCTCGCTGCCCACCGACCTCTGGGTACCCGTCACCGCCCACATCACCCCCATGAACTCCCACCAAGTGGCCGCCGGCCTCTTCTACAACCTGCTCGACTCGCTCAACCTCTCGGTCGAAGGCTACTACAAAAGCATGGACAACCTGCTCGAATACAAGGACGGCGCCTCCTTCTGGGGCAGTTCCCAAGGCTGGGAACAGAAAGTGTGCATGGGTCGCGGATGGGCCTATGGCATCGAGTTTCTGGCCCAGAAAAGCCTTGGCCGCCTCACCGGCTGGCTGGGCTACACCTGGAGCCACACCTACCGCCTCTTCGACCGCCCCGGCCAAACCCTCAACAACGGAAAACCCTTCCCCGCCAAATACGACCGCCGTCACGACATAAGCCTCGTACTCACCTATAAGTTCACCGACCGCTTCGACGCCAGCCTCACCTGGGTCTTCTCCTCCGGCAACGCCGCCACCCTCGCCCTCCAGTCCTTCGACCCCACCACCTCCGGCCTCTACACCTACAGCGACTATGGCGACTACTATGACTACGACTACTACAGCAACGACGCCAACCAAGTGAGCAGCCGCAACAACTACCGCATGCCCAACTACCACCGCATGGACATCAGCCTCAACTGGCACAAAGAGCTCAAACACGGCCGCCGCACCATCAACCTAAGCGTCTACAACGTCTACAACCACATGAACCCCTACCTCATCTACCGCTCCTCATCCTACAGCGAAGGCGCCTCGCTCAAACAGCTCTCCATCTTCCCCATTCTCCCCTCAATCAACTATATCTGGAAATTCTAACCCCCTAAAACAGCATCCATCATGAAAAAAATCACCATAATGCCCCTGCTTGCAGCCCTGCTTCTTACCACAGCCTGCACCAAAGTAATAGAGTTTGACGGCGACGAAACCGAAAGCCAGCCCGTGCTCATCTCCCACATCGAAGCCGACAGCCTGATGACCCTGCGCCTCAGCTACAGCCGTTTCTTCCTCAGCGCCAAACCCTACCAAGCCATCGGCAACGCCGTCATCCACGCCGACCTCAACGGCACCGCATCCACCTCCCAATTCTCCTACCAGGACAACGGCATCTACCGCTCCAACTTCCCTCTGCACGAAAACGACACCATCACCCTGCACATCAGCATCCCCGACAAAGGCGAAATCACCGCCGGCTGCCGTGTGCCGCTACGCCCGGTGGTAGACGACATCACAGTCACCCCCGACATCACGGTAGACACATACTACTACGACTACACCCAAAACACATTCAATGCCAGTGCCTGGGGCGACATCAACTTCACCTTCCGGCTGCACGACCCCGCCACACCGGGCGACTGCTACATGGTACGCGCCTACAGCATAGACAGCGCCACAGGCGAACGCCACGAACAATACATCTACCTTAACGACAACATACTCTATGACGAGGATGTAGCCAACGACTACCTCGACATCGGCTCCGGCATCGACTACTCATCCGGGCGCCAAGCCTACTTCACCGACGAGCGCATCAACGGCACCGCACACACCGTGCAAGGCCATATAAACGTCAATTTTCACTATACATCCACATTATACATCGACGTTTGCGCCATAAGCCGCGACGACTACCTCTTCTACATCACCCTCCACAGCCAGCAGAGCAGCGACGACGTACTGGGCTTCGTCTCCGAACCCGTGCAGATTCACTCCAACGTCGAGGGCGGCATAGGCATCCTTGGAGCCATGAGCCTGCGCCGCATCGAACTGTACAAACTCACGCTGTCCAACGGAACCCAACCAACCGACAAAAAGTGAAAATACTCGTCACCGACAACACCCACCCCATACTCCACACCCTGCTGCAGCAAGCGGGGCACACCGTGACGGTGGACACCGCCATCAGCCGCGACGCGCTCCTGTCGCAAATCCGAAGCTACGACGCCCTCGTGGTACGCAGCAAGATAGCCATCGACCGCCCGTTTCTCGACAGCGCCCGCCACCTCCGCTGCATCGGGCGCCTCGGGGCCGGCATGGAAACCATCGACGTGGCCTATGCCGAAAGCCTCGGCATCCGCTGCCTCAACTCGCCCGAAGGCAACCGCGACGCCGTGGGCGAGCATGCCCTCGGCCTCCTCCTGGCCCTCTTCAACCACATCGCCTCCGCCGATGCCCAGGTGCGCCAAGGCCTGTGGCAGCGCGAAGCCAACCGCGGCCTCGAAATCAAAGGCCGCACCGTGGGCATCATAGGCTTTGGCAACATGGGCAGCGCCTTTGCCCAGCGGCTGCAAGGCTTTGAATGCACCATCCTGGCCTACGACAAATACAAGCCCGCAGGCTACGCCCCCCACTACGTGCAGGAAGTCACCCTGCCCGAACTCCAGGCCCGCGCCGACATCCTCAGCCTCCACGTCCCCCTCACCCCCGAAACCCGACACATGGTCTCCCACCCCTTCATCAAAGGCTTCGCCCACCCCTTCCACCTCGTCAACACCTCGCGCGGAGCCGTAGTCCGCACCCCCGACCTGGCACAAGCCATCGAACAAGGGCAAATCCTCGGCGCCGCCCTCGACGTGATAGAGTACGAGGACATGACCCGCGACGGCCTCGACCTCGACCGCCTGCCAGCCGACTTCAACTACCTCCTCCACAGCCCCCGCACCGTCCTCACCCCCCACGTGGCCGGATGGACAGCCGAATCCAAGGAGAAACTGGCCCGCGTGCTGGCCGAAAAGATAATAGAAACCCTCAAATCCTGAATAATCCGAACACTCAGATTATTCCGATTACTCAGAAC
>Ga0310697_10005571_pt1 | contig 12128 bp, 12 predicted proteins | sample 172DNAGHGlowgp2_FD_203883 | JGI IMG/M metagenome (GOLD analysis project Ga0310697, IMG submission 203883) | Sheep rumen microbial communities from Palmerston North, Manawatu-Wanganui, New Zealand - 1728 DNA GHGlow gp2 (v2) (version 2) | ecosystem: Host-associated > Mammals > Digestive system >... | reverse complement strand
GGCCTGTTCGACCGGCTTGAGCCGGAGCGGATCCGTTCGATCTACCAGGCCGTCTGCCGTGACGACGGGTACGAGCTCGGGAGGAAACAGGTCCTGTGCCGCAAGCGTCCGGACCACTCGGATTACATGTATGCGGGGAACATCCATCTGGACGACTCGGTCTGCAGGACGCTCCGCATCAGGCCGGGTGACATGGTCGACATCCAGAGCGCCATGAAAGAGAAGGAGCCGGTCATCACCGATTCCGTGCGTATCCTTTTCTACAGCAGGAAGTTCTCCAGGGTCGAACCGGAAGCCCAGCCTGCCGGATGACCCCTTTTACGCATCTTTCTTGCGCAGTCGGGAGTTTTTTCTACCTTTGATGGAAAATCGACCGCCATGCCCGTATCCAAGAACGCCCTGATCCGGTACAAGACCATTGACCGCTGCCTCGGGAACCACTACCGCAGGTGGACCCTCGAGGACCTCATCGACGCCTGCTCCGACGCCCTCTACGAGCTGGAGGGGCGGGACGAGGGGGTCTCGCGGCGGACCGTGCAGCTGGACATCCAGAACCTCCGCAAGCTCTACGGGGCGCCCATCAAGGTGGTGGACCACAAGTACTACGTCTACGAGGACCCGGACTTCTCCATCACGGAATCCCCCCTGTCCGCCCGGGAAGTGGAGAAGATGGGCGAGGCCGTGAAGGTGCTCCGTCAGCTGTCGGGGTTCCAGCAGTTCGCCGGGATGGAGGGGATCGTCGGCCGGCTCGAGGACCTCGTGCACGTCGCCAGGGGGAACAGCCGGCCGGTCATCTTCTTCGACCGGAACGACCGGCTCAAGGGGCTCGAGTACATCGGGCCGCTGCATGCGGCCATCCTCGACAGGAGGCCCGTCAGGATGGACTACCAGAGCTTCAGGGCGCAGACCCCCAGCCGTTTCGTCTTCCATCCCTACGCCCTGAGGGAGTTCAACAACCGGTGGTTCATCTTCGGCCGGAGGGGGAGGAAGGACGTCGAGAACCTCGCCCTGGACCGGATCGTCTCGCTGGAGGCGGCGCCCGGCGTGGAATACATGGAGGACCCGGCGTTCGTCCCCGAGGATTGGTTCGCGGACATGGTCGGCGTGACCCGGTCCCCCGACGACGTCCCCGAGCGGGTCGTCGTCTGGGCCTCCCCCTCCGAGGCCCCGTACATACGCACCAAGCCGCTCCACCACAGCCAGCGCATCCTCGAGGACCGCGACGACGGCTCGGCCGTGTTCGAGCTGAAGGTCATCGTCAACAGGGAGCTGGTGCGCCTGCTGTTCGGGTTTGCGGAAGGGATCAGGGTGCTGCGCCCGAGGAAGCTCGTCCACGTGATGAGGCGGCATTTCCTGCTGGGCGCCGGGCTCTACGGGACGGACGGAGCCTCGCCCGACGGCATCCCGTCCGCGGACCGGGGGTCCACGGCTCCGCCGGAAGGGGCGCCGGCGACCTGACCGTCACGCCCGCTCCCGGGCCGTCCTCCCCGCCCGAACCCGATGTTCGCGTACACCGGCCCGCCGTAGGACGGGAGGTCTGCGAGCCACTCGCGGGCGGCGTACATCGCCATCACCCGCGGGAGGCTGGGGAGACGGTTCTCCAGGCAGGCCCTGGCGGCCTTCTCCAGGACGGCCGACGCCCACGCCATCGCCTCCTTCACGAGGCGCGTGCAGGCGCACATGCCGCCCTCCCCGTACACCGCCGTGACGCTCCGCACGACCGCGATCGCCTTCGAGACGTCCGGGAACCTGTCCTCGAAGCGCCAGTCGAGCTTCTCGTCGAGGACCGGCCCTTCCTCCCCGGAGGGACCGTGCACCATCCCCCTGACGCCCACCCAGGCGTTCAGGGCGGCTTCGGGTCCCCCCACGCCGCCATGGTCCGTGAGGACGAGCCAGTCCAGCAGGACCGGGAGGTCGAGACGGCTGCGGGAGACCTCGTACACGGCGTACTCCATGTGGTGGCTCACGCTCACCGCGAGGAAACGCCTTCCGGCCCTGGTCCAGGTCAGGGCGCTCCTCCCGGGGCCCTCCACCACGGAAAGCCCACTGTCGGAGACGATGCGCTCCACTCCCCTTCGGGTGCGGTACCCCAGGCACCGCACCCCGGCGTAGCCGAGGCCGCGGAGACGGACGGCGCCGTGGATGCCGCGGCAGTCGCCGAAGCACAGCCACTCGGGCGTGCACCCGCGGTACTTGAGGAGCGTGCGGTGGAAGGGGGCGCCGCAGGCGGAGAAGTCCGTCCAGTTGCCGGCGAAGCCCCAGCACTGGATGAAGCAGATCATCTTCGGCGCGACGCCCCGGCTGCAGTAGAGCTGCTGGAAGGTGGCGAGGCCCTCGCCGCAGACGTACAGGATGGACAGGCGCTCCGGCCCGTGGACCGGGGACATGTCCGCGTCGCGCTCCATCACGACCCAGCAGGCCCCGTGCGCGGGGCCGCCGTGACCGAGGAACGAGTCCCAGTAACGGCGGCGTCCGTCCCCTTCCAGGACCATCTCGAGGGTCCACCCCTCCGGGATGTACTCCGCCGGGGCGAGGCGCCGGCTGCCCAGCATATGGTATCCGTGCATGGTGCGCGTGTCCGCGAGGAACTCCCCGACCGAGAGGTCGAAGTCGCAGTACACGAAGCTGTCTATGCCCAGCCGTCTCCAGACGGTGTTGCACAGCTTGACGGGCCGGCCGTCGGTGCGGCTGGCCGGGTAGTAGAGGGAGTCCCTCAGCAGGTCGTCCATCGGGACGGGACCGCTGGCGATGCTTTCACGTGTGAGTTCGTTGAGTTTCATATCGGATACATGTACCGGGGATGATGCATTCCATGACACCCCCAGGGGAATCTTCATGTCATTTTTCCAGGCCCCCGTACCGGAAGTCCCTCTCCCGGCGGCGACGGCCCGGACGGAGGCCATCAGGACCTCGTCCGCCCGCAAGGACGCCCGTACCTCCCGCTCGAGCCCGTCCGCCGCGGCATGTATCACGGGCAGTCTCCGGTCGAACTCCCCAAGGAAGCGCAGGAGGTCGCCGGGCGGGAGGCGTTGTGTCCTGGGGATGCCGGCTTCCCATGACGCGTTCGAATTGTACGGAGCACAGTAGCACCCGCGCTCCCCGAGGTCCTGGACGACGTATCTTCCGTTCTCCAGGCTCACGACGAGAAGGTCTTTCAGGAGCTCGCTCGCGAAGCGGTGGTCGGTGACGTCCATCCCCGCGGAGAGGGCCGCGTTTCTGACGTCCCCGTACGGGACGGACGACCCGCCCCCCTTCCGGCAGAGGCGTTCCCCGATCATGCGTCCGAACATCCGCGCCGCCAGCTTGTCGCGGAACCATTCCGGCGGGATGTCCCACGTCCGGGACATCGAGCGGGCCAGGCGGCCCAGGGACCACTCCGCACCGGACAGCCATTTCCAGAACAGCCTCTCCTCCCTTGTGCTCATGACAGCCCCGGTCATTTCTTCTGCCTCACGTACCGGAAGTCCTCTCCGTACCGGGCCATGCGGTCGCGGAACCGGCGGGGAGGGAGGGACCGCTATCGAGGCCACCTCTCTCCACGCCCTTTCCAGTTAACCCCAATGATCATGCGCGCACCTCCCCGTCGGCGATTACCACGGGCATCCTTCCGAAGATCTCCATGCCGACCACGCCGTCCACGCCGAGCATGGACAGCATCCCGGTGAAAAAGCCCGGGAGATGGCCTGCACGCATCTTGAAGTCACACCCCGCGAAGGAGGCCGGGATCTCGAAGACAGGGGTCTCGAAGGTGTCCCCGGGGACCATCGGGTTGAAGTCCGTCACATGGTCGACGGCAACGAGCCCCTCCGTGAAGGACGGAGAGATGTACGACACGGGGGCGCCCGTGTCGAGGATGACTCGGGCCGGGCGGCCCGCGACGGTCATGTCCGCGAAGACGTATCCCAGTCCGGAGACGCCGGACGGGACGGGTGCCGTACCCTCCGTCGAAGGATGGAAGGTCAGCTTTCTTCCTGGCACGTCAATCCTCGCCCCCAGGGGGCCGAGGATGTCCATCCCCACCAGGCCGGCCACCCTCTCCCCGACCTTGTCGGAGACGTAGTCCGCGCCGGCCCCCGGGAGGGACGCCGGGACGCGGTACTCCCCGCCGCAGAGGCGGATCCTGCCGAGTTCATGGAAGCTCATGGGGCTGCCGGTGTCCACCAGCAGCAGTCCCTCGCCGCCGTCGATGAGGACGTGGCCGCGGGACAGGCGGATGTCGTATTCGTTCGTGTTCATGTCTACAAGTACCACCGCCCGGCGTTTTTATTACACGGCTGCGGATAGGTATTCTCGATTGTTTTGCGTTTTTTTGAGGAAACCAACCACAATGAACATGAATCAAGTCTCACCGACCGGGGATTACGCCAGGGGAAAGGACGGTCACCGGAAACCGGATATGGACGGCGCCCGTGGCGCATCCGCGACGAGGCTCCTCCGGAAGTCCGCACTGGCGATGTGCTGCATCCTGCTCCCGCTGCTGGCGGCCGGGCAGGAGAAGAAGGTGAGGACGTGGGAGCGGTTTGATTCCATCCTGCAGGAAGGAGTGCGGTTCATCACTCCCTGGAACGATTACATCTACCTCCCTTTCGCGGACGAGGATACCGGCCTGACCGGCTTCGTCCGGGCGGGGGGTTCCCTGGGCGTGAGGGTACCCCCGGTCTATCAGGACCTGTACAACAACCAGGAGTTCCTGCTGGTCGCCGTCAAGAAGGACGGGAAATGGGGAGCCGTCGACCTGGGGGACCGCTGGTGGTCGGAGGAGTATCACGCCCCCGACCCGATCGTTCCCTGCATCTATGACGAGGTCTGGCTCATCGACGACACGTACGCCCGGGTCATCAAGGACGGCAGGTCCAGGGTCATCGACGTGGGTTCGGGCCTTCTCACTCGCCGTGAGTTCTTCAGCCCGGCGGAGCAGGCGAAACGCCGGCAGAAGGAGGCGGAAGGCGGCGCAGCGTCCGGCAGGTCCAGGTGAAGCCCTCCCCGGCTGTTCTCACGGCCGGACAAGAATCGCCCCTTCGCGCAGGACAAAGACCGCCGGATTCAGTCTTTCCCGTTCCCGAATCTCGCATCGAACTCCATCAGGATCGCCTTCAGGTCGCCCTTGAGGAGGCGGAACGTCCTGTCGGCCCACTCCCGGGGGATCTCCATCCCGGGGGTCGCGGCGGCGAGGGCGCCGGCGATGGCCGCGATCGTGTCGGCGTCCGTCGCGAGGGAGACCGCGTTGCGCACCGTCTCCTCGTACGTCCCCGACTGCAGCCAGCAGCAGAAGGCCTGGGGGACGGAGGCGTCGCAGTTGTAGCTGTGGTCCGCCGTCCGGCGGATCTCGTCCAACGGCATGGAGAAGTCATACCCCAGGTTCTCCCCGACCCAGCGTCCGACCTCCTCCTTGGTGTGTCCGGTCCGGGCGAGGAAGACGCCGGCGGCGACGGCCTGCGCCCCGCGGACGCCCTCGTCGGAGTCGTGGCTCACCACGGCCGTCTGCCTGGCGAGGTCGAGGGCCTCCTCCAGGGAGTCCGCCGCCCAGCCGCAGGCGGCCACGCGCATGGCGCTCCCGTTGGTGTTCCCTCCGTACGGACGGTGGTCCCGGGAGCGGAGCCATGCCTTGAAGCGGTGGCTGTACCCGGCGCGGGGGTGGCTGTTGCACAGCTGGACCATGCTGCGGATGAGGCCCTCCCGGGTCCTCCCGCCGAGGAGCCAGCGGGCGACGGCGAGGGCGCAGACGCTGTCGTCCGTGGGCTTCGAACGCGGCGGGAACAGCGGAAAGCCGTAGTCGGTCGTACGGTCGTGCTCGTAGACGCTCCCGACGGTGTCGCCGACGACGAGGCCCATCAGCCCTGTCACCGGCGCTTCCACGTCCCGGAACGAACGCGGGGGCTCCGCGGGCGGGTTCCCCTCCAGCAGGTCCGCCAGGGCGTCCATGCCCGACGGGTCATAGTCAACGGCGCCGGCGCCCGCGAGGGAGGCCGCCTGACGGTCGCGGGGGCCGTCCACGACGCAGACCGTCTCGCCCGGCTCCAGGCCGAGCTTCGCCGCCGCCACGAACAGCAGGTCCGGGGCGGGCTTGCGGTACCTGCCGAAGCGGTTCAGGTCGAACCCGCCGACCACGACATCCACGGAGAGGCCCTCGCGGGCGAGGATTTCCCCGACCTCCGTCCTGGAGTGATTGGAGACGACACCCGTGCGGATCCGGCGCTCCCGGACCGCCTCTGCGAGCGGTCCGCGCAGGGCGCGGACCGTCACGGAGTTAAAGATGATTCCCTTGTATTTCCTACTCATGGTCAGGGAGCTATCGGGCATGCTGATGCTTGGGATGGGCGCGTTTCCACGCGCCGGTGCTGCTGCAGTCCGCCGCCGTGAGGTGACGGCGGAGGGGGCACGTGAGGAGGTCCAGCGAGCGGTCGTGATGGCGTCCGATGGCCGTGCGCTCGTCCGCGGTGAGGGGGTAGCCGAGCCCGTCGAGGATGTCGACGCTGCGGCGGCCGTGGCCGCGCCCGTCGCGACGGAGGGTCTTGCCGAGGTCGTGGAAGAGCGCGACGACCGCGACGCTGTCGGCGGGGATCCCGCCGGCGTGGGCGAGCATGTGGTCGTACACCTCGAGGGAGTGGGCGGCCAGCCCGCCCCACTCCCTGTGGTGGGAGTAGCAGCCGCGGCGGAAGTAGCTGGAGCGCTCGAGGTAGTCGATGACGGCGTCCGTCCCGGGACGCCCGAGGGAGCGGACGGTGTCGACGATCCGCTGCCTGATGTCGGTGTTGGTGTTCATGGTCTTGGTCATGGTCTGGTATACCTGCGGGAGGACGGTTCCTTGCACCCGGAGCCGGCGTCCTCTCCGGGGTTCCACTCCTCGGGGAGCGGCTCGTCGCCGCGGGGGCGCCACGTCAGGCGCGAGTAGTTGAACCTCGTGAGGTCGCTGTCCACGTGGCGGGGGTCCATCAGCTCGCGCGCGATGTCCTCCAGCGGTATCCCCGAGCGGATCAGCTCCCCGAAGCGGCCCGAGAAGTCCCAGACCTTGCTGTCGACCTCCTCCGCCCCGGCGTCCACCCCGTTCACCCAGGCCTCGGGCTCCTCGGAGATGAACATGCCGCTGAAGAAACCCTTCAGGCCGTGCGCACGGGCGTAGTCCGACGCATAGCACCAGATGCCGACGAGGTTGGGACGGTCCCTGAGCAGGGGCGCGTCCGCGTCCGTGATGACGAGTCCGTAGCGCATGTCGTACAGACCGTGGGGGCAGCCGTGCCCCAGGAGCAGGACGGGCTCCTCCCTGGGGGCCGCCGCGATGGCGGCGAGGATCTCGTCACGCTGTTTCCAGGAGTTGAAGACGGTCACGCCGTCGATGCCTTCGTAGAGAAGCCCGAGCATCCTCGTGCTCGGATCGGAGGGGTGTACTACTATCATGTCAGGTTCGTTTATCTATCCATGTGTACCGGGCGCCGGGCGTTTCATGACACCGCGGGTGGGAATTTTCATCTCTCGCGCGCACGTTGCGCGCATTGATATGTATGTCAGGTACAGGGAGGACGGTCTCCTCACGCGGCCCTGCCGGGCGTGTCCGTGGAGTAGGAGTCCTCCCCGCGGAGCTCCCACTCGTACTCCCCCGCCGTCATGGAGAAGCACTCCTCGCTCTCCACCCTGCCGTAGAGGGAGTAGACGCTGTCCCTGTACGCCTCGTAGACGGGGTGGAACCCGCACTTGAGCGCCACCCTGCGGGAGGCCTCGTTGCCGACGAAGACCTTGATGCGCAGCTCGTCGCACCACCAGCACTCGAAGAGCGTCTCCTTGAGGGCCTCGAGCGCCTCGGTCATGTAGCCCCTCCCGCGGCAGTCCTCCGCGAGCCAGTAGCCGAGTTCGGCGAACCCGTCCAGGACATACGCGCTTACCTGGACGACGCCGATCACCCTGCCGTCGCCTTTCCCGGTGACGGCATAGGCCCCGAAGCGCCATTCGGCCATGAAGGCCTCGGCGTCGGCGAGGGTCCTGAAGGGCGGGATGCCCGCCATCCTGCAGGTGTAGTCGTCGCTCATCAGCGCGAGCACGTCTTCCGCGTCCCCCACGGCGAAGGGGCGGAGGAGCAGTCTTTCCGTAGTGATGCTGTCCATGCTGTACATATGCGTATCTTAATGGTCTATCGTCTGGTCCCGTGCCCGTCCTTCCGGGCGGGTGACCTATACATGTACGCGGGTCCCCCCCGTCCTCTTTCACCCTTCAAAGAAAAAAAAACGCCGCCCCGCGGTGCAATGATCGGCGCCGCGCCCGGTACCCTTATCCAAACAAACGACAAAGCATGGATAAGCACAAGATCCCCAGCCACTGGCACAACTGCGCCACCTGCTCCCGCTGGTGCGGGAACGTATCCACCGATTTCTTCCGTCAGTGGGTCGAGTTCGAGACCCACGGGACCGGCCGCTGCGCCGGCGGAGGTTTCAACGGCCTCGACATGCCGCCTCTCTCCTCCTGCAACGAGTGGGAGCAGCGCTTCTAGCGGGGGTGCCGGGTGAAAGGAGACGCTGCGCGTACCGTATATGATACGTATGGAAGCACTGAAGAACCTTGACATCCGCGGCATCACCGCGGAAGCGGCCGCCCGCATCGGCGGGATGGCCCTCGAGAAGCGGACCGGCGGCTGGAACCGCCGGCCGGTCGTCACCCCCGTCGTCGTCACGCCCGGGCTGGTCCAGCGCCACCTCCTCTCCTCCGTGTGGGCGGGATGCCTCGACGCCCTGGCCGGACGGGACGGGGCGGAGGCGGACGGGGCGGAGGCGGACGGGGCGATGACCGCCGAGCTCGCGCTGGCGGAGCTGATCCGGCGGGGGGTTCCCCGCGAGAGCGTCCGCGTACGGGAGGGCTCCTTCCGGCTGAGGCTGGAGAACTCCGAGTACAGGATATACAGGCGGGGCGCGGCGGAGACCGTGGCCTGTCCCTGGCCGTCCGACCTGTGGAGCGTAGTCCGCGTCGGCGGGGAGTGCTTCGCCGACTTCCTCCTGCTGTTCGACGCCAGCATCCCGGAGATCGTCGCGGAGGTCCCGGCCATCCTCGAGACCATCCGGAAGCGCGAACTGGAGGAGAAGAAGGCGAGGATGGAGCGGGAGATCCGCAAGACCACCGTCCGCTCCCTCCTGGAGCAGCACCTCCTGCCGCTCGGCCTGTCCGTCAGCTTCAGCCTCGGGGAGGACGGCCTGGTCACCCTCGAGATGAGCCGCCAGGAGTCAGCCCGCCTGGTCGTCCCGCTGGAGGACCTCGCCGGGACGCTCGGCGACCCGGAGTCCGTCCTCCTCATGCTCACGGCCGAACCCGCGCGGGTCTATTGCACGGACGAGGATTTCTGACGGCCGCGTGTGAAAGGTAAAATCCCGCCGAGGGTATACGTAAAAAACACATCGGATGAACAGACGAATGAACGACAAGGAGAAGAGCTTCTCCTCCGGCATGGCCGGGCTTCCCACACTGGCGGCCAGCCTGGACCGCATCTACAAGAGAGTCGACGAGGAAGGCCTCAGCGAGGAGGCCTCCGAGGCACTGGCGGAGGACATCGAGGCCGTCGCCGGACGGTTCTCCGTGAGCCCGAAGGCCGCCGTGCTGCTGGCGGCCATCCTCGAGCACAACGCCCGCAACGGCTGCGACGACGACGACCTGTCCCACTACATCGGGTGCTCGAACATCGAGTTCATCGGCTTCCGGGCCGCGCTCCGGGAGCTCGAGGACATGGACGTCATCAACCGCCGCAGCCGGCGCGGGGACAACTACGTGATGAGCCGCGAGGCGCTCCGCGCGGTGGAGAAGGACACGGACTTCGTGCCCATGAAGCGCTCGGGGCTCGGTGCGGACGAGTTCTTCTCGCGCGTGCGCCTCGCCCTGGCGGACTTCGACAAGGACCGCATCGACTGCGACCGGCTCCTGGAGGAGCTGGAGCGGCTCATCGACGGCAACAGGCACCTGCTGTTCTGCCGGAAGGCGGCCGAGGCGCTCGCCACCCCCGGCCTGTGCGACACGGAGAAGCGTTTCTTCCTCCTGCTGTGCCACCGTTACGTGACGCACGGCGAGGAGTCCTTCCCCATCGACCGGCTGCTCGCCGTCTCGGACTTCATGGAGGACGACAAGTGCATCCGCCGCACCCTCGCCCACGGCAAGTCCACCCTCCAGACCTCGGGCCTCGTCACCTTCGGCGGGGACGAGGGGTTCCAGGACACGGACAGCCTCGCCCTCTCCGACGACATCAAGCGGACCTTCTTCACGGAGGTGACCCCCGCCAAGGCGCCGGAGACGAACCACCGCGACCTGGTCCCCTCCTCCGCCATCAAGCCGAAGGAGCTCTTCTACGACGGCAAGGTCGCGGAGCAGATGGAGCGGCTCGCCTCCCTGCTGGAGAGGGAGCACTTCGCCGGGGTGCAGGCGCGCCTCGCGGAGACGGGCATGCGGAAGGGCTTCGCCGTCCTGTTCACCGGCGGGGCCGGCTGCGGCAAGACCGCGGGGGCCTACGAGCTCGCCCGCCGCACCGGCCGCGACGTCTTCGCCGTGGACATGTCCCAGCTCAAGTCGAAGTGGGTCGGCGACTCCGAGAAAATCGTGAAGGGCGTCTTCTCGACCTACCGCGAGATGTGCCGCACGCGGGAGCTCGCGCCCGTCCTCCTGTTCAACGAGGCGGACGCCATCTTCTCCAAGCGCATGGAGAACCCCCAGGACTCCGTCGACCAGATGATGAACGCCATCCAGAACATCATCCTCCAGGAGCTGGAGAACCTGGACGGCATCCTCATCGCGACGACGAACCTCGCCGCGAACTTCTGCGACGACGCCTTCGCGCGCCGGTTCCTCTTCAAGGTGGAGTTCGGCAAGCCCGAGGCCGCCACCCGCGCGAAAATCTGGGCGTCCATGCTGGACGGCCTCTCCGGGGAGGACGCGCTCACCCTCGCCACGCGGTACGACTTCTCCGGCGGCAACATCGAGAACATCGCGCGGAAAGCCACCGTCGGTTACGTCCTCACCGGCCGGAAGGCCGGGCTGGAGGAGCTCGTGAATTACTGCGACGAGGAGACCCTCTCCTCGCAGAAGGGCGCGCGCCGGATAGGGTTCAACGTCTGACGCATGGAGTTCGCCAACCACCACACCACCTCCCTCGCCTCGGTCTTCGACGTCTGGGCGACCTACGACCTGAACTGGCGCGGGCCCCATTACCCGTCCTACGAGGTGCAGACCCGGAAGGTGGGCACCGCGTTCAGCCTGGAGGTCGCGGAGCGGATCGTCAGGGAGACGGTCGGGCTCGCGGAAGGCGTCCCCGTTCCCGGCCGCCTGCACAGCCTGCGGGTCGTCCAGATCCCCGTCGGGAGGCACGCGCCCGAATGGGCGCCGCTCTCCGAATACCTGTACGACCGGGACGGGAAGCTCCTGGACAGCAGGAGGGTCCCGTGGGACTGCGACAGCGTGTTCCCCGGGCGGAAGGCGGAGGAAGTGCGCTTCAGGCCGGGAGACCTCTGCGAGGTGCTCGACACCGTCCGGGGACGCGCCTATCTCGCGTTCGTCGTCGACGTCCCCCCCTCGGTCGAGCAGGCCTCGAAGGTCAACGACGGAGGCTTCACCCACCTGGAGGCCGGGGACGACATATACACCATCAAGACGGACGCGAGCGACATCAGCCGCGACTACGTGGACAGCCTCCGCGTCTTCAGGCCCATGCACAGGATCGCCCCCCGGACGGAGAGGCGGCTGCGCCAGGCCTGGAACGACTGCCAGACGTTCCCCATGCGGATGAAGATCGCCGACACGGCCGCCGCCGCACTGCTGACGGACGCGGCGGAGGGGTTCGGCTGGAAGGCGGTCGCCGCGCTGCCCTCCTACGAGGGGGACCCGTTCTACCTCCTGCTGGAGGGCGTTCCGGGGTTCCCGGACGGGGTGGACCTCCGGATCCCGCAGCGGAAGGCCTGGGACCACATGGACCGGGTCCTCGCCACCTTCCGGCGCCTGGCGGGGAAGCCCGCGGACGGGCGCGGCTACCGGCTGAAGGGCCCCGCGGAGGACGGATCGTACCGGCTGTGAACCGGTTCCCGCGGCCCCGCTGCAAGGATCCATCAGACGCACGGTATCCTACATTGACACAAGAAGAACGCTAGAAGACGAAAGACACGCATGGCTAACAT
>Ga0310697_10005570_pt1 | contig 12129 bp, 11 predicted proteins | sample 172DNAGHGlowgp2_FD_203883 | JGI IMG/M metagenome (GOLD analysis project Ga0310697, IMG submission 203883) | Sheep rumen microbial communities from Palmerston North, Manawatu-Wanganui, New Zealand - 1728 DNA GHGlow gp2 (v2) (version 2) | ecosystem: Host-associated > Mammals > Digestive system >... | reverse complement strand
ATGAAGCATCCTCATGTCCACGATAAATCCATCGCCCGGCTTGCATAGCTTCCATGACCTTCATAAAGTCATGCCATGTGTGCAGTTCTATTCTGCCAGTACGTGGCTTATTTGGGTCTGCCTTTTCCATGTCCTAATCCGTACTCTCGCCAACCTTGTACCAAGGCACGTACCCTTGTGGCGTAGAAGGATGTCGTACCTCGTTTCTCATGTCTCAGACATCGGGGCGGTAGCGGAAACTAAGCACCTCCCTCGATGCATCGCGGATAGGTGCCTTGGAAGAACCTGTGAAGATACACCGAAGGAGGCGAACTGCACGAAGGCAGTGCTTCTTCTGTGCGTCTTCACTGGGGGATTAAGTTTCCAAGACTTTATCCACGACGCTATCCCAAACGCGGCGGCGGCTACGGTTGCTCACCGCCCGCCCGCGCGGGTAATCTGTTATCTCGCCTTTTTACGGGCAAGACGGAAATAGTATGCCACATTCCCCCTCCCAACGCAAGCGGGATTTTAGGAAGTTGAAGTTTCGCGCGCGGTTTGGGATGTGAATGCGCGGTACGTCACTTATGAGGCAGCCCCCCCTTGCTTTCGCTGCTGGGAGGTTCGGAGTTTTGGAGATTGGGAGAAAACTTCAAAGAAGACTCCGAAACTCCAAGCCTCCCGATCTCCAAGTAGCGAAAGCAATCAATGTCAGGTTGCCATTTGAGGGGCGGGATTTTGGAAATTGAAATTTCGCTTGCATTAGGCGGGCCGCCCGCATGGGATTTCATCGGATGGCGGGCGGCCAGGACACCCAAGACTCCCAGGACAGCCAGGACGCGGCGGCCCGCGCGAAGCATACTGGGACACGGGCCGCCATCCTGGCGGCGATCTCACGGAACCGCCAGGATCACGCGGTCGATCCAGATGTGGCTGTCGCCGGAGGTTCCGGGACGGAACATCGGGCCGGTGAACTTCACGGACACCCACAGCTCCAGCTCCTTCCCGGAAAGGTCCGTGAAGTTGCCCGTCTTCAGCTGCGTGGTCCACGCGCGCGTGAGCCACAGATAGCAGTTGTCATTGAACTTAGCCTTGCAGAGGCGATACCAATGGTAGCCATCGCCCGCCACATTCCTGAACGACCCGTTGCCGAGCGACTTCTTCGCCCGCTGGTCGTACACGCCGCCGGAGAACGGCAGCTGGAAATAGTGGCTCTTGTCCGCCGCCGTGCGCATCGCCCGTCCCACCGGGCTCTCGGAATCGTCCACTAGCGCTTCGTTCTTCCCGTGGCTCGAAAGGAGCTGCGCGGGGAAGTCGTAGAAGCTCCTGTCGCGGAACTGCTCGGGCACCGGGAAGGCGTCTGGCGGGGCCAGCACGCCCGCCAGGAAGTCGTGTTCCTTCTTGACGAGGTCCTTTGCCTTCGGGTACGGCGCGATCCACTTCGGCCAGTCCTCGCGGAGGCGCCGCTTGGCGTCGTCAAGCCCCGGCACCTTCTTCTCCTCCGCGACATTGCCGCCCGGCGCGTGGAACATCACCGAGCGCGCGCGCAGGCAGATCAGGCGGTCGAGCCCGAGGCGCGCGTGGCGCGCGCGGGCAAGGAGCTTCGCGTCGCCGGCCACGGACGCCTCCGCCGCGTCGAGCATCTTGTTGCAGGCCGCGACGTCCGCGTCGGAGATGTAGCGGAACGCGGAGAGCTGCGGGAACCAGCTCACGAACGCGTTCTTTTCGCGGCGGATCGTGTCGAGGTGGCGCCGGTAGGCGAGTACGTGCGTACCCGCCGGGCCGTAGTATTCGCGCATGAAGCGCTCGATAAGCGCGTTGCAGTCGAGGTCGGGATTCCCCATCAGCTTCGTCTCGAGGAAGAACTTCAGCTCCCACATGTCGGCCCTGTAGGGATGTTCGTGCTCCCAGAAGATGCCGGAGACGTTGTTCGCGCGGTAATGGCGGAAAAGGTCGCCGTAGTGGAACTCGCTCGCGAACGGCAGGCCGGTGAGGCCCTTCGAGAACGTGATCGCGTAGTCCCACACGAACAGGTGCTTCGTCGCCTTGCTCCACGCCATCACGCAGTCGTAGTACGCGCGGTTGTCCGGCTCCGCGATGGACGAGGCCTGGTTGGAGCCCGTGTCGCAAAGGCGCACGATCAAGTTGTCCGCCGCGCGCACGCCCCCCTTGGGAACCGGCTGCGTGTACTGGTAGGCCCATGTGCAAAGCAGCACGTCGGGATGTTTCTTCGCCACCTCGGCGGCGAGCGCGTTCACGAAGTTGAGGTTGACGCCCGAGAGGCCGTATTTCTCCGCCGCGACGGTGCAGCGGTCGCACTGGCAGTACGCCTGGTTGTCGTTGTGCGAGATGTCGTAGATGCGCGGCGGCTCCACGCCGTTCTTCAGGGCCCGCTCGTTCCCCTTCTCGATGTTCTCGAGGAGGCGCGTGAGCACCTCGTCCTTCACCTCGGGGTTCGTAAGGCAGAGCTGGCCGCTCCGCTGTCCGCCCACGCGCCGTCCCTTGCGCAGCGAGAACCATTCGGGATGGTCCTTCATGTGCTTGTCGGCGTTGAGGTAGAAGTCGAACGTGTGGCAGAAGTTCGGCGGGCCGAAGCAGTACGCGCCGCCGAGGGCCGCGCCGCCGTGCGCGTTCAGGCGCACACGCCGCTCGAAGCGCGCAGATTGCGGCCCGTGTTCGGAGCGGTAGATGTCGCGGTACGCGAACGCGGGCCGGCCCTGCATGTCCAGGGCGGGCAGGTCGAGCGGACCCGCCGGCGGCACGTCCTCCTCGAACTCGCTCCACCATCGCACGCCGCAGCAATCCTCGAGGAAGTGGTACACTGCGAAAAGCGCACCGCGCGGGCCGCCGCCGTTCAGCAGCACCTCGTTGCCGAACGAGCGGATCACCCACTTCTCAGACGGCAGCTGCGTGGAGAGGAGCCCCTCCTTCCGCGCGAGATTCGTGTCGCCCACGCGGAAGACGATTCCGTCCTTGCCGCCCACGCGCAGCGTGCCCGCCACGCGCTTCGCGAGATAGGCGCACAGCTCGTTCGTCGCCGTGCACTCGTGCGGCTTCGGCGCCTCCGGCCCCGTCACCTCGTACGGCGCCGCAAACGCCGCCCCGGCGGACATAAGAACGGCGGCCTTCGTCGCCAACGAGAAAAGTTTCGTGTTGTTCATAATCCTAAATTCCTCTGTTGCCCCAGTCCTCGTCCTCATTTAGCCACAAAGAACAGGGGAAACAGGAGAGATTGCCGCGGAAATTTGATGTTTTAAGATCAATGACTTCGTTGCCTCTCATCACCCAAAGGGTGATATTCCGTTCTTTCTCCTTTAGGGAGGTATGTGAAAATTTTGATTTCATTCCCCTGTTTTCTCCTGTTCTTTGTGGCTTATATCATTTCTGATTACCCTTTTTAGGATTATATCTCCTTACATGTCACCGAAGAGGACACCCGCTTACGCCAAAGCGCACTTAATTGATCTAATTCCTTCTCTCTTCCGAAGAACATGAGATAGCCCTTGTTTGAACTTTTGGCAAGATGATACCATCTTACAGGGTGAGGATCAATCTGAAATTTCACCTATTTGCATTTTGCCGAATAGGTGAAACGATTCGAGGCGTAAATTCTTTTCACCTATTTGCATTTTGTCGAACAGGTGAAAAAACCATCTGGGGCAACCGACTAAATCTCCCTGATTTTTAATGGGCTCTTCACCTCAAAATCCTCGGTTTAAAATCTCACGCAGAGGTGCAGCGAGACAGAGAGCGCAGAGAATGCTCAAAATTCGGAGAAAAAAGAAAGCCGTGGCCAGAAAAATCTCAGAGTTTTCAAGCTGCATGGCGTATGGCATATCACAACCCGCCGCGTCGCGACGAAAAATTCGTCAATTATACTTTTAATCTGTATACGGCGAGACGGGTTTGACCGTATGCGCGGTCGCGGCAGAGTTCCCACAGCGGATGTTCTTGGGCGCTTTGCCGCGTCGCCATTTCGGCGATGAAGAGTCCGCCCGGGCGCACGGTTCCGGACTCCGCTAGCGCCGTCAGAAGCGGCCCGTAGCCGCGTTCGGCGACGAGCGCATACGGTGGATCGGCAAACGCCACGTCGAACGCGCGGCCCCGTCCGCCCGCAGTCGGCCATAAAAAGGCGTCCGCGCGCATGATCTCGGCGCGCGGCCCTGCCCCGAGCGCCGCGACGTTGGCCGCCAGGCATGCCGCATGGCGCGGGTTGCACTCCACGAACGTCGCGCGCGCGGCCCCGCGCGAGAGCGCCTCAAGCCCCACGCTCCCCGCGCCCGCGAACAGGTCGAGGAACGACGCGCCTGCGATCTCAGCCTGGATCATAGAGAAGAGCGCGCCGCGCACGCGGTCCTGCGTGGGACGCACGGCGTCGCCAGACGGTGCCTTGAGCGTCCGTCCGCACCACTCGCCTCCGGCTATCCTCATGCGGGAATCTCCCTTGAATCGTTCTTTTCCTCGTCGTTCATCGCGTCAATTATACCAAAATTCCCGAGGTAGGCAGAAACGCAAGTCTGCTTCTCGCATACGCGCAGGTTATATGCTATAATATGTCACCTCTTGACGTGACAATCCTCAAAGGAACGAACATGGCAAAACCGTTGAACATCATCGTGTGCGGGTCGCTGGTACCGGATCCGCTCCAGACGCTGGAACCTGTCCAGACCCCGCAGGGGCCCGGACTCAAGAACGAGCAGATGCTGCCGAGCGTGCTCGACCCGTGGGCGGCCTGCGCCCTCTACGAGGCGGCCAACCTCGCGAAGCAACGCGCAGGTTCCACCGTAACGCTCGTCGCCCTCGGCCCCAAGGCCAAGCTCCAGCAGCTGATGATGACCGTCGCCCAGAAGGCCCCCTTCCAGCTCGTGGCGGTGAACGCCCCTGCTGGAGGCTTCACCGACGCGCGCGAAACGGCCGCCGAACTTGCAAAGGCCATCAAGGCCATCCCCGGCCTCGACCTTTCAGCCACGCTCCTCTTCGGCGGCTGCGCGTCGGCCTCGCGCGATGCTGGCGTCACGCTTCAGTTCGTAGCCGAGACCCTCGGCATCACCGAGTTCTTCATGGCCGTCGACGAGCTGAAGCTCGCGGACGACGATTCCTTCACGGTGCTTGAGCGCATCGAGGGAGGACAGTACCTCTCCTCCACTTGCGCCGGATTCCCGGTCGCCATCGGCTGGGCCACAGGCAGCCTGCCCGAGCCGCCGAACAACCCGCAGACGGGCATGATGAACATGCGCGGCATCATGCCTGCCCTCATGAAGGCGCCCGTAGCCAACGTGGGCGTGGGCGGCATCGCGTACGAGAAGGCCGAAGTGCCGTCCGCCAAGCGCGCGACAGTAATAAAGAAGGACATGTCGACGGACGACATCGCCAAGGAAATCGTCGAATGGATCAAGGGCTGAGGAGAACGGAAAGATGAAGATCGCAGCATTTACGATTGACGGGAACGGAACATTCTCGCAGGACGTGTCGGCGTTCGCCGCCGCCATCTCCGCCGCAGGCGCGGACATCATCCTCGCGCCCGGCACCTCGCGCGCCCGCCGCTCCCTGCCCGCCGCCGCCATGCGCGCCGGCGCGGCCATTGATACGAACGTCGTAGCCGTCACGCTGGACGGCGACAAGGCGACCGTCCAGCGCTGGGCCTACCGCCAGCGCATCCTCACAACGTTCTCGCGCTCGGCGCGCCCCTGGGTGATCGTAACCGACCCGGCGCTCTTCGCGGACATCTGCGCAGGTCTCGGCGCCACCCCGGCCCCAATTCCGGCCGGCGCGTCCGCAGAAACTCGGACGAAAATCAACGGCGTCGTGGCGGCCGGCACCGGTGGCGAATCCACCATAAAGCCGGATTCTCCCCTTCTCTTCGTGGCCGGCGCGGGCTGGACGAAGAAACAGGCTGACGGCGCCACGCACCTAGACGAGGCGGCCGCAACTATCACGGGCTTCCTCGCAAAGTCCGGCGCGTCGCTCGGCTCCTCCAAGTCGCTCGTCGACATGCCCGAGGCCGCCAAGGCTTTCAGCTTCATGAGCCACATGAACCAGGTGGGCCAGACGGGAGCTACGCCGCGCCACGCGAAGGGACTCTCCACGTGCTGCCACGGCGAGGAGCCGCACGTCGTAGGCTGGCGATTCGTGAACGACCGCCGCGCCGTGAACCTGGACGCGAACTGCGGCTGGGCCCAGGGCAAGGCGGACGTCCTCTACGTTGCCGACGCCTTCGAGGTGATGAAGAAGGTCAACGACCTGCTTTAAGACCAGTCTGGCGCAAGAGTGCGTCGATGGTCGGGGCGCGTCCGCGGAAACGCTCGAACACCTCCATGGGATCGACGCTGCCGCCTAGGGCGAGGAACGTGTCGCGGTACTTTCGTCCGAGGCGACGTACTGCCGCCTCGTCGTCGAGCCCGGCCTCCTCAAAAGCCCCGAACACGTCGGCGCTCATCACCTCGCTCCACTTGTAGCCGTAGTATCCGGCGGCGTATCCGCCCTTGAAGATGTGGGTGAAGGCGTTGAGGAAGCGGTCCTCCGGGATGCTAACGCCAGGCGTCAGCGCATCGAACACCAGCCGCTTGACCCCATCCGGCTTAAGGTTCTTGACGTCTTTGAGATTCTCGACGACCCTAACATCCTTAAGGACCTGCGGTCCTGCGTGCAGCGCCATGTCCAGCGTCGCGAAGGACAGCTGGCGCAATGACGCCGACGCGGCCCGATAGTTCTTAGCCGCGCGCACGCGCGCAAGCATCTCCGCAGGAATCGCCTCGTTGGTCTCCACGTGCCGAGCGAACCCCTTTAGCGTCGTAACGTCGAGGCACCAGTTCTCCATGAACTGAGAGGCCACCTCCACCGCGTCCCACTCGATCAGGTTGATGCCGGACGCGCCGACTTCATCCACCTTCGTGAGCACATGCTGCAGCGCGTGCCCAAACTCGTGGAAGAGCGTCTCCACCTCGGCGAATCGCATGAGCGCGCGGCCCTGCGCATCGGGCAGGGCCTGGTTGCAGCATATCAACGCGAGCGGCTTCCCCACGGTGCCGTCCGGACGAAGCTCGCGAGAGTGGAACTCGTTCACCCACGCTCCGCCGGACTTGGTCTCGGGCCGCGAGTACGGATCGAAGTAGAAGTGCGCCACCAGCGTGTGGGATTCGTTGTAGACGCGGAAGAATCGCACGTCCTTGTGCCACACGGGCACGGTCCAGTCCGCAGGCTCGATCGTAACTCCGAACAGGCGCTCCGCGAGCTTGAAGAGTCCGTTCAGCACCACAGGCAGGTTGAAGTAACGCGAAAGCTCCTCCTCGGAGTATGAGTACTTCTTCTCACGCTGCCTCTCGGCCCAGAACGCGCGATCCCACGGCATGAGCTTGCCTTCGAACCCCTCGGCGGCGGCAAACGCGGCCAGCTCCGCCTCCTCGCGCGCGGCCACGGGCTTCGAAGCTGCGGCAAGGTCGGCGATCATCTTGTCAACCGCAGCGACGGACGGTGCGCACTTCTTTGCCAGCGACAGGTCTGCGTAGCTCGCGAACCCAAGCAGCGACGCCAGTTCCTTGCGGAGCGCGAGGATTCTGTCTATCCGCGCCTCGTTCTCCGGCGCGCGCGTGGCGCGCGCTCGCAAGAGGGCCTCGCGCACGGGCCGGTTGCGCGAATGTTTCATGAAAGGCATGTATACGGCATCCTCGATCGTCACCGTCCAAGGCCCCTTCTCCGGATCGCCGTCTCCAGCGAGCATCGCCTTCAGTTGCGCGGGCAGCCCATCCACCTCCGCGAGATTCGTCAGAACGATCTTGAAAGCCTTCGTCGCGTCGATCACGCTGTTGCGGAAGTCGTTAGAGAGCTTGGCCAGTTCGGCCCGTATCGCGTTGAAGCGCTCCTGCTTCTCCGGCGGCAGCGCCACGCCGGCCAGCTCCGCGCTCCGCACCATCTTCGCAAGGATGCGCTTTTGCGCAGGCGTCTTGGCCGGCGTGGCCTTGGCGAGCTCGTAGAACCGCTTGGATTGCTCCACCCGCAGGTCGAACGCCACTATCTCCTGCTGGTACTTCTCCTGCAACTTGCGCCATGGCTCGGAGTTGGCGACGGAGAGAAGATGCGCCACGCACCCCCACGCATCCCAAAGAGGCCGCGTGCCCGCGTCGAGCGCGCGCACGAAACCGTCCCAAGTGGGCGTTGCGCGTTCCTCTAGCGCGTCAACGGACGCCTTCGCGTCCGCCAGCAGCCTGGGCAGCGCCTCGTCCGCAGCTTCCGGCGTCATCGCCGGGAAGTCTGGAAATTCTGCGACTGGATAAAACGGATTCTTCATATTTTTCCTTTCAGAATGTCACCGATTATACCCCCGATTTGCGTCCATGTCAAATTGCCGAATTTTGCGCTTGATTTCCGCCGCCGGAAACGGCATAATATTAGCTGTTTTCGCTTTTCAAGAAACGAGGTAGAAGATGGGTACAGGTCGTACATTACGCAAAGAGTCGCACGTCCGTCCGTGCAAGACGCCCGCCGGCAAGGCGCGCAAGAGCGCTTCGCAGCGCCGTCGCCTGGTCAAGTTCGGTCTGGGCGAGGAAGAGGTCAAGCTGATGAGCGCGGAGAACGTCCGCGTGCTCGTGCAGCGCCCGGCCGTCGTCAAGAAGATGCTCGCCAAGCGGGCGGAAGCCAAGTAAGCGGCCTCCGCGTCCAGCCATGACGGTCGTCTCTTGTCCGGTCGACGAACGACACGTCAATCCCCTCTTCGAAGTGTTCGACGGAGGGGATTTGATTTTGTCGTCGTACCGCGACGTGGAGGACGACCATACTACTCTTCAGATATTCCTTCCCGATCCGGCCGATGCGCCGCGCGCCGCCGAGGCGATTGTTGCCGCCGGGCGGATCGTCGGCGTCGATCTCCACCCCGTCATCGGCTCGATTCCTGACGAGGACTGGAAGCTCGCATACCGCAAGCACTTCAAGATCGACGTCATCTCGCCCCGCCTCGCCATCGTCCCGGAGTGGGAAGTCGGCTCGTTCAAGCCCGCCCCCGGCCAGAAGACGCTCATCCTCGATCCAGGCATGGCGTTCGGCACGGGCAGGCACGCCACCACGCGCGCGTGCCTCAACTTCATCGACCGCCTTGCCACGGAAGACGCGGACCGCTCGTTCCTGGACGTAGGATGCGGCAGCGGCATCCTCGCCATAGCGGCGGTGCTGGAAGGCTTCCCCACGGTCAGGGGCTTCGACATCGACCCCGACGCCGTGCAGAACGCAAACGAGAACGCCGCGCGCAATGGACTGGACCTCGGATTCTTCCGCGGCGACCTTTCCGGCAGCTCGCGGCTGGACGACGTGGTCTCCCTCTCGCCCGCAGAATGTTTCGCCGCCGACGTGGTCGCCGCGAACGTCCTCGGACCCATCCTGATCCGCTTCGCGAGGGAGGTCGCCGCGCTTGTGAAGCCGGACGGACATCTCATCCTTTCCGGCATCCTGGATGAACTCTACCCCGAGGTCGCCGCCGCCTACGCGCCGCTCGGCTTCCGCGAGACGGAGAACGAGTTGATCGGCGAATGGCGTACTGGCATCTTCGTTAAAGGCCGCGCTCTTTCCTGATCTCGGCCCACGCCGCATTGACGCGCGCCATCTCCTCGCTTGCGAGCCTCATTAACTCGTCCGACAGTCCTTGCGCGCGCAGGACGTCGGGATGAAGCCTCTTCGCCTTCTCCCGATAGGCCGTTCGCAAATCCTCGTCGGACGCATCGCGGAACGCACCGAGCGTTGCGTAAGGATCGGCGGACCGCACAGATGGCGAGGCCTGCCGCTCGTCCGGTGTCCGGCGCTTTGCCGCAGGCCTTGCAAGTCCGCGGATCCACATCTCGACCCAATAGCCGCTAAAGGCGCCGAAGACGCACCCGAGAAAACGCCCCCTCGCGAACCCGAGGACGCCGCCGATAGCGGCGCCGATCCAGTTCATGGCGTGACAATTCCTTCAGAAGCGGACTTCTCTGCCTCAAGCGCGCGGGCGAGCTGGTCGGGGCAGGACGTCCCGCCGCGGCACTGGATGCCCTTGAGAAGCTTGATCACCTCGTCAACGGGCCGCCCCACCGCCAGGCGGGCGACTCCCTGCGTGTTGCCGGGGCAGCCCCCAATGAAGCTGCACGCCGTAAGCACGCCGTCCGTCACCTCGTATCGGATTGCCTGGGAACATGTTCCTTGCGTTTTGTAGGTCTTCATCTTCGTTTTCCTCTGCCGCTATTATAGCACACATTTCGGACTGGCGTTCCACCCGCATCTTTGATATCATATGCGCTCACTTTTTCGCAGAAAGGTTAAACATGAAGTTCGAGAAGAAAGAATCGAGTCCGTGCGTCATTGCTCTTTCGGTCAACGCCGACGCAGAAGAGATCAAAGGCGAATACCAGAAGGTCCTGAACGTGTTCCTGCGCCAGGGCGTCATCCCCGGTTTCCGCAAGGGCAAGGTGCCGCTGGCCGTCATCAAGCAGAAGTTCCAGCAGGAGATCGCGGACGAGTCGAAGCAGGCGTGCTTCCGTGCGTTCTACCCGAAGGCGCTCAAGGAGTCTGGCCTGGAGGAGGTTGCCGTCAATCTCCAGAACATTACGGACGTGCTGTTCGCCCCTGAGTCGGGTTTTTCTTTCACCGCTCACGTCGAGATAAAGCCGACGTTCGACCTGCCCAAGTACAAGAAGCTCGCCATCAAGAAAGGCGACACTTCCGTCACCGAGGAGCAGCTGACAGACCGCGTGGAGAGTTTCCGCCGCGCGTTCGCCAAGTTCGAGGAGGCCAAGGAAGGCGATGTCATCGGCGACGGCGACTTCGTGCAGTTCGACTACTCCGGCACTTTGGCAGACAAGGACAAGACCCCGCTTTCCGACATCGTGCCCGACCAGAAGGCAATCTGCTCGGCCACTGGCTTCTGGACACAAATCGAGGACGGCCGCTTCCTGCCCGAGATACTTGACGCGCTCAAGGGCATGAAGGCCGGCGAAAGCAAGGATGACGTCGAGGTCAAGTTCCCGAAGGACGCAGCCCCCGAGCCACTCAAGGGCAAGAATGCGATCTACGCGCTCACGGTCAAGACGTTCCGCCATCGCGTGCTCCCTGACGACGAAACGTTCCTGAAGGACGCCAAGGCCGAGAACATGGACGCCCTGCGCAAGCAGTTCCGCGAGCAGATGGAGAAGGACGCCGCGTCGGCAGAGCTGGAGGCCCGCAAAAACCAGGCGATTGAGCTCCTCCTCAAGAAGAGCGACTTCGACGTGCCGCCCTCGCTTGTCCAACGTCAGGTGCAGGCTTACCTGCAGGATCTAGCCCAGCGCGCGCAGTACTCCGGCATGTCCGCCGACTACATCGAGCAGAACCGCGACCAGATACTCGCGGACGCAGAGTCCAACGCCACCCGCCAGGTGCGCCTCTCCTACATCCTTCTCGGCATCGCCAAGGCGGAGAACCTGGAAGCGACCGACGCCGACGTGGCCGCTGGCCTCGAGAAGATAGCCGCAGCCAACGGAAAGACGGCAGCGGAACTGCGCAAGCAGATGGAAGAGAACGACCAGGTCGACTCATACAAGGAACAGATCCGCGCGGAGAAAGCGCTCGACTTCGTCCTGGCAGAAGCCAAGTGAGGAACGGCATGAATCCGAAATCATATCTCATCCCCATGGTCGTGGAACAGACGTCCCGCGGCGAACGTTCCTACGACATCTACTCCCGCCTCATGCAGGACCGCATCGTCCTCCTCGGCGGCGAGGTGAACGACGAATCGGCGAACCTGATCGTCGCGCAGCTCCTCTTCCTGCAGGCCCAGGACGCGAAGAAGGAGATATCAATGTACATAAATTCGCCGGGCGGCAGCGTGACGGCGGGCCTCGCCATCTATGACACGATGCAGTTCATCTCCTGCCCGGTGGCCACGTACTGCATCGGACAGGCCGCATCGATGGGCGCGGTGCTGCTCACCGCAGGCGCCAAGGGCAAGCGCTTTGCGCTTCCCAACGCCCGCATCATGATCCACCAGCCTTGGGGCGGCGCAGAAGGCAAGGCGAGCGACATCGAGATCACCGCCCGCGAGATCCTGCGTCTCAAGGAAAAGCTCAATGAGATACTCGCCTCCCACTCCGGCAAGACGATGGAGGAGGTCGTGCGCGATACAGACCGCGACCACTTCATGAGCGCCGACGAGGCCTG
>Ga0310697_10005568_pt1 | contig 12131 bp, 5 predicted proteins | sample 172DNAGHGlowgp2_FD_203883 | JGI IMG/M metagenome (GOLD analysis project Ga0310697, IMG submission 203883) | Sheep rumen microbial communities from Palmerston North, Manawatu-Wanganui, New Zealand - 1728 DNA GHGlow gp2 (v2) (version 2) | ecosystem: Host-associated > Mammals > Digestive system >... | reverse complement strand
CTTCATCCGCGAGTTTGGCAAGGACGGCTTAGAAGAGCTGCTCAACAACGACGAGAAGATGGAAGAGTTTGCCAAAGCCAACGAAGAGTATCTTACCAGAGTTGCCAAGAACAAGGAGCTGGAAGAAGCTTTCGACAAGAACCTGTCCGAGCTTGACAAGACCCTCGACCAGTGGCAGGCAGACAACGGGTTGAGCGACGACCAGGTAGATGAAGTATTGACGCTCTTGACCAGCATTGCCAACGACGCCATCACCGGCAAGTTCAGCCGCGAGAGTCTTGACATGGCGTTGAAAGCCGTGAACCACGATGCCGATGTTGCCGATGCCGGCATAGACGGAGAGGTGCGCGGACGTAATGCCAAGATAGACGAGAAGCTGCGCAAGCGCAGTGCCGGTGACGGAACCGCCTCGCTCGACGGTAAGAACAGCCAAGCAGGCAACACAGCTCCCAAGATGAACCTCGGCGCCCTCGATAAGTTCGACGACGGCAACAAGAACATTTGGGAACGCGGCGGCGAAAAGCGCACGAAGTACTAATTCATAATTCATATAATTCGTAATTCACAATTTTAATTTTACAGCGATGAAAAAGATGAAGAAAGCAACCAGCTTTGTGATGAGCTTACTGCTCACACTCGTTGCCCTTCTGACTGGCGCCCATTCGGGAGTTATGATGGCAGCCGCCTCCGACCTCCCCGATGCCGGCAAGACCAACGCAGGAGATGGCACCACGCCTGACGGTATTGCTACCGAGACACAGGGACGTAAAGACGGTGACCCCGAACTTTACACGAAGGATATTGATAAGCGTATTATCAAGATCCGTCCGATGGCAACACCTATCGACCAGATTTCGCGCTATGCTAAGGCACAGCCGTCAGACTCTTTCGAGGTTAAGTACTACAGTGTAGGCACAAGACCTATCAGTTGCAAGACCAGCAGCGCCGTTACCGCTCAGGCTTCCGGCGAAAGCATTGTCCTTCCCGTTGACGATGCCAACATGTTCACCCTCGATGACACTATCCGCGTTGTCGGCGTGAAAGGCGTTTACAATGACAAGGGCGTAGCCTACGACCAGGACGACGAGAACACTCCCGACCTTGTGTTGTGCGTATGTGGTAGAGACAACGCCACCAGCATGCCCGTCGTCTATGCTGTCAACGGTAACCTGAACTCCAACGACCAAGCCATCTTTGTTCCTGCTATCCCCAGCGGCACCACCTTGGTACGCATGGGTAAAGCCTGCGGTGAGCTCGACGTACAAACCGGACGCTTCAACAACATCCCGACCGCCGAGATTCAGTATTGCCAGAACTTCATGGTACAGATTGAGCAGAGCACCTTTGACAAGATTGCCGCCAAGGAAGTAGACTGGACGTTCAGCGACATCGAGGAAGACGGTATCTACGACATGCGACTTGCTCAGGAAAACACCTTCCTGTGGGGTGTCAAGAACGTTATCCACCACAGCACGAAAGACGGTATGGCAACCTGGTTTACCGGTGGTATTTGGTGGATGGCAGGCAAGGACATCGAAGTAGGTGAATGGGACGCCAACAAGAAGTGCGCCGTCATCAGCGACGAGAACCTTGTCGATATTACCAAAGACCTGTTTGTCGGCACTGGCATTGGCAACAAGCGCAAGATTCTGTTCTGCGGTAGCGACATGCTATCCGCCTTCAGTAAGATTAAGAGCGACAAGTTCCGCCTGAAGGACACTGTAGAAGTATGGAACCTGAAGTTCAAGAGCTGGGATACCGACTTCGGCGAAGTGCTCACCATCCATCATGAATTGTTTGACGCCAACGGTATGAGCGACTACGGCTTTGCCATGGATCCGGAGTACCTGACCAAGAAGACACACGTCAGCTGGTCTCGTAACATCCTCGACCTGAAGAAAGCCGGTGTCCGCAACACCGATGCCGTAGTCATTCAGGAAGTTGCCTGTCTGTACCTGCGCTATGCTAAGGCACATGCCCGTATGCGTCTTGCTCAGGCACCATCAAGTACGACAGAGACGACAGAAACGACAGAGACGACAGAACCTACTACCACCGAAGGTGGAGGTAATGGATAAACATTATCTTTCATATTATTAAGAGTTATCAACCGTGAGGGCGGGCATCAACGCCCGTCCTCTTTTCTTTTATTAAAAATCCAACAGCGATGAAAAAGTACAAAGCCAAGAGTCACGTTGCCCTGAGCGTGCACCTTCCCAGCGGCAAGAGCGTCCGCGTGTCATTTACCCCGTTGACCGGCGGAGGCAGCGTCTATTATACCGACGATAAGGATTTGCAGTCAGCCCTGCGCAGACATCCCAAGTACGGACATCTGTTCAAGGAGTGCGAGATGCCAGCGCCTATGGTTCAGTCGCAACCGGCACCCAAACAGGCAGACAGCACAACCAAAATCAGCGTTTCCTGTATAGAAGACGCGAAAGAAATCCTTGTAGATAAGTTCGGCTACAGCCGTACCAAGCTCCGCAGCATCAAAGCCATCAAGGATGCTGCCGAGAAGCACGGCATCATCTTCGAGGGGATATAAAGAAGGTAGTACATACAAAGAGAAACAGCAATGATATACCAGGTAAGTGACATACTGAGAGACGTGCGTATCGCCATCGACCAGAACATGAGCAGTGAGCCGCTGGCAGAGCAAGGCGACGTTGACACCCTGTCGTTAGAAGAGATTATCGAGAGCAAGATAGCCGATGCAGCCCGCATCGTCGAGGGTGGAGCGCCACAGTATCTTCTTGACAGCGGCAAAGCCTTCGGCGACAATATCGGTTGGGACAGTGCCGTCGGTTATGGCAGCGGACATATCCTGTTGCCCTCCGACTTCTTGCGTCTTATCACCTTTCAGATGAGCGACTGGAGTTATGCCATCACTACGACCATCACTGAGGACGACCCGTTGTATAGTCGTCAGCGCAGTCGCTTTCCCGGTATTAGAGGCTGCCCTGAGAAGCCCGTAGTAGCCGTTGTGCAGCAGCCCGTCGGACTTGTGTTAGAGTTTTTCAGCTGTACCAGCGGAAAGAACGCCTACATCAAGCGCGCCCGCTATCTTCCCATACCCAAGATACAAGACGGCACGATAGAGCTGTGCGAGAAGTTGCGTCAGCCCATCATCTATTACACCGCCTACCTTACCGCATTGAGCGTAGGCAACAGCGAATTAGCAACAAACATGTTGAACACCAGTAACGAATTAGCGAAATGAGCACGATAGACCTCAACTATTTAGGACAATTTGACAGTATCGATGCCGTATGGGCAGCCCACCCCGAAGGCGGACATGAAGGCGACTACCTCGATATTGTCGATACCCGGTACCGATGGAACAAGTACGAACTGATATGGGAGAACGCCAACACCGTCACCCAGAGTCCAGCCCGCAAGGTAGATAACATCGACGGCGACCTGCATGTACAGAACAACCTGCATGTCGGCGGCAAGCTATACGCCAGTGTCAAGCAACCCAACTGCGGACTCTTCTCGTCGCTGTCAGCCCTGCAAGCCGCCTATCCCCATCCCGAAGTAGGCATGTGGGCAACCATCGGCGACGGTATTCCCGGAGACATCTATCGTTGCGACACAGCAGGAGAGTGGACAGCCACCGGCGAGACCGGCGGAGCCGACGTCTTAGACATCACCGAGCTTCGCGAAGCCATTGCCGACCTTGACAATGACATTGCAGAAGAAGCCAACAACCGCGCCAACGGCGACAGACAGCTTCGCACCGAGATGGAGGCAGAAGGCAGAGTCACCACCAGCCGCCTTGCCGATGGTGCCGTCATCACCAGCAAGATAGAAGACGGTGCTGTCACATCGCGCAAGATTGCCGACAAGTCTATCACCAACACCAAGCTGGCAACCGGTGCGGTAGATGAGAATGTGCTGCATGACGACTCTGTAGGTACAAGTCATCTCAAAGACGGTGCTGTCAATGCCTCAAAGCTCAGCGCTAACTCTGTTACGAACGCGAAGATAACCAACGGTGCTGTCACCTATAATAAGCTCGGCAGCGACATCGTCGCCCAGTTTGAAAAATTAGGCAAGAAGGTCACCATCATTTGGCTGTGGACGAACGAAAGTCCCGAACGGTGTCCCGTCTCCTTCGTTGGCGAATACATGTACAACTATCAGACCAAGAAGCTGTATATCTCCGTTGACGTAGAAGACGCAGACCCCGAATGGCGCGAAGCCGTCCTGTGGGATGACGTCATCTATATCCGCCGAAGCGAGAACATCCCCTATATATGGAAGAACGGCAACATGGCGCAGATAGCGCCCAAAAACGTTCCAGCCAGCATCTTCAACGCCACCATAGAAGTTCCCATCAGCGGATACTACAGTCTTACCGACACCGACAACCCCAGTGCCAGCGCCGCTCATGCCGCCTGGTATGCCGACAAAGCAGTAGGTGGATTGATTATCTCATTTGAAATAGCCTCCGGACTGTGGAAAACTTACCAATATATCGGTAAGACCGTCACCCTTCAGAACTGGACGCAAGAAGCCAACTGGAAAGACTTTGGTTCCCTGGCAGCCGGCAGCGAGCCCTATATCATCATTGATGCTTTGGTAGGTGCACCTACCGTAGATATGTACTACACCCTTCAAACCGCCGTGCAAGCCTTGCTTGCCTTCCAAGACAGCAGCCGTGTTCAATATGCCAAGAAAGGACTTATCATCAGTTATGGCATTGCCGAGAACACGATGGAAACCAAGCAGTTCCAGGGTGAGAGTCTGTCTGAATTTGGCAACCTTGAACACTGGCACGACTTCGGCGGCGGTGGCGGTGGCGGTGGCGGAACCGTAGAGACCAGCGACATCCCCACCCAAGGCGGCAAAGACGCCTTCAGTACCGGTGGCGCCTTCAACCTGTTGCCCACCAACCTTGCTGACGTCACCACCGAAGAAGATGAAGGTGTGCGTAAGATACAGATGGTTAATGAAAACGGAGAAGGCATCGGCGACCCCCTTGCCATTCCCGTTGGCGGCGGCGGTGAAGGCGGAGCCGGTTACCGTGTCAGCTTGCTTCTTCGCGAGATACCAGAGAGTACACAGGCTACCAGCGACGTCACGTTGGAAGTCAAAGGAACCAGTCAAGCCATTTATGGCGACGGTACCGTAGAAGACATCGGAGAAGAGCTGAGCGTGAAGATAGAGACGCGCACCTCGTCGTCCTCCCCGTGGGTTCAGGTTGGCGAGCAAACTATTGTCGCCGGTGACAGCAACTGGTCAGCCATTCATCTGTCCCCCTATCTGTTGACTGGCACCAACTACGTCCGCATCCGTGCCGTCGGAGAGTACGCCAACAGTTCTTGGAAGAGTATGGTATTGCAAGTTGTCAACCTTGCTTTAATCCCCAACAGTGCTTTCCAGGTACCCTTCACCGGTAGCACCCTATCCTTGAACTACCTTATTGCCGGTAGTATTGCCAAGACGCTGCAGTTTGAGTTTGGTACCGGCATCGGTCAAGATTTCGTAGCACAGTTCAGCTATGCCAACAACGACCCTGACTGCAGCCGTTCTTTAGGCACCGGCACCAATATGTCCACGGGTGTCACCTTTACCTTCAACAACGCCACGATGATGCAAACGTTGATGGCAGACGGTGTCCATACCGTCCGTGCCCGTCTGTATGTATCTGAAAGTGTCAAGACCGAATGGACGGAGAGCCAGTATCTTGTCGGCAACGCAGACGCCGGACTTCCGAAGATAGCCTTGCAGAACGTTGCCACCCGCGTGACCAACTGGTCTAATGTCAAGTTCTTCGACTTCGCTGTTGATACAGAAGGCGCTTCAAGTTCCACCATCGTCTTCCGTCTGAGCGACGCCAACGACGCGACCACCTATGCCCGCTGGATATATAACGCCCACAAGAACGTGATGTACGAACACTCCGTGCAGCTCGGCATAGAGAGCGCGAGTGCCGCCGACGAGCTATACCTCTATCTCCATGCCGAAGACAGCAACGGCAACGCCCTTATCAGTCCGCTGTTTATCACTATCGACAACAGTCAGGACTTCAAGCCCACTACAGGTGCCGAGTTTATTTGGAGCATCAGCGAACGCGACAACAGCGAAGAGCACCCCGACACCGTCATCAACAGCGCCAATGGTCAAGAGATCACCAGCGTATGGACAGGCTTCGACCAAAAGCAAGACGGCTATATGCGCGTCAAAAAAGACGTCAATTCCGTTTCCGACGATGCCGAGACCATCCAAGCCGTCCATATTCCCGCCAAGCACAGCATCGACATCAGCTACAACCCCTTCTATCGTCTCACCGACGGCAACAATGCCGGCAAGTCGATGACCTGGGAGATAGACTTCCGCACCAGTCGTATCTTAGACGAGCAAGAGCCCGTCATCAAAGTAGGCAGCGACATGCCCGACGGTAAGGTGTGGGGCTTTGAGATGAAGCCTATGGAAGCCTATGTGCTGACGCAGCGCATGCGAGCCGTTGACGATCAGAAAGCAGGGTGGAATGAAGACGGCAGACACCATCTTGCCATCAACATCGTCTATGGCATCCGCGGACTCAACCTCTGCAGAATCTTCCTCGACGGCGACATCGAGAAAGAATTTATCTATCAGAGCAACGACCGTTACACCGACAGTGGCGTGCACATGGTTCTTGGTAGCAACACCTGCGACCTCGACATCTTCGGTATGCGCTGTTACCAGCAAGCCCTATCGACCAACGAAGTGATGCAAGACTACAAGTCCAGTCTTTCCGATGTTGACGAGAAGCTTGCCTTCACCCTCCGCAACGACATCCTCGACGACGGCGACAATATCAGCTGGGCAAAATGTTTTGGCAAGTACAACGTCATCGGACACACCGGACACCTGCCCAAATACGGCGACGAGAACAAAGGTAAGACCACCGGTGAGGTATCCTTGTTGATAGACATCCCCGGTGAAGACGAACGCAGCGGCACCATCACCGCGCTGGAGAGCAGCGGTCAGGGAACCACCGCCATGACCTACTACGATTGGAACCAGCAGTACAAGGGCACCGATGCCAGCCAATGGCTCGGCAAAGGTCAGAGCGAGCCGCAGCCCTTCAAAGGTTACGCCGTGCAAGCCGGTGAAGCCTTAGCCAAGAAGCTTGTCGGCAAAATCAACTTTGCCAGCAGTATGCAAGGACACAAGCTCGGACTCACCCGTGCCTTCAACGACCTCTACAAGCACCTTGTCGAGCAGAACGTCATCAGCAAGCCCGGACAGATGGAAGAATACCCCAATGCCCGTGTAGCCGTTTTGGAACGTCCGTTCCTCTTCTTCCATCGCGAGACTGCCAACGACCCGTGGACGTTCAAGTACCTGATGACCTTCGGTGCTGGCAAAGGCGACAAGCCCACCTTCGGTTTCGACAAGAACACCACCCCCGACATGCTGATGTTAGAAGGCGCCAACAACGACCGTCCGCTGGCACTGTTCCGTCTGCCTTGGAACGACGATGTCACCTACGATCCCGACGAAGAAGCCTACATGTACAACGGACAGAAGCAGTTGAACTTCGGTATCGGAACCACTGTCAAGATAGGCGGTAAGGAATACCCCTCGTCAACGGCAGCCATCGAAGCCCATCAGAACTTCTTTAACTTCGCCTACCTGCACTACGGCAGGCTCAGCTTCTATGAAGGTACACTGTCGCAGCTCCGTCAGGACAGTAACGTGAGCACCCGCAACTTCTACTGGGTGACACAAGACGATAATGTTACCGGCACCTACCGTTACGACCTGATGCGCTACGACGAGCTGACCAGCAACTGGGTGAACGCCGGTGTTGCCAAGCTCGGTGCAGGCAGCTACGAACGCCTGAACCTGCGTACCCAATACGAAGCCTTCTGCACGTCAGCAGGTCTTACCCCGACGACCTGGAGCGCCGGACAGTGGGCGACCATCAACGGCATCATCTATCAAGGACGACGTGCAGACTTCAAGCGCAACCTCAGTCAGCACTGCGAGGTACAAGACGCCCTGTATAAGAACTGCTTTACCAAGCTCTTTGGCGGCACTGACAACCGCGCCAAGAACACCTACTACGCCACTGACCCCGTGACGTTGAAGATACGCTGGTGGGAAGACGACGTCGATACCGTCATCAAGACCAACAACGTAGGTCAGCAGCGCAAGCCCTACTATGTAGAAGAGCACGACAAGAACGCTGCCGGCGATTACTACTGGCAAGGCGAGGAGAGCGGATTCTACAATATGTTGGAAGACGCTTTCGAGGAAGAGTCGTTGACGATGATGAAGAGCATATTCACCGCCATGTCGTCCATCAGCGGCAGCGTGATGCAGTTCATGCAAGACTACATCCTCAGCACCCAGTACTATTTCCCAGAGATAGCCTACAACGAGCAAGCCCGTCTTGTCTATGAGAACGCCGCCGTGGCACAAGCCAACGGAACCTACAAGAATGACAGCGTCCAAGCCATCACCCAGAGCAACGGCAGTCAGAAGTGGGATGAATACCAATGGTTGCAAGACCGCGTGATGTATATCTCGTCCTGGTGCGAGTACGGCGAGTTTGCCGGCAGCTCTACCGCTGCCAACGGTATGTCGTGGCGCGGCAAGAGCGGTGCCACCTACAGTTTCCATCTCACGCCAGCCAAGTGGATGTACCCCCGTGTCGGCAATGACAGCGGCAACTATCCAGCCGGTGCCAACGGTGTAAGCCGAGTTCGTGTTGCAGCCGGCGACACCATTGTCTATCCAGACATCACCCTGTCCTCCGACAGCTGGATCAGCATCCGTGGCATTGACAACTATCTCGACATCGGCGATGCCAACTTCGGCTTAAGTTCCGAGCAAGGCACCTTCTCTTTCAGCGGTAAGCGTCTGCAGCGTATCGCCATCAACGAGAGCGGCAAAGACGAAAATCAGTTCCTTGCCACCCGTGTTGAGATTTCCAACGCCGTCAACATCAAGGAGTTTATCATGCGCGGCGTCAGCAGCGTCAGCGGTGCCGTTGACCTGACGAAGTGTACTCGTCTGGAGAAGATAGACCTCAGAGACAGTCCCTTCACCATGACCGAGCTTCCCGACAGCGGCAGCATCACCGAGTTGCGACTTCCCAGTACGCTGACAGAAGTCCGTTTGGAGAACCCCGGTGACCTTACCGCCTTCTCCATAGACGGCGTTGCCAACGTCTCCCGCCTCATCATTGTCGGCAATTCCTCCGGTTACGGTTACGACATTGTCAGACGTTGTCAGTCTGCACAGGCACCCTTGCACGACATCACCATTAGTGGTGACCAATGGCAAGACCCCGCCCTTGCGACGATGCACTACCTGTTGTCTATAGAGACGCGCAACATCAGCATGCGTATCGACTTCATCTACACCAGCATGACCTTTGCGTTGAAGATGGAGCTGTTGACAGCCTTCGGCGACATCGACGATGAAGACAACGACGTCTATGTCACCTACAACCGTATCGAGATGGAGAGTATCGACATCACCGGCAACACCTTCATGAACGTCGTAGGCAGAGAATATCAGCTGAACCTTGATCCGCAGCCCATCAACGGTAACAACTTCAAGTCCGTAGTATGGAGCATTGACAGCCCCCTGTATGCACGAATCTCGCAGACCGGTGTTGTCACTGTCCTGGCAACCGGCAGCGAAGACGAAGGAGCACGAGGCATCGTGACCTGCACTATCACTCTCGACGACGACACCACACTGGTGGCGACCAAAGAAGTAAAGTTCTTTAACCGTGAGCTGCAAGTCGGCGATTACGTCTTCAGCGACGGCAGCTATTCCAGCGAGTCCACCAGCGGCGGGCTGACAGCGATAGGCAGATGTTTCTACATCAACCCCAACAACCCCAACGACCGCCGCATGTATGCTCTTTACATGCAAGCAGCCGACACGTGGGGACTGACCTCCAATATCACGCTGGTAGATCATCCCGGTATGAGTACAGTCGATGTCGATGGTGTTCCCAATAACAATGCCGACGCTATCGACTCTTTCAGAGATGGAAAGCCTGTAGGGCGGAAATATACCGAAGCCATTATCGCCTGTCGTAATGCAATTCTGAAAGACAGCGGTGTCAACCTGCCCGTCCCTGAAGAGCAATTTGCCGCCGACCCCAGCAAGAGTATTATGGGGCACCTGCTGGACGACCTGACGGCAGCTTCATCGAACAACCTGCGCAACTATTACTATCCGGCAGCCTCCCGCGCCCACGCCTACCAACCCACCGTCGGTCAGGGCGAATCACTGTTAAGCAAGTTCAAGGCAGGCAACTGGTATGTCCCCATCACGGCAGAGTACATCAAGATGCGTGAAGTCGATGCCAGCTCCGTCGGCACTACGTGTTGGGCGTGCCAAGAGTACAACTACACCAACAGCGCGTGTAACGTCCAGGCGAGCGGTTCCATCCTCGTCAGCAGCAAGAGCGTCTCGTATGCCGTTCGCGCAGCCTGCGCATTTTAGAACTTTACGAGGCGTGACTTTTCGTCACGCCGCCAACATTATATTAACATGAAAGCAAAGCAAGCATCAGTCTATCGGTATCTGCGAGAGTTGTTACTCTACGCAGTACCGATTTCGGAGCGCCTTCCGAAATCTCTCCCGATGCAAACTCTCGGCAAGAGACTTATCAATGACATCATGGATAGTCTCGATTATATATGTATTGCATTACAGACCGAAAAAGGCAGACCGCGATTAGACGTCATCAATTCCGTCATCGTACGGATGACCTCCGTCAAGACCGTGTTTGAGGTTTTGGAAGAACACCGAGCCGTATCACACAAGCAATTCGCGCAATACCTTGACATATCCAACCGGATAGCCGTTGACCTCGGTCGTATGCAAAGCGCAAACGAAATTCATAAGGATTAAGGTTGTTATGATTTCCTCTATTATGTTACATGGGCGTACCACTAACTCTCCCCGTGAGTTAGTTAAGAACAAGATAGTGTACGCAATGAGCAGTGCGACGTGTTGGGCGTGCCAAGAGAACAACAACACCAACAACGCGTATAACGTCCAGGCGAGCGGTTCCATCAACAACAACAACAAGAGCAACAACTCGTATGCCGTTCGCGCAGCCTGCGCATATAGCAAAATAGAGAAAGAGGGATGGACTGATGCTTATTTCAACTGCATACGAAAGAAGAAGTCGTCGCCTCAATGCGAAGAATACCGACTCAAGAACTACGGCGTAGATCTATGGAAGCTGATGTATGAAGTCCATGAGCGCCAATATGTGCCATCGACGAGCACCTGTTTCGTTGTCACCCGTCCGAAGATACGCGAAGTCTTTGCCGCTGCGTTCCGTGACCGCATCGTCCAGCACTGGATTGTGTTGCGCATAGAACCTCTGTTAGAGCAGCGTTTCCTTGCTGTCGGTGATGTATCTTTCAACTGCCGGAAAGGCTACGGCACCCAGCGTGCTGTAAGCACCCTGCGAAAGCATATCGACGAAGTGACGCAAGGCGGAAGGCGAGAGGCATGGATAGGAAGATACGACATCCGTTCGTTCTTCAACACTATCAACAAGCGCATCCTGCTGCAGCATATATCCCACCATATAGACCTGCACTACCACGGCGATGACAAAGACACCCTGCAATATTTGCTTGCAGTCACTATATTACATTGTCCGCAGAAAGACTGCCGCTTGAACTCATCACCAGAGCTATACGAACTTGTGCCCAGGCATAAGAAGCTGCTGTATAACGACGACGACACCGGTATGCCAATAGGCAACATCACCTCTCAGGTATTAGCCAACTACATCCTGTCGTTCCTTGATGAAGTCATCCTCGATACCTGTAAGGGCAGTACGACAAGATACATCCGCTTTGCCGACGACTTTGTAGTTGTATCAACCAGCAAGGAAATTATCCTGCATATCCGCAACCTGAGCGACAAGTTTCTCAGCGAGCACCTTAACCAACGACTGCACCCAGAGAAGAAGTATCTGCAGCGAGCATCAAGCAGCATGAAGTTTGTCGGCTACGTTCTGTGTCACGGAAGGCTATATATCGACAACAAGATTGTCGGCAGTCTCACCAGCCGTTGTTACCAGCTGGAATCCATCAGTAGAGAAATTGTTACCAATGGTGTTACGCTGCGGCTATTGCGTGCGC
>Ga0310697_10005564_pt1 | contig 12133 bp, 12 predicted proteins | sample 172DNAGHGlowgp2_FD_203883 | JGI IMG/M metagenome (GOLD analysis project Ga0310697, IMG submission 203883) | Sheep rumen microbial communities from Palmerston North, Manawatu-Wanganui, New Zealand - 1728 DNA GHGlow gp2 (v2) (version 2) | ecosystem: Host-associated > Mammals > Digestive system >... | reverse complement strand
GTGAAGAGGGAGCATAGCGGGCTATGTGACCGATGAACAACGCGAAAAGAGACAAAAAGATGAGAAATCATGACAATTAAAGATGTATCATAAAATCGTACCAAGTTATTTTTTTATGGTTACTAAAAATAAAGTGGAAAAACTTTTGCAGAATAAATGTTTTTGAGTACTTTTGCAAACCACTTGAGTGAAATACCATAAAGAAAGTATAGAAAAAAAAATGAAGAAACTGTCAGATAGGCTGAACCGCCTGGCCCCCTCGGCCACGCTGGTCATGTCACAGAAGAGTGCCGAGATGAAGGCACAAGGCATTGACGTCATCAACCTCAGTGTCGGCGAACCCGACTTCAACACCCCCGACCATATCAAAGCCGAAGCACATCGAGCCATCGACGAGAACTACTCACGATACTCTCCCGTGCCTGGCTATGCCGACCTGCGAGAGGCCATTGCCGCCAAGCTGAAGAATGAGAACGGCCTGGATTATACACCGCAGGAAATACTGGTCTCGAACGGCGCCAAGCAGGGCGTGTGCAATACCGTCATGGCACTGGTCGACGAAGGCGAGGAAGTCATCATCCCGGCCCCCTACTGGGTGAGCTATCCACAGATGGCCAAGCTGGCCGGCGGCGTACCCGTCATCGTGAACGCCGGCTTCGAACAGGACTTCAAGATAACCGCCAGACAACTGGAAGCCGCCATCACACCGAAGACCCGGTTGCTCATCCTCTGCTCGCCCAGCAATCCTACCGGCTCTGTCTATAGCAAGGAGGAACTGAAGGCTCTCGCCGACGTCATCCTCAGCCATGAAGACCTCTATGTGCTGGCCGACGAAATCTATGAACATATCAACTACGTCGGACACCATGAGAGCATCGCCCAGTTCCCAGGCATGAAAGAACGTGCCATCATCGTCAACGGCGTCAGCAAGGCCTATGCCATGACGGGCTGGCGCATCGGATACATCGCAGCACCGGAATGGATTGTAAAAGGATGTAACAAACTACAGGGACAATATACCAGCGGACCCTGCTCGCTGAGCCAGCGCGCCGCTCTCGCCGCCTACACCCTCGACCAACAGTGCGTGGAAGTGATGAGGCAGGCCTTCGAACGCCGACGCGACCTCATCGTCAAACTGGCCAAAGAGATACCCGGACTGGAAGTCAACGTGCCGCAGGGCGCCTTCTACCTCTTCCCGAAGTGCAGCAGCTTCTATGGCAAGCACAGTGATAAGGGTACCACCATCAGCAACAGTACCGACCTCGCCCTCTACCTGCTCGACGAAGCCCATGTGGCCACTGTCGGCGGCGATGCCTTCGGCGACCCGGAATGCTTCCGGATGAGCTACGCCACCAGCGACGAAAACATCATCGAGGCCATGCGACGCATCAAAGAAGCATTGGCAAAACTGCATTAAGAACAGTGGCGAGACAACAGTTCAGCAGCCATCACAGGAGGGTTTGCGCAAATATCTCGTTAAAAACTCTTAATATTCGCTACAGTTCTGCATAAAAATGCTTATCTTTGCGTTTGGAAAACAAAAAAGCAGGGCCAAAAACCGGCCTTGAAGTGTCTCGACGCTTAAATCTGATTTTATTTACACACTTATTAATAACCAAAAAAATTAAAACAAAAAAATTATGGCAACAAAAGCAAACAGCCCGAAGAAACAGGGCTTCCAGGGAGTTCAAGCAGCGATTTGGATCATCGTAGCATGTGCTATCGCAGCTGTATGTTTCTACATCTTCGTTCTCGGCGCAAAGTCTAACTTTGCCGGTGGTGACCCCGAAGGTCAGGCTCTGAACGGATTCGGTCTTATCTACAAAGGTGGTGTCGTCGTTCCGGTCATCATCACCCTTCTCTTCACCGTTATCGCTCTGAGCATCGAGCGCGGTCTGGCTCTCCGTACCGCTTTCGGTAAGGGCAAACTCCCCAAATTCGTGACTAACATCAAGGCTGCCCTGAAAGAAGGTGACTTCGCAAAGGCACAGAAGCTCTGCGACGACCAGCGTGGTACTGTTGCCAACGTTGTCGGTGCTTCTCTGAAGGCTTACAAGGAAATGGAAGCTACTCCTGGCATGAAGAAAGCCCAGAAAGTTGCTAAAATCCAGCAGGCTCACGAAGAGGCCACTCAGCTCGAGATGCCTACCCTGCAGATGAACATGCCTATCCTGGCAACCATCGTTACGCTGGGTACCCTGACCGCTCTGTTCGGAACTGTGGTCGGTATGATCCGTTCGTTCGCCGCTCTGGCTGCCGGTGGTGGTGGTGACTCCATCGCTCTGTCACAAGGTATTTCTGAGGCTCTTATCAATACCGCATCTGGTATCTTGACATCTTGGGGTGCTGTTGTTGCTTACAACTACTACACCAACAAGATTGACAAGTTGACATACGCCCTCGACGAGGTTGGTTATTCAATTGCCCAGACTTACGAAGCAAACCACACAGACGAGGCTTAATTTTTGCTAACCCTTTAAAACATTTATCATTATGGGTAAAGTAAAAATTAAGAAACAAGATGTCTGGATTGACATGACGCCGATGTCCGACGTGATGGTGCTCCTCCTGACCTTCTTCATGATGACGGCAACCTTCGTCAGCAACGAACCCGTGAAGGTCATCGCACCACAGTCTATCTCGGAAATCAAGGTGCCAGAGTCAAACGTCCTGAACATCGTTGTCGACAGCATCGGCAATGTGTTCATGAGCATGGACAACAGAAATGAAGCTGTGGAAGCACTGAGAAGCTTCTCCGACAAATTCGGCATCGAACTGACGAAGGAAATGGAGACAGCATTCAGAAACGACCCACAGTGGGGCGTCGCAGTCAATGCGAATGCAGAAAAAGGCAAGTACTCACTTGCACAGTATCTGAAACTGCCCGATGATCAGCGTGCATCCATCATTGTCAGCCAAGGTATCCCTACCGACAGCATCGACAATGGCGACGGAACTAAAACCATGAGTGAGTTCCAGGCATGGGTGAAGAGCGTTCGCGAAACAAACCGTGACATCCGTCTGGCTATCGACGGCGCTTACAACACGCCTTACACTACTATCAAGAAAATCATGTCCGAACTGCAGGATATGAGTGAGAACCGTTATTTCCTGAAAACCCAGTATAAACAAGGAGGGGACGAGTAATGGCAAAACAGAAAGCAAGCAAACAGAAGAAGATGACCACCCGCGTCGACTTCACGCCGATGGTGGATATGATGATGCTTCTTATCACGTTCTTCATGCTCTGTACGACACTGGCAAAGCCTCAGACCTTGGAGCTCACCATGCCGAGCAACGACAAGAACCAGCAGGAAGATACCAAGTCGAAGACAAAGGCTTCCTACACCATCACGGTTTACGTTGGTGCCGACAAGAGCGTTTACTATGTCGCAGGAACGGTAAAGCCCGAAGAGCCTGAATGCCTCCAGGAAACAACATGGGGTGCCGACGGACTCCGCAAAGTCATCATCAACCACCGCACTGAGGACGGAACACAACCCGCCCGCGACGTGATGGCAGCTAAAGCCGCCCTCGACGCTGACAAGGAAGCAAACCCTGAAAAGTACAAGGAAGACTCCGTGTACAATAGCGCACTGGCTAAAATCCGTAAAGGTGAAATCAACGGCAAGAAGATTCAAACCTTGACCGTCCTGATCAAACCCACTGATGCCTCTGCCTATCAGTATCTGGTCAAAGCTCTCGATGAAATGCAGATTTGCAGCATTGGTACTTACATGATTGCCCCGCTTGACGAGCGCGACATCCAACTTCTGGAAGCACGCAACATCAAGTATAAGGCTGCTGAATAAGTCCAGTGTATTGTTGAACAGTTAAAAGAAACAAGACTATGGCAAAAATTGATATTGTATCAAATGAATGGTCAGACATCGTGTTTGCGGACAGAAACCAGGCCTACGGTGCATACCAGCTCCGTAAGGGCACTTCGAAGCGAAACGTGATTTCTATCATTTCAGTCTTGGTGATTGCAATTCTGGTTTACGTCGGAACATTAGCAAAGACCGCTATCGATCAGGCTATCGCCAATCGACTCTCCAGCACCGCCGTGACGGAGATCTCGCAGATTGAAGAGCCGAAGAAAGAAGCTGAGGTAAAGCAGGAAATCAAGATTGAAGAACCCGAACAGGTCGTAGAGAAAGTGAAGTCTTCTATCAAGTTCGACGTCCCTGAAATCAAGGAAGACGATCAGGTGAAGGAAGATGAGCAACTCAAGACCCAGGACGAGCTGATGAACACCAACACCGCGATCGGTGCCTTCGACGTTGAAGGTAACGACGAAGAAAATGGTGAGGTGCTCAAGGCTACTGAAACCATCGCCCAACCCGAGCCTCCGAAGGAAGACGTTCAGAAAGTATTCGACGTCGTGGAAGAAATGCCTTCATTCCCCGGTGGTAACGGCGCACTGATGCAATGGCTGAACGAAAACGTGAAGTATCCCGTCGTAGCACAGGAAAACGGCGTCTCCGGTCGTGTCATCGTATCGTTCGTCGTCGAGCGCGACGGATCTATCACCGATGTGCAGGTCGTACGTTCCGTCGACCCCGCCCTCGACAAGGAAGCCGCCCGCGCCGTGAAGTCCATGCCTAAGTGGATTCCCGGTAAGCAGAATGGTCAGGCAGTACGTGTAAAGTACAACGTCCCCGTGCTATTCCGTCTTCAGTAATTTCAGCAAGACACCATTATTTATGAACAAGAACCTATCTTACACTTTTGTAGGATTACTGATAGCAGCCACTCTTGTTGCCTCCTGTGGGAAGGCCAACAAGAGTGGCCGCACTGATACTTATTCGTCAGGCGAAATAAGCTTTGCAGCCGACGAAAGTTTCAGCCCCATCATCGAAGAAGAACGATTCATCTTCGAAGTCACCTACCCCAATGCCCACGTCAACCCCATCTACACCAGCGAGTCGGAGGCAATGAACATGCTGCTCAGCGACAGCATCATGCTTGTCATTACGGCCCGCGACTTCAAAAAGGAAGAATACGAGAACCTAAAGGCACGCCGGCGTGTACCCATCACGCAGAAGCTGGCCTACGATGGTCTCGCCATCATACAGAACAATGCCAACAGAGACTCCTGTATCGGTGTGCCCGACATCAAGCGCATCCTCACAGGCGAAGCTACCAAGTGGAGCGACATCTACGAACATTCGAAACTCGGCGATATCACCCTCGTCTTCGACAATCCACGTTCCAGCGCCGTCCACTTTGCAGAAGACAGCATCCTTGGCGGACAGCCCATCACCAGTAAGAACGTCGTGGCAACAAACAGTTCGCCCGAAGTCATCGACTATGTAGAGAAGACACCCGGTGCTATCGGCATCATCGGCAGCAACTGGCTCAACGACAAGCGCGACACCACCAATGTCACCTTCAAGAAAAACATCCGGACGATGTACGTCAGCCGCTACTCTCCTGCAACACTCGACAACAGTTGGCTGCCCTATCAATACTATCTATACAACGACAACTATCCGCTCATCCGCACCGTCTACGCACTCATCAACGACCCGCGAAAGGCATTGCCATGGGGATTTGCCCAGTTCATAGCATCTCCCAAAGGACAGAAGATTATCCTGCAGACAGGACTTCTGCCAATGTTCGGAAATATCACCGTCCGCGATGTGAAGGTCAACTGATGACCCCACATCGCTTCTTTCTTTAAATCGACATTCAGGATCACTTTTTTAACAACACAAACAAGAAAATCATGATAAAAAAACTTATTATCGGTTCTATCGCTGCTACAATCATCCTGCTGATGACGGTATCCTGCTACACCATCACACTGCTCCAGCAACCGCACGAGGCCGTCACCAATTCATCGTTCAAGGGAAAGCTTGTCGTGAAGCGCGACGGTTCCTCGGACAACGGACTCGTTCAGACCGTTCACGGACTGTTCGGCATCTGCGTCCCCGAGGGTTGGACCGTAGGCGATGACATCGTCATGACTCAGGTGCCACTGCCAGGCACAGATGTCGGTAACGACGAATATAAGCAGACCATCCAACGCCCCATGATCGAATTTCCCAAATACACTGACATGCTCAACCGCGACTATCCGAAGGTGGGATACACCTGGCTTGGTTTCGTCACCGAGGATGAATTCAAGAGTCTTTTCAACACGAAAGAGCAGACCAACGAAGTAGACTCTATCTATGTTGAGTTCACGGTCAACACCAACGACAAAACGGGAACATTCTATCTCGACTATATCGCTGGACAGGTGGAAACAGAGAATACGCCAAACGTCGGTGTCAAGCAGGACGACTGGAACACAAAGGTGGGAACCTTCAAGGCCAACCACATCGGCAACGTCTTCTATGCCGACACCCATATCACGGTGACCCATCCCGATGGCACCATGGACAGTGATAGCTTCGTCGACCCGGGTTCGGTGGTGGAGTGGAACCTTGAGTATATGCCTGAGGGGTCACGTCCGGGTGGTGTGATGTCCTACAAAGACAAGAAATACGACAAGCTCTTCACCCGTACGCTGGGCTGGAACGGCGGCGATGGTGTCTTCACCGTAGGCCTTCCCAACGGCGATGTCTTCTGGACCTTCAACGACAGCTTCTACGGTACCGTCCATTCCAGCGACCGCTCTCGCCACGACTGCTCGTTCCCACGCAACAGTATCATGGTGCAGAAGGCTGGCGAAGACGGGCTGCCTGGTGAACGTTCGAAAGACTTTGTATGGCTGGCCGACTATGTCAACTGGACACGACCCAGCGATAATACATATATGAACGCGCGTACACACCTGAGACATCCCCAGGGCGAGAAGACCGACGAAGAGATTGCCGCCGGAGAAATCGACCAGGGCAAAGTCTATTGGTCGGGTGACGGACGCATCTATAACGGCAAGCTCGAGATGATATGGTTCGGAACAGAGTCGTCTGAACTGCGCAACCTCGGAACGACGCTCGCCACATACAGCCTCACCGGCAACATGCCTGTAGGCTACTACCGCAATGCCCTTCCCGACTACCTTCCCCAAAAAGGCAACTATCTCTATCGCGAAAGCGTCAAACACCAGATCAACGACAACGCCGTCTCCTATGGTTCCACACTATGGGAGGATGAAGACGGCCATAACTACCTCTATGCCACCATTGACTACAAGCCCGTCGTAGGACGCACCAAGGGCGAGAGCCTCTATAGCGACTGGGAATACTACGTCAAGGACGAAAACGGCGACGGCTGGCACTGGCAGGACAACTATCCTACAGAAAAAGAGATGAAAAACTCGTCCATCATGGCCGACGACAAACGTGGCAGTCTGCCCTGGATTTTCAAAGAAGGCGACTACTACTATCTTGTCATGCAGGCCCCCTATTTCAGCCGCGAAGTATATATCTATCGCAGCACGTCACCCGTCGGTCCCTTTACGGACAGCAGACTGCTCATGATACTTCCCGACCACATTGATAAGATTGGCAACCAGAAATACCACTGGCTCTATATGGTCAACCTGCATCCCGCCCTCTCCAGGGAAGGCGAGTTGGTCTTCACCACCAACACCGACACCGAAAATTTCTGGGATAACTTCAATGCACCCGGTTCAGCCGACTTCTACCGTCCCTATTTCTATCGCGTCTTCAACTGGAAGAGCCTGTATGGTCTGCCCAACACCACCACCGTCAAGCATCCCAAAGCCGAAGGAAGCAAGCCGACCGTAAAAGACATGGCCTACTACACCCTTCAGGGCATTCGCGTCAACGTCAACTATGACGGCCAACGCCCCAAGCTGGAGAAAGGCATCTATATCCACAATGGGAAAAAGATATACATTGAATAAAAAGTTAAAAAAACATAACAAAACAGATGAAGGACTTTCAGAAGTTCCCAGTCTCAAGAATTATTTGTAACTTTGCACCCACTTTCGGCGTAACCGCTGGCAATGGAAGAGTCATTGGCCATGTTGCGTTCGGGCAATCATAAATTCAACAAACAACAGAAAAATGGATTTGATTAAAGTTGCCGAAGAGGCATTTGCTACTGGCAAAAAGTTCCCGGAGTTCCGTGCCGGTGATACCGTTACCGTAGCTTACAAGATTATTGAAGGTTCTAAAGAGCGTATCCAGCTCTACCGTGGTGTCGTCATCAAGATTAACGGTCATGGCGACAAGAAGCGTTTCACCGTTCGCAAGATGTCTGGCACAGTAGGTGTTGAGCGTATCTTCCCCATCGAGTCACCCAACATCGACTCTATCGAGGTGAACAAGCGCGGTAAGGTCCGTCGTGCCAAGCTCTACTATCTCCGCAAGCTCACCGGTAAGGCAGCCCGCATCAAGGAGAAGAGAAATGCCCTCAAGACCGAGGATTAATAAACAATTCCTAAAGCCTTCAGAAACAAGAGGGAGGGAAATGTCGCTGACATTTCCCTCCCTCTTCATTTGCACCCATCCGGCAGCATCGGCCAGCCCTCGCCTCATCAATCCTTCCAACCTCCCGTCCCCACCATCTTTTAAAAAAATGTAAAGTATCAGGTGTTTTTGCTACTTTTGGAAATAATTAGCTAATTTTGCGGCTGATATGGGCACATTGTATATCGTACCCACACCCGTGGGCAACATGGAGGATATGACGCTGCGCGCCATTCGCATCCTCAAAGAAGCCGACCTCGTACTGGCTGAAGACACCCGTACGTCAGGCATCCTGCTGAAACACTTCGACATTCAGCAGCACATGCTCTCACACCATAAGTTCAATGAACACGGCACATCAGCTGCCGTCATCGAACGGCTGAAGGCAGGCCAGACCATCGCCCTTGTCAGCGATGCAGGCACCCCAGGCATCAGCGACCCCGGTTTCTTCCTTGCCCGTGAAGCCATTGCCGCCGGCATCGACGTCATCACCCTGCCCGGACCCACGGCCTGCATTCCCGCCCTCGTCACCAGCGGACTCCCCTGCGACCGTTTCTGCTTCGAAGGCTTCCTTCCCCAGAAGAAAGGGCGGCAGACCCATCTGACAAGCCTCATCGAAGAAACCCGCACCATGGTATTCTACGAGTCGCCACATCGCCTTCTGAAGACCCTCCAGCAGTTGGCAGAAGTCTTCGGCGGCGACCGACGCGGAGCCGTCTGCCGCGAGATATCAAAGGTACACGAAGAATGTAGCCGAGGCACTCTCGACGAACTCATACAACACTTCACCGAGACCGCTCCACGCGGAGAGATTGTTCTCCTTGTAGCCGGCAAGAGCAAAGAAAAGAAATCAAAAGACCAAAAATAAATAACGAACATGAAACGCATTTTCACTTACGCATTCGGACTCGCTGTCCTCTTCACGACAGCCTGCACCGACGGAAAGAGAGGCCCCCAACAAGCCAACATGATGCAATACGACTCGCTCCAGCGCGTCATTGCACAAAAAGACAACGAACTCAATGAAATGATGGCCACCCTCAACGAGATACAGGATGGACTGCGCGAGGTGAGCGAAGCCGAAAACCGCGTCACAATCATCAAAGACGGCGAAGGCACCAACCGCATGGAAGTCATCCGCGAGAACATCCAGTTCATCGCACAGACCATGCAACACAACCGCGAGCTCATCAATAAGCTCAAGAAGCAGCAAAGCGAAAGCTCCTACAAGAGCGAACAGCTCCGCAAAACCATCGACAACCTCATCCTGCAACTCGACGAGAAAGACCAACAGCTACAGGCACTGCGCACAGAGCTCGATGCCAAGGACATCCAGATAGAAGAACTCGACAAGGCCATCAACGACCTCAATGCCGACGTCAACTCATTACGCTCCGACAACGAGCAGAAGGATGCCACCATCGACACCCAGGACAAGCAACTCAACACGGCATGGTATGCCTGCGGCACTAAGAGCGAGCTCAAAGACCACCGCATCCTCGACGGAGGAAAGGTGCTGCAAGGAAACTTCGACAAGGGATACTTCACCAAGGTAGACATCCGTCTTGACAAAGAAATCAAGCTCTACTCCAAGTCAGCCAAACTACTGACCACCCACCCAACCTCCAGCTATACCCTTGAGCAGGATGCCAACAAGCAGTACATCCTTCGCATCAACGACCCCGAGACATTCTGGTCAGCCAGCAAATATCTTGTCGTGCAAGTTAAATAGGATAAAAACAACAAGACAATGTTCACCAACAACATGGGCGAGATACATCGGCAGGGGCGCATAGAGGTCGTCTGCGGCTCTATGTTCTCCGGCAAGACCGAAGAACTCATCCGGCGCATGAAGCGGGCCAAGTTCGCCAAACAGCGGGTGGAAATCTTCAAGCCCGCCATCGACGTCAGGTATTCCGAAGCCGATGTGGTCAGCCACGACCGCAACGTCATCACGTCTACACCCATCGACTCCTCGGCACAGATTCTTCTTCTCGCGTCCGACATTGATGTCGTGGGCATCGACGAAGCCCAGTTCTTCGACATGGGTCTTGTTGAGGTCTGCAACGAACTGGCCAACCGAGGCATCCGTGTCATCGTGGCAGGCCTCGACATGGACTTCCGCGGCGTACCCTTCGGCCCGATGCCAGCCCTTTGTGCCATTGCCGACGACGTGAGCAAGGTCCATGCCATCTGCGTCAAGTGCGGCGCACTGGCCTACGTCAGCCATCGCCTCGTCCAGAACGACAAGCGCGTACTCCTCGGCGAGACTGCCGAATACGAGCCCCTCTGCCGCGACTGCTATCAGAAAGCCATCAAAGAGGCCGAGCAGCAAACCGCCACCACATAACACCCATCCCCTATGCAAGAAAAGATAACCTTCGACAAAGTCATACGCTGGATCACCATTGCCCTCGTCGTCGGGGCCGTGATGTACCTCGTCAACTACCTCAGCGGCGTACTGCTGCCGTTCTTCGTAGCATGGCTCTTTGCCTACCTGCTCTATCCCATCGTAGCCTTTGTCGAACGCCGGTGCCACATTCCCTATCGCGTCCTTTCCATCATCATCACCCTGCTGGCCGTCATCACCCTCATCGGCGGTGCCCTCTACTTCATCATTCCGCCCATGATCGACCAGTTCACGAAACTTACACAATACATCACCATCTGGCTGCAACAGACCGCACAGACCGACGACCTGTCAGCCTTCATACAGCGGTTCATGAAAGAACATGAACAGGAAATCAACCAGTTCCTCCACAGCAACGACTTCAACGAAGCCCTTAAGACCGTCGTCCCACAGCTCTTCAACTTCCTCGGACAAACCGTCAACGTCATCCTCAGCATCGTTGCCTCATGCATCACCCTGCTCTATATGTTCTTCATCCTCCTCGACTACGAATACCTCACCAACAACTGGATACGCATCTTCCCCCTGAAGGCCCGCCCCTTCTGGCGCAACCTCATGCAGGACGTGTCGCGCGAACTCAACAACTACATCCGCGGACAGTCACTCGTCGCCCTGACCATGGGCATCCTCTTCTGCATCGGCTTTACCATCATGGACTTCCCCATGGCCATCGGTCTGGGCATCCTCATCGGTGTCATGGACCTCGTGCCCTACCTCCACACCTTTGCCCTCATCCCCACAGCCTTCCTTGCCATGCTCAAGGCTGCCGACACCGGACAGAACTTCTGGCTCGTCTTCGGACTCGCCGTCGGCCTCTTCGCCCTCGTACAAGTCATCTGCGATATGTTCGTCACACCACGCATCATGGGAAAGGCCATGGGACTGAACCCCGCCATCCTCCTGCTCTCCCTCTCCGTGTGGGGAGCCCTGCTCGGCTTCATCGGCCTCATCGTAGCACTGCCGCTGACCACCATCCTCATCGCCTACTGGCAACGCTATATCACCCGCGAACAGCCCGTAGAGGAAAGAGCGAAAGTCCCCGACAGTCCGCCGTCAGAAACAAAAGTAGAAGCCGAAATGAAAAAAAATGCCGAATAATTTGGCTATTTGAAAAAAAGACAGTACCTTTGCACCACTTTTCGGTAAGAGATACCAAAACTATTAAGGGAGATCCGTTAGCTCAGTTGGTAGAGCACAACACTTTTAATGTTGGGGTCTTGGGTTCGAGCCCCAAACGGATCACTTTAAGAAATCAGTAAGCAATTGAATATCAATTACTTGCTGATTTTCTTATATTTTGAATGCACCACTTTTGCACCACTAAACATTAACA
>Ga0310697_10005563_pt1 | contig 12133 bp, 9 predicted proteins | sample 172DNAGHGlowgp2_FD_203883 | JGI IMG/M metagenome (GOLD analysis project Ga0310697, IMG submission 203883) | Sheep rumen microbial communities from Palmerston North, Manawatu-Wanganui, New Zealand - 1728 DNA GHGlow gp2 (v2) (version 2) | ecosystem: Host-associated > Mammals > Digestive system >... | reverse complement strand
ACCGCTACCGCGACGCTTCGCTTCAGGACTTGGAAATAAGTGCGTTGCTTACTGCGTACCTCAGTTTTGGCAACCGCAAGCAGATTGTGAAAACCGCACTTCGTTTGGACGATATGATGAACCACCAACCTCGGCAATACTTGCTTTCAAAACTTTGGGAGAAGGACTTTCCAGCCAACGACACCACCTCTTTCTATCGCACTGTAAGCCATCAGGCAATGAACGAACTTTTTACGCGTTTGTACCTATTCTACACCGTTTTCGATACTCTGGAGCAGGCCGTTAATGGTGTGCCGCAGACCTTCAACGATAACGTGCCTTTTCATAAATTGTGTCGTCTGTTGGGCGTTACCGACAAAAGTCCGCAGAAAAAACTCAACATGTTCCTCCGTTGGATGATTCGCACCGACGGCATAGTGGATTTCGGCGCTTGGCGTACTTTCTCGCCTTCGGAACTGATAATACCTCTCGACACTCATGTGGCGCAGATGGCCGCAAAACTCGGCCTTGTGCCTTCGCAGACATACTCTTTGAACACCGCAAAAACCATCACCCGCAGCCTCTCCGAAGTCTTCCCCGGCGACCCCTGTCTCGGCGATTTCGCACTCTTCGGCTACGGTGTGGAAAACGACTGACCTATGACCGAAGCCTTTCTTCACTATTGCTGGAAACACCGACTGCTTGCCAACGAGATTTATACCGTAGACAATCAGAAGATTGTCGTTATGTCCGTTGGCGATGTGAACAACGATGCCGGTCCCGATTTCTTCAACAGCAAACTGATGATCGGCGATACCGAATGGGCCGGCAATGTGGAGATTCACCTGCGTTCCTCCGACTGGAACCAGCACGGACATTCGGCCGACAAGCGTTACAACAACGTCATCCTGCACGTGGTGTACGAAAACGATGCCGAGGTGGTGCTCGAAAACGGCCGCCGTCCCGCCACGTTGGAACTGAAAAACCAGCTTCGCCCCGGAGTTTGGGAGAACTACTGCTCCCTGCAACGTCCTTCGGTCGACGACACCATCCCGTGTGCAAACGTGCTGTCGCAGATTCCCGACTTCACCATAAAATCCTACCTCGAACGCCTCGCCGTGGAGCGTCTGGAACAGAAATCGGAGGTGGTGAAACGTCTGCTCACCGAGTCGGGCAATTCGTGGGAGACCTGCTGCTATTGGGCTGTGGCACGCTTTTTCGGTGGCAAGGTCAACGCGATGCCGTTCGAACTCCTCGCCAAATCTATCGATATGCGGGTGTTTGCCAAGATAAAACAGTCGGCGTTCCGCATCGAAGCGTTGCTTTTCGGACAGGCGGGCATGCTCGACGGGGATTTCTCCGACGACTACCCCAACGCCCTGAAAAAGGAGTCCGAATATCAGCGTAAAGTGTATAACCTCAGTCCTATAGAAGGTTATCTCTGGAAATTTTTCCGTGTGCGTCCTTCGGGGTTCCCCACAATCCGCATAAGTCAGTTCGCCGATTTTATATTCAAGTCTAACGGATTGTTCTCCAAACTGTTGGAAACCACCGATGTCGATACCCTGCTTTCCTTTTTCGATGTCTCGGCTTCGGAATATTGGCAGACGCACTACCATTTCGACAAGCCGGTGAAAAGCAAGTCGAAAGCCTTGGGAACGGATTTCGCCGAGTCGATTGTCATCAATGCGTGGGTGCCAACGCTCATGCTCTACGGCATTGAATATCAGCAACAAAAATACAAGGACAACGCTTTACAGATTCTCGCCAGCCTTCCTTGTGAGAACAACGCAATAATAAAGAAATGGAGTGCGGCGGGACTCAATCCCGAAAACGCCCTTCATTCGCAGGCTTTGATACAATTATATAATGAGTATTGCCGAAAGAAACGCTGTCTCTCGTGTCAGATAGGTTATAAAGTATTGATTACTAACGCTTAGCTGCGACTTTTCTCCAAACACACACTTGCAGCTCCCACCTGTCCGCCCAGCGGAGGGTTCAGTTTTGACACTTTCACCCGCACGCTCGAAACGGTAGAGTAGAGGTCCAGAATTGTTCCAGCTGTGCGGTCGGCCACATGTTCCAATAGTTTCGACGGAATCTCCATCTCCTGTTTTATTGTTTGATAAACAGAAAGATAGCTTACGGTGTCGTCGAGGTTGTCGCTCTGTTGCGACTTAGTAGTGTCCACTTCCAGCCACACGTCAACACGGAAATGCGTACCTATGGCGCGTTCCTCCTCGAAACAGCCGTGGAAAGCGTAGAAACGCAGGTCTTCCAGTCCGATGGTCGCCATATTATATAAGGGTGTCGAATTGTTTGAGGAAACGCAGGTCGTTCTCGAAATAGAGACGCAGGTCGCGGATTTGGTATTTCAGCATTGCCATACGTTCCACACCCATTCCGAAAGCGAATCCGGAATAGACTTTGCTGTCGATGCCGCTGGCTTCCAGCACGTTGGGGTCCACCATGCCACAGCCGAGGATTTCCAGCCATCCGGTGTGTTTGCAGATGTTGCAGCCCTTGCCGCCGCAGATGTTGCACGAGATGTCCATCTCTGCCGAAGGCTCGGTGAAGGGGAAATACGACGGACGCAGACGTATCTGGGTGTCGGTGCCGAACATCTCTTTGGAGAAATACAACAATGTCTGTTTCAGGTCGGCGAAGGAGACTTTTTTGTCGATGTAAAGACCTTCCACCTGATGGAATATGCAGTGTGCGCGTGCCGAGATGGCCTCGTTGCGGAACACGCGACCCGGAGCTATTATGCGGATGGGAGGCTTGCTGCGTTCCATCTCACGCACCTGCACCGACGAGGTGTGTGTGCGCAGAACCACGTCGCCGTGCTGGCCTTCCTTCTCCACAAAGAAAGTGTCCTGCATGTCGCGGGCGGGGTGCTCGGGCGGGAAATTCAGTGCCGAGAACACGTGCCAGTCGTCCTCAATTTCGGGAGCCTCCGACACGGTGAAGCCGATGCGCGAGAAGATTTCGATAATCTCGTTCTGCACCACCGAAAGAACGTGACGGCTGCCCAGCTCTGCAAAGTCGGTGGGTTTGGTAAGGTCGGTGTCGCCGGCGTTTTCGGCAGGGGTGTCGCCAAGGGCGTCTTTCAGTTCCTCGATTTTGTTCTGAGCTGCAGTCTTCAGCTGGTTGAGCAGCTGGCCTATCTCTTTCTTCTGGTCGTTGGGAACGTCCTTGAACTGGCCGAAAAGCTCGCTGATGATGCCTTTCTTGCCGAGGTATTTTATGCGGAATTGCTCTATGTCGGCAATTTTGTTCTGCAATGCTTCGCTTTTCAGCGACTGAATTTCGTCAATGTAGTTCTGTATCTTGTTTTTCATCGTTGTATATAGTTGTAAATGTTATTCTTCTATAATTTTCATTGTCATTTTTACGTCTTCGAGGGGACGGTCGTAGGGACCGCATTTCACTGCGGCGATTTTGTCGATAACGTCAAGTCCTTCAATTACTTCGCCAAAGACGGTGTAGTCGTTGTCTAGCCACGGCGAGCCGCCTATGGTGCCGTAGGCTTTTATCTGTTCTTCGGAAAAGTTTTTGTTCATCTGGGCGGCTATTTTTTGCATTATGGCCTCGTTGTAAACCTTGCCCTGAACTATGTAAAACTGAGAGCCCGACGACTCTTTCATCGGGTTCACGTTGTCGCCTTCGCGTGCGGCGGCAATGACGCCTTTTTTATGGAAATATTTTGGTACGAATTCCGCCGGGATGGTGTATCCAGGACCGCCGTTGCCAAGCATCACACCCAGCTGAGCGTTGCGCGAATCGGGGTCGCCGCCCTGAATCATAAAACCGTTTATCACCCGATGGAACAAAAGTCCGTCATAAAATCCCGATTTTACCAATTTTATGAAGTTTTCGCGGTGCAAAGGGGTGTCTTCGTACAGCAAAATCTTCATATTTCCGTAGTCGGTCTGCAATAAGACATAACTTTTTTTGTTGGTTGTAACACCTTTGTTATCAGGTTTTTGCGCAAATATTCCAACCGTCAGGAATAAAAATAATGTTGCAAAAATAACTATTTTTTTGTCCATGTCGTATAAATTTATTATCTTTGCAAAGGTAAACTAAAATTTCGATTTACGGAAGATAAAAAGTAATTTTTTATGAAAAAAAGTTTATTGATCACACTTAGTGCACTGGTTATTAGTGCTTTCGCAGCAGTGATGTTTACGTCTTGCGACAAAGAAACCGACAGCACGGTTATGGTAGTCGTTATCGACGAAGAAACCAACCAGCCTTTTCAGGGTGTTGGCGTGAAAATTGCCAAGGACAATAGCGAGGTGAACGTGGAAGGCGTTACCGATGCCAACGGCCATTTCAAAGCTACCTTCAAGGCTCCTGCTATCTTCGACGTGATTGCTACTTACGAAACTGGCATGTCCGACCCCACCACTGGTGAGAGGTTCTATCGTCAAGGCAAAAACTCGGTACGTCTGGTCGACGGCGAAACCGTTGAATGCAGAGTTATCGTACTGAAAGAGATGTTGCGTCACTACTAATCCTACAGCCTATGGCCAATGCATTTTCGTCAGCCGACATTGAACAGATGTCGGCATTAGGCATTTCAATGGATGCCTTGGAGATTCAGTTCGAAAATTTCCGTAAGAAATTCCCTCCCATACATCTCTACGCAGCAGCCACCGTGGACAACGGCGGCATTTTGCGTGTGAAGGATTCCGACAAACAGCGTCTTGCCTCTTTCTACGACGAGAAACGTAGCAACTTGTCGGTGCTTAAGTTCGTGCCCGCCTCCGGAGCCGCATCGCGTATGTTCAAGGATTTGGCCGAATTCTCGTCGGTATATTTCGGCGTGTGCTACAATTTCGAAAAGGAATACCCTGCAGTCAAGACTTTTATCGACAATCTCCCAAAATTCGCTTTCTACAACGATTTGGCGGAAGCCATGAAAAACAGCGGCCTCGACATCGACGACTATCTCAACCGCCACGACTACGCCACAATCGTCAACTATCTGCTGGGCAAGAATTTCATGGGCTATGGCACACTGCCTAAGGCTCTGCTTCTTTTCCATAAATACGACGGCAAGCCTTACCCGGCCATAATTGAACATTTCACCGAGGGCGTGCGCTATGCCGAAAACAACGGCCATGTGGCCTTGCATTTCACCGTTTCGCCCGAGCACAGGACCGATTTCGAAACCACTATCGAACGCCTGAAACCCATTTATAAGGACGTTACTTTCGACGTAACACTCTCCGAACAGAAACACTACACCGACACCATTGCCGTGGATGAGTACAACAACCCTCTCCGCGACGACGACGGCCGTCTGATTTTCCGTCCCGGCGGACACGGCGCACTGCTCGAAAACCTCAACGAATGCACCGCCGATGTGGTGTTCATTAAGAATATCGACAACGTCACTCCCGACAATCCTTTCGTAAAATCGCCCGACCCCGAACCGGTGTTGTGGAAAAAGATTCTCGGTGGCGTGTTGCTGTCTTTGCAGGAAAAGACTTTCGACTACCTCAACCGCCTTGACAACGCCCCCGACGCCGCAAATCTTTCGGAGATTGCCGACTTTGCGGCTCACACTCTGAACATAATGATTCCCGACAATTTTGCCACCCTTTCCGTAGCCGACAAAACAGCCATGCTTCATGATAAGCTCAACCGTCCGATGCGTGTGTGCGGTATGGTGCTCAACCAAGGCGAGCCGGGAGGTGGCCCATTTTGGGTTGAAGGCTCCGACGGCAACATCAGCTTGCAGATTGTCGAGACAAACCAGATTAACCGCAAGGATCCCTCGCAGGAGGCCATACTACAATCGTCCACGCATTTTAACCCGGTGGATTTGGTGTGCGGCATGCGCGACTACAAAGGCCGGCCTTTCGACCTGCTCAAATATCGCGACCCCAAAACGGGTTTCATCACCAACAAGTCGCAAGGCTCCAGGACTCTGAAATCGCAGGAACTGCCGGGATTGTGGAACGGATCCATGGCCTATTGGACTACCATCTTTGTGGAAGTGCCCCTGATAACTTTCAATCCTGTTAAAACAGTGAACGACCTTCTTCGCAAGGAACATCTCTCGTGAGAAAAATCTTCTGAAATGAAAAAAGTACTGATTATCATAGCTATTGTGATAGTAACTTTGGTTGCCGGAGTGGCAGTTTTTGCATTGATTTACGACCATAACGATGAAAAACAGCGAGTATATCATGATCGTCTTTCGAAAAAGGAGATAGCGGAGTTGCGTACGGGCGACATTATCCTTAGGCGTGGTTTCGGCGTTGTGAGCGCCTCTATCGCCACAAGCCTCAACGGAGAATTCTCTGTTTCGCATTGTGGCATAGTCGATGTCGACAGCAACGGCAACGTGCGTGTGATACATTCCGTGTCGAGCAGCCTCTCCGATTTCGACGGCTTGCAGGACTGCACTATCAAGGAGTTTGAGCACGAAAGCAAGGCCAACAGCATTATGGTGGTGCGTTTCCGCGACACCGCCGACGTGCCTCTTGCCAATCTTGCCAAGACAGCACAAAAATACCTCGACCAAAAGGTGCCTTTCGACGAAGGTTTCGACATATCAGAGCAGGAAGAGATGTACTGCTCCGAAATGGTCTGGTGCGCCCTTAAAGAGACTTTCAACTACGACATCTACCCCGACAAGTCGAAAACCGAAGTTGTGAAATTTTCGCCTTTCTTCGACACCACGCATTTCCAACGCATTATCAACCACCACATAGCCGAATAAAAAGGCACACGATAAAAGAAAAAACGCAGGGACTCGTGAGTTCCTGCGTTTTTTTTATGTCGTTTCGGTTGTTAGTCGGAGATTCGTTTGCTCTTTTCCGGTTTGCCGAAATTCATGCCCAACGAAATGCGTACTGTGTTGGCCAGCGGATTCTGTGTCCTTGAAAGTGCCAGCAGGTACGACAGGTCGAAAGTGAACATGTTGTAGCGTATTCCGCCGCCGAAAGTGATGTACTGGCGTCCGCCTTTGTTCTTGTGCTCGAAGAAATAACCGGCCCTAACTGCGAAAAGTTGGTTGTACCAGTACTCGGCACCTACCGAAAGCTGTATCTCCTGCAACTCCTCTTTCATGCCGTTGGGAGCGTCGTAGAACGACTGGAATACGCCCTGCATAACGCTGATGTCCTCGGCACGGTCGTTCTTGCCTGCTATGATATTGCCTTCCTCGTCATATACAGGTGGCGTGGGAACAAGCAGTTTGTTCAAATCCATAAGGAAGGAGAACTGGTTGTATTCGTCAACGTTGAGAGTGTAGCGTCCGCCCAGACGCAGGTTGGCAGGAAGGAAATCCTTCTCGTTGTCGTCGTCGGAGTAGGAGATTTTGGAGCCGAGGTTGGAGATAAATAATCCCAAAGCCAGTTCGCCGGGCATGGAAGGACTGACGCTGAGTTTGTTCTGATAGTATACTCCGATGTCGGCGGCAATGGCGTTGCCTGCACGTGTGGAAGTGGTTCCCACGTCCTGTCCTTGTGTGAGGTCGGAGCGCAGGTAGCGTCCCGATGCACCGAGCGAAATCTCGTCGGTGAGTCTCATGGCGTATGCAACGTCGATGCTGAACTCGTTGGGATTGTATGTGCCAAGGTCTTGCCCTTCCTCGCTGGTGAAATTAACGTCGCCAACGGAGTAGTATGTTACCGATGCACCTATGGTGCTGCGGTTGTTCACGGCGTAGTATCCGCCCAAGTAAAGCAAATTCATGTCGCCCACGCCGAGTTTGCGCAGCCATGGGGTGTAGGTCATGGCAAAGCCGCCTTTGTCTTCTACAAAAGCTAGTTTGGCGTTGTTCCAATGCATGGAGTTGGCATCGGGTCTGGACGCCACACCTACGTCGCCCATGCCTGAGGATGTGGCATCGGGCGAAACCATTATTATTGGCATGGCTGTGGATATGTAGTTTTGTCCGCCTATCTCTTTTTTCTGGGCGTTGGCACTAAATATCATAGCAACGGTGGCTGTAAGAGCCAGAATTTTCTGATGTCTTTTCATTAGTTTAAATAGTTAATGCAACGGGAAAAACGCAGTTTGCGTTGTTTTATTGTTTAAAAGGTGATTTTTTTATCTGTGATAAATCAGTTTTGTCGATTTGGTGTCCTGCTCGCCGTTGTCGAAGGTCACTATGGCACGCAGGTAATAAACGCCCTTGGCGACTTTGCTCCCCGACTCGTTGCAGAAATCCCATTCGATATGTCCAACCACAGAGGAGCCGTCGTTTATGACCGGTGTTATCTTTTTCACCATCCTCCCGGCGGCGTCGAAAATGTAAACCTCAGCGGCAGTGGGTTTCGACGAACTGTTGTGCTCTATCTGAATTGTAGTTTTTTCTCGTGCGGGATTGGGGTATGCGAAGAGACGTCCTATCTCTGGATTGCCTTTTCTCACCACAAATGTTATTGTAGCCGAGGCGGAGTAGTTGTACACGTTCCATGCTTTGAGCGTAAGCGTGTGTGTGCCTTCGGCGAGGTCGTAGAGTGGATAGCGTATGTATCCGCGAGTATTGTCGTTGATGTCGGTTTCGAAGAAGTCGTTAAGCACCATTATCTCGTTGGCGTTGCCGTCGAGTATGGCAGTGATGTCGTGGCCTATGCCGCTGCCCACGGAGTTGATGCCTACCTCGTCGCTGAGTATGGCGAAAAGCGTGGGGTTGTCGTTTGTGTATCCGCCTGAAACGAAAAGACTGTCGTTCATAAACGGCCGTACCACAGGGCGGAACACCATGCTGTCGGCATCCTCGTTGAAACCGCCGAAAAGTATGTTCTTATAGCAGCCAGTGGCGTTGCTGTTGCTCGACCGGGCGTAGTGGCTCAGCTTGCCGAAATCGTATTTGAACGACACGTCCTTGGGAACCAAGAAAGTATATCTGAAATGTCCGTCGGCTACAGTGTCCGTCGATTTTGCCAGTACGCTTTTCTGTTGTGTGAAAGGTGTCTCTGTGTCCTCATTGTCGTTGGCAAGTGTGTAATAGGTGGCCACGCGGTCGAAAGCGGTTGCGTATATTATGCCGTTGAAATTGCTGTCGATACCGCCGTCGGTGTTGCGGATTTCACCCTCTACTGTTATTTCTGAAAGCACTGTGGCGGTGTCGGCTATGCTGTCGCGTACGGCAGTGCCGTTTATTGCTGTAACAGCGACATGTTTGTCGGGTAGCGAGAGCCGTAGCGCAGGGTCGCCGATAAGGTTTAAGGCATGTGGCGTTACTACGGTGTTTTTGGCGTTCATAATGGCATCGCCGAGGGTGTTCTGACGGCCGTTTACAATATCAAGGGCGTCCAAACATATTTTTGTGTCGAAGGTGCGGCTGTGGCTTATGGGACGCGAGGCCGCAACGATGGCTATGCCACCGCCGTTGGGCGATAGGACGAATTTCTCGCCCCCCGACAACTCGTCGGTCATGTCGAATTTGCCGAAAGTGCAGGTGCTGGCCATAAAAAATGGCAGGGCGTATTTGTTGGTGTATGCATCAATGTCGTTGCCGTCCATATAGCGTTCGGAACCGATGTTGCCATAGGCTCCATGACCGACAAAATTCAGCAACAAGCAGCCGTAATTGATGCTTCTTGTAAGGGCGTTTTTGGCGTCGGGATAGAAAGAACCTATGGCTCCCGACTGCTGCACGTATGCGTCGGCGTAGATTTTCTCGATATTGAAAGCGGGAAATTTTTCTGTAATCTTTTCGGTAGTGTATTCTGACGACAGCAGGAAGTCCACATCGCCTTCCGCGCCTGGGTCGGCATCGTCGGCAAGGAAAACTATATTATTGCGCCAGTCGCCTTTTATTGACGGAATTTCGAAATCCTTGCGGGTAATGTAGTTCTCGATTTTGTCGGCCAATATCTGAGCTTCCGACACCGTTTTTGCCGGCAGACGGCCTATGCCTATGTCCAAGGATTCGCGCGCCAACCCCGATTCGTTGTCGTGCAGATATCCGAACGCATCGTCGCCGGCATACGACATGCCCTCGCTATCGAAAGAGGTAACGGATTCGTATGTTACCACAGTGTTCTGATTGTTTTGCAACAAGTTGCGGTTGTCGTAGGTGGCTTTGCCGAAGATAAGCAGGTTTTGCGGGGCACTTGCCGACGCATCGGCTTGACTCTTGTCGAAAAGCATCTTCATCAGTCCTCGTATGGCCATGGCGTCCTGTTTGCCCGACGAAAACTCGTTGTAAACCTGCTCGGGGGTTACCACTTCCACCGACATGCCGTCGTAGATGCGGTGCAGGTCGGCGATGCGGTCGGCTTGGTCGAGGTAATTCTTGTGCGAAACGATAACCAAATCCACCGAGCTTAGCGCATGTAAATTCTGGTTTTCAACCGAAACAATCCTCAACGGAGAGTAAAAAGTGCTTCCGTCGAAAGCTATGTATTCGTGTAGATTTTCATTTTCGTTATTGAAATAAAATGTGTCGGCGCTGATAGTGCCTTTCATGTTTTTGACATCGGCGAGGTCGGTTATGTCCCAAACCCGCACATTGCGATTGCAGCCTGCCAAAGTGTGTCGGGCGATGGTGTTCGTCGTGTTGGTGCCGAAATTGCGGAAAGACATCTGTCCTTGCCCAAACCGAAGCTGGCAAACAGCATTTATCTCAATAAAATCGAGGTATCCGGCGGCAAGACCTTCACGGGAGTTGTAAGTTATATCGAAAGACACATTGTTTCCGCCGTTGGATATAATGTTGTTGTCATTGGTAGAATATCTGTTTGCTAGAGGGTAGAAAGAAACGGTGTTGCGTCCGTTGCCCCAGTCCACCACAAAGGATGAATTGTTTGTCGAAATGCTTGCAAGGGCGTAGCGCGCATGTATGTTGGAGCCTTGTACCATGTTGGGTGCCTGAAGGGAGAAAGAACGGTTCGGCGTGGTTGACGAGAAACGCTCGCCAACCCAAATTTGTCCGGAATTATGCGTGTTCACCAAATCGTTGTTTATCACATTGCAGTGTACGTATGTGCTAACTGTGACTGTGGGCGTGTTGCCCGAATTGTCCATGTCGGCAATGCGTTTGCTAGTGCCAATACCGGGTGTGTAGGTGAAAAAATAGCAGTTCTCGGTGGCGTAAGGATGCATCACATACTCGAACCATCCCGATGAACGACGATAACGCCACACGTTGGCGGCTTCGGCATAAAATAATATGTAGTCGTTGTTGTTGAAAAGTCCGTCACCGTTTTCGTCGGCCACGAAGATGGCGTTTTCAGCGAGGTCGTCGAGGCGTGGCTCGCTGTTGCTTTCAGGCAGAGGACCGCCGCCGTTGCCGAAAAGGGCGAGGTCGGCCACATCTTTGCCACGCACCTGAACGCCGCTATTTTCGAAGTCGGAAACGGATATCTTATAAATTCCGGTGGCATTTACCGATATTTTGAACCAATCACCGGTGGCCAAAACGGAGTTGGCGATGCTTTTCTGGCGTTTGGCAGGTGTGGCGGCAAGGGTGTCGGCCCTGAAACCGACGCCGAACGATTTGATTTTGCGGAAACGGTTGCCGTACCTTATATAAGGCATCACCGTAAGACAGAGTCGAGTAGAATCGCCTATCGTTTTGGTATAGAACTGATAGCGCAGAGTGTCGGCAATTCCGGCACCGACACGGCTCAGAAATATCTCCTCGGCAGGTGAAACAAAATCAAAGACGGCATCGTATATATTTCCAACACACCTGACAGTTTTTTTTGAACTGTACACAGTGGCTAATTCTTTGAAATAACATGGGAATGGATACGATTCGTCGTAGCCGCTGCCATCGAAAAGCACAGTGGTGGCGGAAACAGAATCGGGAATTTCCCGCCAACCGATGGCTACACGGGTGTTGCCGCTTTGCGCAAAAGCCGTATCTATAAAGGCCGACGCAAGTAGTATGAACGATACTTGGAGCCCCGTGAGGATAAAATTCGTATGATGTTTTTTGAGTTTCATAAACAAAAAATGTTCGACGTAATAACTCTAAAGATAGAAAAAAATTGTGTGAGCAAAAAAAATGATGAAATTTGAGAAAAAAAAACAGAAAAGACATAGAAAAAACAAGGAGTAACAAAAAAAAATGCAATTTTACGGTGTTGAAATACAGAACTTTGTAATTTTTTTTTAGATAAATGACGAATAATTGAAAAAAAAATCGTAATATTGCTAATCATTTGGAGATAAA
>Ga0310697_10005562_pt1 | contig 12134 bp, 11 predicted proteins | sample 172DNAGHGlowgp2_FD_203883 | JGI IMG/M metagenome (GOLD analysis project Ga0310697, IMG submission 203883) | Sheep rumen microbial communities from Palmerston North, Manawatu-Wanganui, New Zealand - 1728 DNA GHGlow gp2 (v2) (version 2) | ecosystem: Host-associated > Mammals > Digestive system >... | reverse complement strand
TAGTTCTTTTAGTTCTGATTGAGCTAAAACCATCCAAACAACGACACTGCGTAGCTTCGAGTAATTCGAGTAATTCGCCGTTAATCCCCCGCCGAGCAGAGCCAAAAGAAATTCTAATAGTTCTTTTAGTTCTGATTGAGAAAAAACCATCCAAACAACAACCTGCGTAGCTTCGAGTAATTCGAGTATTTCGCCGTTACCCCACGCCGAGCGGAGCCAAAAGAAATTCTGATAGTTCTTTTCGTTCTGATTGAAAAAAACGCCGTCCTCCTTCCCCGCTCATGCCAAACATATCCCGCTGATTTCCGCCGATTTACACAGAACCTTATCTTGAAAGGCGTCAGTATCGGAAAAAATGCGTATATTTGCACTCGAAAAACGACGCGAGTAGTCGTTCGATGCAATAAAGCATTTGTATAGGTCCGCCTATTGAAGTTCGCCAAAATTTTAATCTAAGGACGCTGATACTGATGCCTTTTCTGCTTTGCCTTTATGTATGGTCAGTCAGACTGCTGCATATCGGGGGCATAGGATAAGGTTCAAATCAGTTTTACTTAGATGAGGTGTTTGGCGATACCTAATAGGCGTAGAACTGAGCAACACGAGTTCTATGCTTTTTTTATTTGCCGCAAACTGAGAACTCATAGCGGCAACAATAAATACTAACCAACAATGAAGAAAAAATTATTCTTTTTTGCAGCCGTGGTGCTGTTTGGTACCTTCGCCCCGCAGGCGTGGGCGTCGTATGATTTCTCTGCCGTCGCCCCCTCCGGGCAGACGCTGTACTACAACATCGTCAGCGGCGGCGTGGAATTGACATATCCAAGTGGGAACAGCAACAACCCCTATACCGGATACACCGCTCCTTCGGGCGATTTGGTGATTCCTGATTCTGTCACCTACGGAGGTACAACATACCCCGTCATAGCTATCGGCGATATTGCCCTTGGACACGCAAATATAACCTCTCTGGTTGTAGGCAACAATGTAACTCATCTAAAACTAAACTGTATTGGCGACTGCTTCAGTCTTACCAGCGTTGAACTTGGAACATCTGTGATTAGCATCGGACAAGGTGCTTTCGTATCGTGCAGCGCCTTAACTTCAATCAAACTGAAAACGACGACACCCCCATCGTTGGACTGGCAAGCATTTTACAACACAGGTAGCATGAGCAACAAGACATTCTATATCCCTGCCGGTTCGCTTTCAGCCTATCAAAGCGCCAGCGATTGGGGTACCGGGAAAAACTACGTTGAATATTATGACATTGTTGTCAATGGCTTGTGCTATTATTTAACTAACGACAGTACAACAGTAACTTTAGGCGGCCACAGTATTGAATGCACTGGAGACATTGTCATTCCCGATAGTATTCAATATAATAATAACACCTTGTATGTCACCTCCATCGGCTACTCTGCCTTCGAAGGTTGCACCGGCCTGACCTCCGTCACCATCGGCAGCGCCGTCACCTCCATCGGCTACTCTGCCTTCGAAGGTTGCACCGGCCTGACCTCCGTCACCATCCCCGACGCCGTCACCTCCATCGGCTACTCTGCCTTCGAAGGTTGCACCGGCCTGACCTCCGTCACCATCGGCAGCGCCGTTACCTCCATCGGCTACTCTGCCTTCGAAGGTTGCACCGGCCTGACCTCCGTCACCATCCCCGACGCCGTCACCTCCATCGGCTACTCTGCCTTCGAAGGTTGCACCGACCTGACCTCCGTCACCATCGGCAGCGCCGTCACCTCCATCGGCTACTCTGCCTTCGAAGGTTGCACCGGCCTGACCTCCGTCACCATCCCCGACGCCGTCACCTCCATCGGCGACCATGCCTTCTGGGAATGCAGCGGCTTGACCTCCGTCACCATTGGCAGCGGCGTCACCTCCATCGGCGGAGCTGCCTTCAAAGGCTGCAGCGGGCTGCATGATGTTATTTGCAAATCGATCTATCCGCCCACAGCGCAGGCCAACACCTTCGAGGGCGTTCCGGCCTACTGCACCCTGACGGTCCCCTGCGGGTCGTTGACATACTATAGCGTCACCGAGCCGTGGAACACCAAGTTCCCGCTCATGAACGAGGACTGCAACTCGGTGAACACCGTCGAAGAGGATAGCGCCGAGCCGACCATATACGCCGCCGAAGGCCGCCTCTACATCGACGCCCCGCAGCCCGTCGACGCCGCCGTCTACGACATGACAGGCCGCCGCGTGGCCACCCTCGCCGCCGGCACCAGCACCCCCCTGCCCACCGGCGTCTACATGGTCAAAGTCGGCACCCTCCCCGCCCGCAAAGTCGTGGTCCTGCGTTAGTCCCTCCACAACAACCGCTCCCAAGCGAAACAATCAGTTCCCCAAAAGGAACCACCAACAACAAGCCGTGGGCTTTTGGGCTCACGGCTTGTTCTATCCCCGCCGCACAAGCATCGTCACCGCCACCCCACCCGCATACCACCGATTAAATCATCTGATAATTCTTTTACAATCTTTTCCAATCTGATTGAGAAAAATAATTCTGATAATTCTTTTCGTTTAGATTGAGATGAAATTCTATTAGTTCTTTTAGTTCTGATTGAGCTAAAATATTCTGATAATTCTTTTCATTCTGATAGAGATAAAACCATCCAAACAACAACCTGCGTAGCTTCGAGTAATTCGAGTAATTCGCCGTTGCTCCCCGCCGAGCAGAGCCAAAAGAAATCTGAAAAATCTTTTACAATCTGATTGAGAGAAATCTGAACGTTCTTTTAGTTCTGATTGAGCTAAAACCATCCAAACAACAACCTGCGTAGCTTCGAGTAATTCGCCGTTTCCCTCGCTGAGCGGAGAAATTCCGATTATTCTTTTCATTGTCGGCCGAGCCGACGCCACACCACCGATTGAGACATAATCTGATTGAGACTTATAATTCTTTTCAAATCTTTTACAATCTGATTGAGATTTATATTAGTTCTTTTAGTTCTGATTGAGATAAAACCATCCAAACAACAACCTGCGTAGCTTCGAGTAATTCGAGTAATTCGCCGTTTATCCCCCGCCGAGCAGAGCCAAAAGAAATTCTGATGGTTCTTTTAGTTCTGATTGAGATAAAACCATCCAAACAACAACCTGCGTAGCTTCGAGTAATTCGAGTAATTCGCCGTTAATCCCCCGTCGAGCGGAGCCAAAAGAAATTCTGATAGTTCTTTTAGTTCTGATTGAGAAAAAAGATTGTTCTTCCCGTTCCGATTGAGACAAAACCCTCTTCGCTCGGATCGAGATAACCGATTGACCCATCGGATAGTTCAACACGCACATAATAAAAAAGCCCGTCCCCCGTTTCCATAGAAAAAGAGACATTATGAAACGGATACTCTCTACCATTGTGCTTCTGGCGTCCATGGCCCTCTTCGCAGCCTGCGAGGATGAACCGCGCTACTACCTGCCCGACAGCCATTGGATTCTCCATGTCGACACCCCCACCGAAGGCCGGCGCCTCAACCTCACCTTCTCCGGCGACCAGCTCAAGTCGAGCGACGGCTCCTACGACACCCGCCCGTTCTCCGGCACCGAGACCTGGACCTACTACGTCAACGACGACGACGAACTCTGCATCACCAGCAACAGCTACAGCGCCGACGACACCCAGGAGAGCCACCTGCTCGGGTACAGCATCAACGAAGCTGCCACCGAACTCGTTATCGTCTACGAACCACTCTTTGGAAGTCGGCGCTCCTACCGCTTCGACAGACGTTAGCGTCGCGACAGCGAAAAAATATTTCGCCATGTCGTAAATTTTGCGTATCTTTGCACCATGAAAAGAATATTGTATGTCTGTCACGGCAACATCTGCCGCAGCCCCATGGCTGAGTTTATAACGAAGAAGCTGATACGCACCGCCGGCCGCGAGGAGGCATACGAGGTGGCGTCGGCCGCAACCAGCACAGAGGAAATCGGCAACCCCGTCTATCCCATGGCTCGCCAGGAACTCGCCAAGCACGGCATCGGATGCCCCGGCAAGACGGCGCGACGCCTCGAGGCCGGCGACTATGGCCGCTACGACATGATTGTCGGCATGGACAGCGCCAACCGTGAGGCCATCATGGAAATCCTCGGCGGCGACCCCGACTCCAAAGTCAGCCTCCTGCTCGACCATACCGACCATCCGCGCGACATCGCCGACCCCTGGTACACTCGCGACTTCCGCGCCGCCTGGAACGACATCTACGAAGGCTGTTCCGCCATCTTCGCCAAGCTCGAAGCCGATGGGGGAGAGGCAGATTGACTACGAGCAGGCCGAGTCGTTGGGCATCTCGCACGAGGCCTACGACGAAGTCCTCGACATCGTGGGCCGTATACCCACCATCGACGAACTGTCGACCCTGCTGGCCATGTGGGAAAGCAATGGCCGGCAGCAGAGCCTCTACGGCTGGCTCCGCGGGCAGCGCCACGCGGTCCAGCGCGACGAATACCTCTACCACGGCGACGCCGGAAACCGCGCCATCCGCGAACCCCGCATCAAAGAATGTCTCGACGCCGCCTGCAGCCTCTGCAAAAACTTGACACTAAACACTGGACACTCGGCGCTCAGCACCGGCCTCCTGCTCTACATGGTGGGCAACGTAAGCTCCGAGTTCGCCGACGGCGAGTACGCACGCCGCTGCCTCCACCTGGTCGACGCCCCGATGGCGCAGAGCGGCGGCGACGACGACTGCCGGTACATCGAGATGATAGTCGATGCGCTCCTCTCCGGCGGACTCCTTGTGGCACGCTCCGCCGTCGCCCGCGGCGGCCTCTTCTGCTCACTCCTCGCATTCACCGCCCCGTTGGGCTACGACATACTGGCCCCCCGCGAGGTGCGCCTCGACGCCTTCCTCTTCGGCGAGGCCCCCGGCCGCTACCTGGCCGCCATCGATGAAGCACACGACGACGCCTTCCTCCTCAAGATGGACGAGGCTCGCCTCAACTGCTGCTTCCTCGGCCGCACCACAAAGAACCGCGTCGTGGTCGACGGCTACGACTTCGGCCCCACGTCCCGCTACCTCCGCTGAGTAAAAGCGGCGGCCAATAAGAACTTTTTTTGGCGAAAACGCTAAAATATTTTGCTGGTTTGGAAAAAGTGTGTATCTTTGCAAACTCAATAGGAGTGTGAAAATGAGCAGAAACGACGACATGACAATCCGCTTTAGCGGCTTGAAATCAGGGTTCTATGACTATGATTTCTTGTTGGACGACGAGTTCTTCGCCGAGCAGAAAAACGAAGAAATCGAGGGCGGAAAGGTCAAAGTCGCGGTGAGAATGGAGAGAAAGGAACGTCTGTTGATGTTCTCGTTCCGTCTCGAAGGCGAGGTGACGACCCGGTGCGACAGATGCCTTGGAGAGATAACGGTTCCGATTGAGGGTGAGGAGAAGCTCTGTGTCCGTTTCAGCGACACCGAGCAGTGCGACGACGAGGACGTGACAGTGCTGCCCGAGAGTGCGTTCGAGATAGACCTGAAGCAGTGGCTGTATGAGTATGTGGCGGTGAGAATCCCGATGCAGCACGTACATGCCGACGGTGAGTGTGACAAGGAAATGTTGGGCTACATCAGCTCCGACGAAGAGGCAGACGAACGGACAAGTGAGGATACAGACCCGCGGTGGGCGTCGCTGAAGGCCCTGCTCGGTGAGGGTGACGGGAAAGAAGAAGAAAATAATAAATAAAAAAAATAACAATATGCCACATCCAAAACACAGATTCTCGCAGACCAGAACGGCCAAGAGAAGAACGCACGATGCGTTGGAGCCGGCCCAGTTGACCACTTGCAGCAACTGCGGCGCACAAGTCATGTATCACCACGTATGCCCCGAGTGCGGCTACTATCGCGGTAAACTCGCTATCGAGAAGAACACCGAAGAGTAACCCCTGATGAGGCTTTGCGAGGCGAAGCATTAGGCCTTCCGTGATTGCGGAAGGCTTTTTATTTTATCAATTCAGAAAAAAGTAGTATCTTTGCACGTCAAAATGATGGAGCTGTGGAGCTACTAATAGGTATATTGTGCGGCATCGCATTGTCGTTCTTGTTCAGTTTCGGCCCGGCATTCTTTGGGCTGATACAGAATAGTATACAGCACGGTTTCAAACGTGCCATGGCTTTCGTTGCAGGTGTCAGCCTGAGCGATATCATCATCGTTTTCCTCATGCTGACGGTGCTCCAAAATGTCGATATGGCGGCCGTGATGCACAACATTTACGTGGCTGTCATAGGCGGTGTGGGTATTATCTGGATGGGAATTCACACTTTCCGCAAGAAGACCATGGACACTACCGACAAGAAAAGCCACAGGCGTTTCCGCGAAATGGACACTACTCACCGCTGGCAGCTCGCGATGCACGGTTTCCTGCTTAATGTGCTCAATCCGTTCATCTGGGTCTACTGGATATCGGTGGTGGCGGTGCTGTCGGGCGAGGCCGAACTGGAGGCGGGCGAACGCTATGTCTTCTTCGCCGGCCTGTTGATCGCCACGTTGGGCTGCGACCTGCTCAAATGCCGTCTGGCTTCGCTCCTGCAGACCTATTTCACAGCGCGCAGGATGAACTTCTTCAACAAGGTGACCGGTGTCGTGCTGGTGGCCTTCGGCGTCTATATGATTGTGTCTATGATTGTCTACCAGACTTCGCCTACCGCAAGGGCCAAGGAGCAGGAGGTGACGCCGCAGCCTACACGTATCATACAGACCCTTCACAACCACATGGCGAAGGATTCGTCCAAGCGCGATACGGTTTACTTCCAGTAGATAATCTTTCTTGCTTTTGTCCCGGGCGTGTGTATGATGTATACGCCTGGCGACGGCAGCGTTATCATGACGCTTTCTGAGGTGCCTTTAGTCTCTGCGACCAAGTGTCCAAGGCTGTCGTAGATTCTGATATGGCGTCCGGCGGAACCGCTGACCACTATCCCGTCATGGGTGGTTGCCACCGTAATCGGACTCTCTTCAGCCTCGTCGATTCCGACGCTGATAATGACATCCTCCGTCTCGGGCCATTCGATGGGCCATACTATGGGCGACGGATTGTGGCCGGGGTCTTCAGGGTCTTCAGGGTCTTCAGGGTCCTCTGGATCTTCAGGGTCCTCTGGGTCTTCCGGGTTGTTGCCGCCATCGTCGCAGCGTTCTTCGAGTGTCTGTGTGTTCCAGTACGGTGACGCTTGATAGGTGGACAGGTGCCCGCATGGGACCGCCACCGTCAGGTCTACTGTGTTGTCGAAACATCCGGCACCGACTGCCGGAGGCACCGAGCCTAGCAGCCGCAGAAAACGCAGGTTGGTGCAGTCCGCAAATGCCATCGAGCCGATGAACTGTATCGTGGCGGGCAGCACCACGCTGTCGATGGAAGCACACGTATAGAAAGCCATACCGGCGATGCCCCTCGTCCCGTCGCGCACTACGACGCTGTCCGTAGTGCTGGTCCGGACCATGATGAGGTAGTCGTCAAGGTAGAAACTCCCCTCGGCAGACCAGTTGTTGTTGTCCATCAGGAGTGCAGTGCCGTTGAAAGCCTGGCTCTCGATGTTGGTCAGCGTTGTCGGGAGGTCTATGTCGGCGAGCGAGCCGCAGCCCAGAAAGGCCAGCGATCCTATCGTGGTCAGCCCTTCAGGCAGGCTGACGTGCGTCAGCCCCGTGCAGAGGAAGAAGGCCCTGCTTTCTATCGCAGTTACGTTGTATGTCGTCCCGTCGTTCGTCACCGTGGCCGGCACCGTAAGCTGTCCGGTGGGTCGTGTATACGCTCCGCCCCATTCAGGGTTCGTCACGGACACGGTAGTGGCCGACGTGATGTTGAAATACAGGGTTGTGCCGTTCACCGACTGGCTGAAATCAAAAGCCCTCGCCGTCAGAGCGACGGCGAGGAGCATGATGATTGTAGAGCATCTTTTCATGGCGTGCATGAAGCTTTATGTTCTTGGATTGCTTGTGTGCTTTGGGCGTTTTTGACGCTACTGCTCAGTTCTCTTCGCGTCCGGCAAGCAGCAGCTCCATCATCTTGATGGCCGAGGTGCTGACTGGAGTGCCGGGGCCGAAGATGGCGGCAACGCCGGCTTTGAACAGGAAGTCGTAGTCCTGCGGCGGTATGACGCCTCCGGCTACCACCATGATGTCGTCGCGCCCCAGCTTCTTAAGCTCTTCGATTACCTGGGGCAGCAGGGTCTTGTGTCCGGCCGCCAGCGAGCTGGCTCCGAAGATGTGTACGTCGTTCTCCACGGCCTGCTTGGCGGCTTCGGCCGGGGTCTGGAACAGGGGACCCATATCCACGTCGAAGCCCATGTCGGCATATCCCGTGGCTACCACCTTGGCGCCGCGGTCGTGGCCGTCCTGGCCCATCTTGGCCACCATGATACGGGGACGGCGTCCCTCCAGTTTGGCGAACTTGTCGGTGAGCTCCTGGGCTTTCTTGAAGCTGTCGCTCTCCTTGGTCTGACTGCTGTACACGTTGCTTATAAGGTTTATCTTGGCTTTATAACGTCCATACACTTTCTCGAGGGCGTAGCTTATCTCGCCCAGAGAGGCGCGCTTGCGGGCGGCGTCGATGCTCAGGTCGAGCAGGTTGCCGTTGCCGGTGCGGGCGCACTCGGTCAGCGCGTTGAGGGCGGCCTCGACGGCGGCGTTGTCGCGTTCGGCACGCAGCTTCTTGAGGCGCTCTATCTGCGCATTGCGCACTGCGGTGTTGTCAATCTCGAGGGTCTCGATGGGGTCTTCGTGGTCAAGGCGGTACTTGTTGATACCCACGATGGTGTCCACGTTGGAGTCGATGCGGCTCTGCTTGCGGGCCGAGGCCTCTTCGATACGCATCTTGGGCACTCCGCTCTCAATGGCTTTGGCCATGCCGCCGAGTTTTTCAACCTCCTGTATGTGGGCCCAGGCTCGGTGTGCCAACTCGTGGGTGAGGGTCTCCACATAGTAGCTGCCGGCCCACGGGTCGACGACGCGGCAGATATTGGTCTCTTCCTGCAGATATATCTGCGTGTTACGGGCAATACGAGCGCTGAAGTCCGTTGGCAGGGCTATGGCCTCGTCGAGGGCGTTGGTGTGCAGACTCTGCGTGTGGCCGAGGGCGGCGCCCATAGCCTCGATGCAGGTACGGGCCACATTGTTGAAGGGGTCCTGTTCGGTGAGGCTCCAGCCCGAGGTCTGGCTGTGCGTACGCAGGGCCAGGCTCTTGGGGTTCTTGGGGTTGAACTGGTTCACTATCTTGGCCCAAAGCATGCGGGCGGCACGCATCTTGGCAATCTCCATGAAGTGGTTCATGCCCACGCCCCAGAAGAAGCTCAGACGCGGAGCGAAGTCGTCGACACTCATGCCGGCCTTCACTCCGGCACGCAGATACTCCAAGCCGTCGGCTAGCGTGTAGGCCAGCTCGATGTCAGCCGTGGCACCGGCTTCCTGCATATGGTAGCCCGAGATGGAGATGCTGTTGAACTTGGGCATGTGCTTCGATGTGTACTCGAAAATGTCGGCGATGATCTTCATCGACGGCAGCGGGGGGTAGATATAGGTGTTGCGCACCATGAACTCCTTCAGGATGTCGTTCTGTATGGTGCCCTGCAGCTGCTCCTGCGGCACGCCCTGCTCTTCGGCGGCTATGATGTAGAAAGCCAGAATGGGCAACACAGCGCCGTTCATGGTCATAGAGACCGACATCTTGCCAAGGTCTATCTGGTCGAACAGTATCTTCATGTCGAGAATGCTGTCGATGGCCACACCGGCCTTGCCCACGTCGCCGACCACGCGCTCGTGGTCCGAGTCGTATCCGCGGTGGGTGGCGAGGTCGAAGGCGCAGGAGAGTCCCTTCTGTCCTGCTGCTATGTTGCGGCGATAGAAGGCGTTACTCTCTTCGGCGGTCGAAAAGCCGGCATACTGGCGTATCGTCCAAGGACGCATCACATACATCGTAGAGTATGGTCCGCGTAGGAACGGTACTATTCCGGCGGCATAGTTCAGGTGCTCCATGCCGGCCAGGTCTTTCTTGCCGTAAGCAGGCTTCACGTCTATCTGCTCAGGCGTTCTCCAGTTCTTCTCAATATGGTTCTCTTTCTCCCAATCGGCGAAGCTTTCGTGCTTTGCGTCGGCCTTGCGGAAGTCCACTTTGGTGAAATCTGGTCTCATTGTCAGTTGCTTATATTATTATAGTATCGTTTATTCGCGATGCAAATATAATAATATTTTCCGATATGGAAAAATAAATCTTGGTAGGAGGTTGCGGGCATGCCGTCGGTCAGTCGTCGAGCGAGTAACCGAAGCTGCGGAGGGCGCGCTCGCTGTTGCGCCAGTCTTTGAGGACTTTTATGTGCAGGCTCAGGAAGCAGCGCTTGCCGGTGAACTCCTCTATGTCGCGGCGGGCCTCGGTGCCGAGCTTCTTGATGGCTTTCCCCTGGTGGCCTATGAGGATGGCTTTCTGCGACTCGCGCTCCACGTATATCAGGCACGAGATATTGTCTATCCCGTCGCGCTCTTCGTAGCTTTCCACGGCCACCTCGCAGCTGTAGGGTATCTCTTTCTGGTAGTAGAGGAGTATCTTCTCGCGTACTATCTCGCTCACAAAGAAGCGCATCGAGCGGTCTGTCAGCTCTCCCTCGGGGAAGTAGGCCGGGTGCTCGGGCAGCAGTTCGAGGACGGTGTCGAAAATCTTGTCCACGTTGAAACCTTCGGTGGCCGATGCGGCTATGACGATGGCTCGCGGTATCTCGGCCTGCCACTGGGCAGCCCGCTCCGCCACTGTGTTCTGGTCCGAGAGGTCTATCTTGTTGAGCACCACCACCACAGGGGTGTCGCTCTCGGTGATGCGCTGCAGCACCTTGCGGTTCTTGAATTTCTCGCCTACCTCGGTGACAATCAGGAAGAGGTCGGCGTCCTGCAAGGCCGTGCCCACATAGCCCATCATCTGCTCGTGCAGCTTGTTGGCGGGGTTCACTATGCCGGGCGTGTCCGTGTAGACTATCTGGAAGTTGTCGCCGTTGACTATGCCCATCACACGCTTGCGCGTCGTCTGCGCCTTGCTGGTGATGATGCTCAACTTCTCGCCCACCAGGGCGTTCATCAGCGTCGACTTGCCGACGTTGGGGTTGCCGATGATGTTGACAAAACCGGATTTCATCAGAAGTAGTCGATGTTCCTGACGGTGGTGTAGGTGGGTATCATGCGGTCACCCAGAAGCTCATACTCGGTGCAGGTCACCCAGTTGCCGTGGGCGTCGTAGGTGCGACGGTAGAGGGTGACAAACATCTCCGGCTCCTCTTCGGTGTAGTCGTAGAGCGTGTAGCTCGTCGCAAAGCCCTGCTCGTCATACTCCCACCGCTTCTCCTGCACCTTGGTCTTCGTCCGGTCGTAGACGACGGCCTTGCGCAGCGTCCCGTCGGCGTTGTATGTGTAGACTTCGCGTTTGAATACGTTGTTTATGTGGTCGTTATAGCTGCGCTGGCTCACACGGCCCTGCCCGTCGTAGCTCAGCTGCAGGCGGCTCTCCACCTGCCGTTCGGCATCCTCGACGTAGATCTCCGTAAGCGTCAGCTCTTGGTCGTAGACGTAGTAGGTCCGCCCGATGATGCGGTCCTGGTTGTCAACCACATGCTCGAGGGTCGTCAGCCCGAAGCCGTCGTGTTTGTAGCGGGTGCGGAAGATGATGTCCTCGGCCACCGACAGATAGACCTGCTGGCGCCGCTGTGCCTTCTGGTTGTACTCCGTCACCAGATGCTCCAGCTGGTCGCCTTTAACCAGTTCGTCGTCAAGGTTATAGGCAGCCTCGTACATGCGCGAGTCCACGCGCTTCACCTCGCCGCGCAGCCCGTCGTCCTGCAGGTCCCGTCCGCTCTGTGCTGCACCGGCAACGCTTATGGCCAGCAGCGCCAGAGTGACAAGTATCTTGTTCGCTTTCATCCTGTTGTCGTTTACTTTTTGTGTCATATAACGTCGCCGCAAGCCGATTATTGTGCAGCCCCCTAAAAAAATCTGTCACCGTCCGAAAAAAACATGTGAAAGTGAAGAAATCCCGGCCCCCGGCAGGAAAACACAGCCCTCCACCCCCTGTATCGAACACCACCCCGTCCCAACACCCCTCCTCCACTGGGTCCCCTCCACCCCCTCTCTACCCCCTCTCTGGGTCCTCTCTACCCCCTCTCTGG
>Ga0310697_10005561_pt1 | contig 12135 bp, 14 predicted proteins | sample 172DNAGHGlowgp2_FD_203883 | JGI IMG/M metagenome (GOLD analysis project Ga0310697, IMG submission 203883) | Sheep rumen microbial communities from Palmerston North, Manawatu-Wanganui, New Zealand - 1728 DNA GHGlow gp2 (v2) (version 2) | ecosystem: Host-associated > Mammals > Digestive system >... | reverse complement strand
CTATCTCCTCTCCCCCTAACGGGGGACGGGGGGGCTGGAGCGGGGAGGGGGCTCTTCTTTGGCGCCTTCCCTCATCGTCCCGCGCCTATCCACTCTCCTTTGAGAAGAAGGTAGAAGCATACAGGAAGATGTTCGACGCCGTGCTTCGCTGAACTCCTTTTTACATGTTTAATTGATTGCATATACATGTACGTGCAATTGCAACTACATGTATATGCAACGAACTTGACCTGTGAAGTTGGCCGACGTGACTGCCTTAAACGGCTGTTTTCACGTGTTATGTTTTGTTTCTTCCCACATAATGACGGGCCAGCCAATGGTTGAGCAGGGCAAAGAAGGCGAGGCAGAAGAGCGTGGGCAGGGCGAGTGAGAGGTCTTCGGGCCGTTTCGAAATGGTGACCATCGACTGCCAGATGGTTGCTCCGAACGTATAAAAGAGTCCGCCGATGCCAAGAATCGTGACGGCCAAGACGCAGCAAACGGCCACGATGCGCTGCCTCTGTTCGCTCTTTTGCCGTTCCAGGCGGATGCGCCTCATAGTCGTATAGGCGAAGTTCGACGGCAGGCTCGGCCTCTCTTTGGGTTCGAGGGCACGAAGCAATACCTTATTATTTATTGTCCTTTCCATGTTTCATCAGGGTGTATAGTTTGCGACGGATACGATGCAGACGCGTGGCAATGGTGCCTGCCTCCACGTCGAGGATGTAGGCGATGTCGGCAAGCGGACGGCTCTCGAAGTAGTAAAGTTCCAGGAGCATCTGCTCGTCTGGCCTCAAGAGGGCAATGGCGTTTCGAAGTTCGTCGAGCCGACTCTCGTTGTCCAGCACTTCGTCCACCTCCCTGTCGCTCAGGTTGGGCTTGTCCTCGATGCTGAGATATTTGATTCGCTTCTTCCTGAGCCACGAGACGGCGGTAGTGTAGGCAATGCGGCAAACCCATGTCGAGAACGAAGAACGACCGATGAACGAGTAGAGACGGCTATAAGCACGGACAAAAGCGTCCTGCGTCAACTCCTCGGCATCCTCGCGGTTCGGCACCAGACGCGACACGATGGCAAACACTTCGCCACCGTATCGCTCCAGGAAATAGCCGTAGTCACTCTCGTGACCGTCAAGGATGCGGGCTATCAGTCGCTGCTCGTCCATCAGTTTCGCTTAGACTTCGAACTCGTCTTTCTTCTCTTTGGGTTGTTCGGCCTTACGCTCTGCACGATAAGACATAAGCAGACCTATGCCGCCACAGATGCATACGCTCGCCACATAGACGATGCCTCCGACGCGGTTACTATAACGGTACACGAAATCTTCATCGGCACGGAAAGAGTAGTCGCCATAGGTAGCCAGCATATTGATGCAGAAGCCGAGCAGGAAGCCAAAGCCAATGCCCGTCAGCAACCAACCGATGCGGAGGGCCGTGTACTTGCCTCCGCTGCTGTAAAGGCTGATGCCTTTGAAGTCGATGTTCTTCAGTTCCGTGATTTTACTGATGAGCATCAGTCGTTCGCGCTTGTGGACGAAGAGCTCGATGACTTTGTAAATGCCGCCAAACACGATGGCGAAGTTCAGGGGAATCATAATCCAATCCATAGTCTTGATGTTTTAAGTGATATGATGTTTTACTTGTCTCTACTTAGTTAGACGCTTCTTTTCGCTAAACATTACATAATGATACAAAAAAAGTGAAGCGTCCTTCACTTAATGACTCGGTTGTCTGCTTGCCATCACATTATATCTTTTGTGACACAAAGTTACAAACTTTTTCTTGTGATTCGTGTAGTTTTTCGTAACTTTGTTGCGTCTAATGGGTGAAATGATTCGAAACAAACGACAATGACAGACACAGAAAGACAATTCGCCAAGACCGTCCGCGAGCACAAGAGCACTATCTACACCGTTTGCTACATGTTCTCGAAGGACGACGACGAGGTGAACGACCTCTTCCAGGAGGTGCTCATCAACCTTTGGAAAGGCTACGATAGCTTCGGGCATCGCAGCGACATCAGGACATGGATTTACCGCGTCGCCCTCAACTCCTGCATCTCTCTCGACAGGAAGAAGCGGCGCTCGGGAACCGTTCGCTTGGCGATGGACATCAACCTCTTTGAGGACCGCGACGAGGACACGCGCCAAGTGGACTTGCTCCACAAGCGCATCCAGCGCCTGCAACCCTTCGACCGCGCTATCGTCCTGCTCTGGCTCGAAGACCTCTCTTATGAAGAGATAGGCCAGATAGTGGGCATCTCGACGAAGAACGTCAGCGTCCGTCTGTTTAGAATCCGTGAGCAACTGAAGAATATGTCAAACGATTAAACCTTTGCCCATTATGAATACCGAACTTGAAGAGATGCGCGAGCAGCTGGACCTGCTGAAGAAGAAGCTGGAGAAACAGGAGATTATCAGCGAACGCCTGATAAGCAAGACCAAGGAGTCGCTGGAAAAGGATATGACTACTGTGCGAAGGCAGTACAGGATCGGGCGCATTAGCAACTTTTTTGCAGTACCCCTTATCTACTATATAGTGGTTTATCAACTCGGTCTGTCGGTGCCTTTTGGGATAGCCACTGCAATATGGGCATTCGTCACCTTCGTTATCTTTTTCTTGCGAAAAGGCCACCTCTACAATCTGCATTCCGACAATCTGCTGGAGGCTCAGTTGAAGGTGACTACCCTCAAGCAGCATCACCGCAAATGGCTCAAGTTCGATTATCTTTCCTTGGCATTCTGGTTGGCTTGGCTTGGGTGGGAAATCTATCGGAAGAGTACGATGGAGAATGCAGGAGATGTGCCCGTTCGTTTATATTTCGGCTTCGTCATCGGTTGTCTGATTGGGATACTCATTAACATTTGGCAGGTCGTCAAGACGCAGCGTCGCTACCAAAGAATGCTCGACCAGATAGAAGACCTCAAGGCAGAGTGCAGGTAGGCGGCTCCCAAAGGTGGCGGCTCATATCGACGTGGCCGTTGGGCTTAAAGGCGACGCCTTCTTCCTCCAATAGGATACGTTGTCTTTTCCAGCCGGGAGCCGTTCGGCCAGCCACATTGACGACGCGATGACAAGGCAGCAACTCTGCCCCGGGCGTGTAGCGAAGCGTTCGCCCCACCATCCTTGCATGGCTCGGCCAACCTGCCAAAGTAGCGATGAGGCCGTAGGTCATCACACGACCAGGCGGTATCTGTGCCACGATGCTCAGCACGGCATCGCGAAACGCACGAGCCTCTTCAGCCGACATCTTATCGTAAAAGTCCCTCATCATGCTAGCGTTTCTTGGGTTTGGAGGCAGGCAAAGCCTTGCACGTCTCACGGACAAGCATGGAAAGATAGTCGCGGTCGTCCACGTCGGCGATGTAGAAGTAATCCTTCGCTCCATCATAAGGCGGGCGCATCTCGACGGTACGCAACAAAGGCCGAACTGCTTCGGTGGGCTTCAAATAGAAGCGGTCGTCGCAGATGAGCCCGATTATCTTGCCGTCGCAGTAGATGCCGTAGTCCCCGAACATCTTCTTCGCCGTTATCTCTCCTGCGCCGCCACATTGCTCGGCAACAAACTGCACAAAGTCTGCCCTGCTTGCCATCGTTCTTCTATTACCTTAATCCTTCATTCTTTCCTGCAGTTCGCGGTACTCCTCGAGCAGGTTCCAGATGCCGTCTTCCGAGAGGACTCCACGCTTCAGGTTCTTTGGCAAACGTCCTGCCTCGTCGTCGGCAAAGTCCTGTTTCCAGTCGTTGCTGGCATAATAGGCGCTGAGGACGGCAATGTCCTCCTTCGTTTCGTCATATTTATCAAGCGCAGAAGAGAGCCTTTTCAAGGCAGCTGAGGCACGGTTCAGGTGCCGCTCCATTTTGCGAATGCGCTGAAGTTGTTCATCCATGAGGTTTGAAACATTGAAATTGTAAGACATTATAACCTGATGTCGGCCTCGAACTGTATCTCCTGACGAGGCAGGATGCAGTCACTGACAATCTTTATGCTGCTGCCGTCGGCGCTCGGCACGGCCTGTATTTCGATGAGGCGCTCTTCGCCTGGCAAGAGTCCTTGCAAGGAAGTCTTAGAGCGAACTTCGCCTATCGCGAACCAAGCGTCGCGATAGAGCGGGGCAATGCCCTCGTTGGTGACAAGCAAGCGCGTGGATGTTCCGTCCGTCTCGCATGTTTTCACCACAAAGCGATAGCCCGTCGCCATAGAGCCTTCGCGGAACCTTTCAGGCGTGGCGACACCGCCTCGCGGGGCATCGTTGGCTATCATAAAGGTGATGTGATACTTCGATGCCTGCTCCTCCCAAGTGCGTCCGTACAGACCGTCGGGACTGAGGAAGCTCTTCTGGTCGTTGGATGAGTAGTAACTTATCTCACCACCGCAGACGCCTGTCTGCCAACGCTTGCCCTCTCCGATGGCGTTCCAGCACCTCTCGTTGAAACCACTGCCGCTGCCTATCTCGTGCGACTTGTGCATAAACGAGTCATCAAACAGGCCAAACCTTCTTGCCATCAATGTGTTGTTCTCTACCACGGGAGAATATCTCTTGTCGCCAGCATCAACGGAAACGGCCCAAGGAATGCCTGTCATCGTAGTGTCGAGGTGCTCGAAGAACTGCCGCTGGAAGTCTTTCGTGGGGAAGTTCTTGCCCAATTGTAACTCCGAGCCGTAGATATGATACTCCGACCAATGCCCGAAGCCGACCTCGAGGAAAGCCAGTCGCGGGTCGTGAGCGTAGCGCTGGGCGAAGTCTGTGTAGAACTGGAGGGTGAATCGCTTCAGTTCGGCGTTGCTCCAATCTGCGTAATAGGTCGGTCCGTCGCCGCCCGGGTTCTCCGAGAAAGTCTCGTTGTAGTCGTCGCGAGCCTTGATATAGGCAGGCACGGCCGTTGTCCCTCTGTTGCCGTCCACGTCTCGACCCGACGGATATTCGTAGCGGAAGCGTGCGATGAGCTGATGTCCTCGGTTCGATACGTCGTTCAGTATGTTCTCAAACCAAGTCCAATCGTATTGGATGGTGCCGTCGTCCTTGCATCCCGTCACGACCTTGCAAGGCAGACAATACGAGAACTCCAGCTGGATGGTCTTGCCGTATGTGGCGTTGCGGCTTCGTGCCTCGTCGGGCCAGAGCACAAGCCCCGTCATGGGTTGGGGATGTGTGATGCTCCGCTTCAGTTCCACCGATTGCCACGACTGTGCGCGACAAGGCATCGCTGCCAAGGTCAGAAGCAGGAATAAAAGTCTTGTCTTCGTCATCGTCGGTTCTTTGTTTATGCACGCCAATATTCATTTTGACAGATTAGAGCTCTTCTTGAAAAGCAAGAAATCAACGCCAACTAGTGATATGGCGTTGTCTCTGATGCAAAGGCTTTCGAGTACCACCATCAGCGAGTCGTTCCTAAAGGACATGAGTTTGTCGGGATGTTGCAGACATGTTGTGTCCTGCAGCAAGATGGCGTTGATGGGATATACCAACACGACCTCGCCTTCATTATTCTTTATGGTAAGGGTTTGTTCTTTGTAGGCACATGTGTAGTCTTCTTCCGGCAGTATCGTGCTGTAGTCGCCAAGTTCAATCTGCTCCTTTCTATCATGCCATCCATAATTATTGGAGACATAGCCAAGACTCTTGTCGTAGAAGAAATCGTATTCATCGTAAGACCAATCGCCATACTTTTTCTTAAACTCGTCTGCCCCAATCCCTGTCCTTACATAGCTGATGACACTGCACACATCCTTGTACCTCTCGCACATCAGGCTGTCTTGCTTGATGCTATTCAGGTCTATTCGTTCTAAGAGTTTGCCAGTCTTGGCATTCGTCAGCTTCAGTTCTTTCAGATAGTCTTCCAGTCTTTGCTTCTGACAACTCAGGCCGATGCTTTTGGCCGAGATGCCGGGAATGTAGGTAAAGAGTATGATGGCAGCACCAAAGATGAGCGCCATCAGTTGGTATCGGCGTGTACGTTCCTTGAAGAGCATCAGCACAAAGCATGTCATCAGCACGCCTGCCACGATGAGATAGAACCGGTCCTCAGTAAAACTGTAGAGGCGGATACGGTAGATGGAACCTATCCAATAGATAACAAGAGGAGGAATGGCAATGAGCGTGAAGCGACGGTAGAACCAGTCGTAGTACCGCTTGCTGAGAATCGTCTGCGACATACTGCCTGCCAGAGCCACGCTGATGAATCCCATCACCATCCAAGCCACGCCGCCTTTCGGCAGTTCCCATTCGAAGACAATCTTTAAGAAATAGACATAAAGGATGACGGTGTAGATGATGACGGCAGGCGAAAGGATGTAGTTGAGAATGATCTGCATTATCTTGGCAGGCTCGTCCACTTCATCTTCGTCCTGACGAATGAGGGTGCAGCATATCTGCGGAGCTACAACAATCCATATAAAAGAGAAGATGTATTCGTATCGATGATTGGGCTCAGCAATGCCAAAGATATATAGGAAGGAATCTACAATTGCCACAACGGCCAAAGTCAGTATTCCAGCCACAAGCAAGCCGAAGAATATCTGTGTCGCCACATGAATGGCATGAGCGACAAAAGAGCGATTGTCCATCCTTTTGCTGCCGACAATCAGCAGAATGGCTGCAAGGACATAGGTGAAAAAGAATCCTGATGTCCATAGAAAAGGCTTTATATTTATTGACAAGAGGAAGAGGGACAGGAGGAAAGAGGCGTAGTATGCTATGCGGCTTGCTCGTTGAAGCCAGAAGGTTAATGCGACTAGCGGAACATACAGACAAAGAATATCGAGGCTGACACCAAGCCATTCGATGTTTTCAATGTCAAATACTGTTATGACAAAGACCATCACACCTAATGCTGCTTCAACAGGGAATCGCTGCGGACTACGCAGAAGTTGATGCAGCAATGTTTTTATCGACACCATTATTATACTCCTTTTATGACTTTACTTGCCAAACAATATAATGCCAATGCAAAGTTAAGCATTTCATGAAAAAGAGCCAAATGTTTCGCACATTATTTTGTGTTCTTCGGCGTCGCGTGTTAGGATGGCAAACTAAGCGTGCTTAATTGGCAAACTTAACGTGCCATGTTTACAAACTAAGCGTGCCGTGTTTCCTGACACGGCACGCCTATCTTATTCTTGTGGCTTGTAACCTGGGATGTATTCCACTTTGTGGTCCTTGATGCTAAGGATTTTGCTCCAGTCATGAGGAATGACATAGGCTCCGACCACTTCATCGATGACAAGGATGTAGAGGCAGCCATCCTGATAAGACAGGCTGCTGTGCAGGCTCTTGTGGCGATAGGGGCGCTTGGTGCTGTAAGGGTAGAGTTCCTTGTTGTTCCTCTCTATTTTAAAGAAGTCAGAACCATAGTTCAGGTGGAACAGCATGTTGGGATGATTCCTGACGTACTCGTATTTCGCCATGAACTTTAAATCACTCAACACGCTCTTTGCCTTGGATTTGGGCACGACATACAGGTGCCCTTTGGTCTTGCTGGTGTTCGTGCGCTCTTCATCATACATCCATCTGTTGAAGTTCTGCGGACCGGCCTTGTAGTCTTCCTCGGTAAGGTCGTAGGATACCTCGTAAACCTTTACGCTGCCGGTCGTTTCGACGGTTTGCTTGATGAACTTCGTGATGGGGCGGTCATCGTAGGGCTCTGCCTTTCCCCCTTCCTCGCGGACAATGTGCTCCACGGTAATGAAGATGTGTTCCTTGTCTCCCTCGTAATGCAGGGTTGCAGCTCTGGCTGCCTTGAAAAAGGCATGGTAGCTGTCCTTGCCAAACAATTCGAGCCGTTCGCCCTCCAGAAGGTCCAGCGCCAAAGCGTAAACGATGCTGTCTTTGTCCAATACATGATTCTCCTTGTGGTAGCATTGGCGGGCCATAGAGCAGCCCCATCTGAAGGCATGCAGGCAGGAATCCCCTGCTTCGATGGCTCCTTCCTGGTGCAGCGCACCTTTGGCAATATTGATGGAATAGTAGGCAGCCTTCATCGAAATGCTGTCGCCATCGTATTGCTCACATTTTATGACATCTTTCTCTTCCTGCTTGTCGAGGAATTGTATCAGGTTCTTGATGGGGTCTTTGCCTGGCTGTTTATTGTCGGAGTGGCTCGTACAGGAGGCTATCATGCTGCAGAGCAGCAACAGGAGGATGTGTTGTTTCATTGTAGTTGTTGTTTATTTGGTTAGGGGTTAATGTTTATGAAATTTACGGCTCACGAGGTTTGGGACAAATTCACACGTGGATTTTGGCAAATCCACACGAGGATTTTGATAAATCCACACGAGGATTTTTGACAAGGCTCACGAGGTTTGACAAATACCTTTCAATTTCCCTTTTCTCCTTCCTTCATCTCTGCAATCGCCATTTGCAGTTGCTGCCCGCTTTGCTCAATGTCTGCCACAGTCTCTTCGAAGGTGGGGAAGGATTGCGTCATGGAAAGCATGGTTTGATAGTCTTGATGCGCAGGATAGATGTCTGCTTCACCTGGGTCATTGCCCTTTGGAGGCATGAAAAGGAACAGCCCCACGGCAATTACCGCCGCTATGCTTGCTGCCCAAGGAAGGAAATGTCTCTGCCTTGTCCTCTTCCAAAGAGAAGGAATCCTTTTCTTGTCAATTGCATCCATCTGCTCGTTCAGCCGAGCCATGAAGTCCTCTTCGCTACTCATCTCTGGATGGTAGGAATGGAATATGTCGTATAGTTCCTGGTCTTTCATAGTTCTTCTTTTAACCTTTTAACTTTTCCCTTAAATGTGATCTTCCTCTCGACAGGCTTGCTTTGACCGTCCCTTCGCTCGTGTTCATGATTGTCGCGATTTCCCTGATGGGACGGTCTTCCATGTAGAAGAGCAGCACGGCCGTTCGTTCGCCAGGCGTCAAGCCATCGATGGCGCGATAAAGGTCGTGGTAGTCGAAGGTGTCGTCGGAGTGAGAAGCGGACGAGATGCTGTATGCCTTCTCGATGCTTAACGTGCCGGCACGAACCGAATCCTTTCGCTGATGGTCTGACAGGCAATTGCATGCAATCCTGTAAAGCCAGCGCGAGAAGCCGCTTTCGTCCTCGAAATCAGCCGATGCCGTGTATGCCTTGAGCAAAGCTTCCTGAGCGATGTCGTCTGCTTCCTGGCCGTTGCCGCTGCATGCTGCTAAAAGGAATCGACGTAGGCCCGGCAGTTCTTTATGGACGAGAAAGGTGAATTGTTCGCGGTTCATTGATGCTTTTGCACAAAGGCGCGTTTCTTGATGCGCGGTTCATTGATGACTTGTTCTATTAGATAAACGTTTGAACCGGTCAAAAGGTTGCACGGAGGCTCACTTTTTCTGCAACCAATATTGCCGCTCCTGCTCCGACATCTTCTCGATAGCATAGCGAAGAGCGGTTCTGGGCATCTCGTGAGCATGAAGGTTAAGGAAGTCTCGCAGCATGTCCATGCTTATTCTCTTCCCCAGTTCGCGCAGCATCCAGCCGACTGCTTTGTGCATGAGGTCGTGTGGATGGTGGAGGTGCATCTCGGCATAACGCAGGCACCAGAAAGGGTCGCCCAGTTGTGTCGTCTTCCATGTGCAGACCATGCTCATGCGTTGCCTCCATAGGTTGTCGCTTTTGGCGAGGCTGTCGAGGAGCGCTATCTTGTAATCCCTGTCGCCGAGGCTTGAAGGCTGCATCAACCAAGCGCCTAGAATCTTGTGGACAGACAGGTCAACGAGGTCCCAATTGTTCGCTTGCTCAGCATACTTGAGATACATTATTAATATATTGTCACGGGCACGAATGGCATCTTCATTATTTATGAGACGTTTTGTCGCGAGGCTTTCGAACTTGGCAACAAGGATAAGAAGTCCGCAAAGGCGTACCTCGTGCCATCGGTTCATCAGCAGTTCGGGCACTTCGTCCAAGGGAAAGTCCTTCCAGACGGCTTTGACGACCTCCCTCGTCTGCGGCACTTTCAGGCCGAGGAACTCGTCGCCCTCGCCGTACTCGCCTTTGCCGGTCTTGAAGAAGCGCATCAGGATTTCCCTTTGCTTCTCGTCGCGGAGCGACTCCATATAAGCGATGATGTCCTTTGCCGTCATTTTCTCTTTCTTAGCATTCGTGCCACAATCGAACGGATTTCGTCGATATCCTTGTTTTGCTTCTTTGTCTTGCGTCTGGGTTTCTTGGACGAATCTGTCGGAAAGGCGTCGAGCATCGACATCTGTTTCTCGTGAAGATAAGAGTCAACGCTGAAGCCTTTCTCTGCAATCTTCGTGAGCAGATACTGGCGAGCAAGGCAAGTTTGTCGCAAGTCGGGTAGTACGTTGCCCAAGCGACGAGCCGCCTGCTTATTGTTTGTCTCAACCTTTTGACTGAGCTCAATGGGAACAGAGAGAATGTCGTGCAGTTGGTTCGCAAAGTAGTCTGCGCTGCGCTTCACGCGCTCCAGGAAGTCCTTCTCGTGCAGGGCGTCGAAAGACATCGACTGAATCAGTTGCCGCCACTTGTCAGCCACGCCTCCGACACGTTCGCGGAGCAGCGAGAGCGCCTCGTTGTGCTTCCCCGTAAGTGCGGAGTGGCTGTGATAGAAGAACTCGTTGAAGAGGCGCATCATCGACTCTTCAAGATAAAGGATGGAGCGGAAGTCGAAGAGTTGCAAAAGGAGGTAGCGCTCGTATTCCTGTTTGAGCAGGGGCAGTTGCTGAATGCTCCTTTCTGCCTCGCTCTCTTGATGTGCAATGTAGGTGTCCACGCGCTGGTCGCTCATGACGGCTCGCGTGTCGAGAGGCGTGGCCAGCACAAGGCCTTCGAGCGTGCGGCAGCGGCTTAGGGCAACATAGACCTGTCCCGGAGCAAAACTCATATTGGCGTCGATGATGGCGCGGTCGAAGGTGAGGCCTTGACTCTTGTGGATGGTGATGGCCCAAGCCAAGCGCAAGGGCAACTGCTTGAATGTTCCCTGTACCTCCGACTCTATTTCCCTCGTCTTTTCGTTCAGGGTGTAGCGCGTGTTCTCCCACACCAAAGGCTCTACGTCGATGGCTTCCGAGTCGCCTTCACAATAGACGCTCAGTTGCCTATCGCTTGCCTCCTGAACTCGTCCGATGCGTCCGTTGTAGTAGCGATGCTCGCCGGTCGGGTCGTTCTTCACAAACATCACCTGCGCCCCTTCCTTCAGGACGAGCGTCTCGGCCGTGGGGTAGGAGTAATCGGGGAATGTGCCCTTGATTTCCGCTTTGTATGTATAAGCATAGCCAGGCAGTTTCTGCAGCTCCGACTCGTTGTAGTTGTTGGCAATGTTGTTGTGGGTGGTGAGGCGGATGTACGGCTCCTTCGGGCTGGGGACGAATGTCGAATCGTATCGCGTGTTGAGCCTCGTGAGCGCTTCTGCCGAGGGATGTCCGCTTCGCACCTCACTAAGTAGGGAGATGAAGGTGTCGTCCTGCTGACGATAGATGTGGCTCAATTGGATGGTCACGTAGTCGATTTGCTGCAAGGCCTTCGAGCCGAAGAAGTACGGCGTGTCGTAGAAGGGCTTGAGTATCATTTCGTCTTCGGGCGTGACGACGGGCGTGAGCTGTGCCAAGTCACCAATCATGAGGAGTTGCACCCCGCCAAAAGGTTCGCCATGCTCGCGGAAACGACGCAGCACGGCATCGATGGCATCGAGCAAGTCCGCACGAACCATGGAGATTTCGTCAATGATGAGCAAGTCCATCGAAGCAATAATCTTGCGCTTCTCCTTGCTGAAGTCGAACTTGCTCTCCACCTTGGCCCCAGGTACGTAAGGCGAGAGGGGCAGTTGGAAGAAGGAATGGATGGTGACGCCGCCTGCATTGATGGCTGCCACGCCTGTCGGAGCGACCACGATAGGCCGCTTGCGTGAGCGCTCCATGACGGCCTTGAGGAACGTCGTCTTGCCCGTTCCTGCCTTGCCTGTCAGGAAGATGCTTCGCCCGGTATTCTCGACGAAGTCCCATGCCGTACGCAGTTCGCTGTTTCGTTCCATTTGAAATGTGCTTACGATGTCAAGCGTGTTTTAATCTTTCATTCAGCAAATGGCACAACTCGTCGGCCTTCATGCTGATGTCAACAACGGAGATAGACTCTTGGGCATTGATGAGGTGCTTGTTCATGGAACGGAAGAGGCGGCCGAAGATGCTGGCGTCCTCCATCTTTTGCCGTTCCA
>Ga0310697_10005560_pt1 | contig 12136 bp, 10 predicted proteins | sample 172DNAGHGlowgp2_FD_203883 | JGI IMG/M metagenome (GOLD analysis project Ga0310697, IMG submission 203883) | Sheep rumen microbial communities from Palmerston North, Manawatu-Wanganui, New Zealand - 1728 DNA GHGlow gp2 (v2) (version 2) | ecosystem: Host-associated > Mammals > Digestive system >... | reverse complement strand
TCTTGAATAAGCGAATGCTTAGACGTACTGTAAATTTAATCATAGCAATTTATATTATTAATTTAACACTACTTGCCAATTATAGCTGGCAAGAATTATCTATTTCTCGCGCGTACATTATTATATTGTGGTTATGATGATTTGTGCATGCTCTTCGCATGTCCGGCTACGCCTTTCTCGTGCTTTCAAACTGCCAACTTTTGCAAAAAAAACGCACCAATTTGGAAGAAAAACATGGCTTTAAGTTAATTTTTAGTCCCAAATTGTATTTTTTTTTAAATTTTATTTGTTTTTTAGCTTTGAATACATTAACTTTGCACGTTGTATCCGAAAATCGGTGCATTTTATACCTCTTGCGCAGAGGTGGAACTTGAAGAATCGCATATTATAATTAATGTATTATTAATAACAAGAGAGTGTTTATGAAAAAAAGACTAACTATGTTTATGGCCGCGCTCTTCCTCATGGTAGGAACGGCTCTGGCCCAGACGAAAGTTAATGGTACCGTGACATCTCAGGACGATGGTCAGCCTGTAATCGGCGCTACAGTTCTGGTTGTCGGCACACAGGTCGGTACCGTAACAGATGCCAATGGTAAGTTCTCGCTGACATGTCCTGCTGGCAAGAACACATTGCGTATTACTTATGTAGGTATGGAACCACTCGAGGTGAGTGCCCGCCCTAACATGCGTATTTTGTTGACAAGCGACCAGAAGGCTATTGATGAAGTCGTTGTATTAGGTTACGGTTCTGCCAAGAAATTGGGCTCTATCGTAGGTGCTGTCAAAAAGGTCGGCAATGCAACGCTTGAGAAGTCGCCTACAGCTAACTTTACAGATGCTCTTGCCGGACAGGTTTCCGGTCTGTCTGTATTGTCGTCATCAGGTGATCCTACGGCTTCTGCGACCATCCGTCTCCGTGGTGTAAACTCGATTAACTCGTCTAATACCCCACTGTTCATTCTGGACGGTGCTCCTATCAGCTCGACGCTGTTCAATACGTTGAACCCTGCTGATATCGCCAACATTACAGTGCTGAAGGATGCAGCCTCTACCGCTATCTACGGTTCGCGTGCTGCTAATGGTGTTATCGTTATTACCTCGAAGAAGGGTAAACTCAATGAGAAGGTGAATCTTTCGCTGCGCGCTCAGTATGGTATCTCTACGCCTGTAGAGGACGGACTGGATATGATGAACTCTCAGCAGTATGTAGAGTTCCGCGACAAGATTGGCCAGCCAGTTTCTGATGCGATTCGTGACCTTGTTAATAAGTACGGCATCAGTACCAATTGGCGTGACGAGTTGCTGGACAAGAGCGCTCCAACATACACGCTGGAGGCTACCGTCAGTGGTGGTGGCGACAATACGACTTACTACATTTCTGCTAACCACCACAAACAGGATGGTATTATCGATCAGTCTGGTATGCAACGTGAAGCTATTCGTGCCAATATTGATACGCGCATTGCTCCCTGGTTGAAGGTCGGCCTGCAGTCGAATCTGGGTGTAAACTCTTACGAATCCAATCGTAACATCTCTGATGAATCCATCTATCTTACTAACCCCATGGTATTTGCACGTATGGCGCTGCCTTACGACTCACCTAATTACTACGAGATTGACAACGAAGGCAATATTATCTGGGGTGACCGCGCTCAGAGATTGTACTACAGCGGTATCAACTTGCCTTGGTTCGACAATTCGAAGGGTGATACCAATCGTAAGACTGTCACTGTCAACTTGAATGCGTATGAGCAGTTTACTCCACTGGCCGGTCTGACCATCCGTCTGCAGCAGGCTATGGACGGCTATGACTACACGCTGTCTCACGTGAGATATCCATATGCATCATTCAAGACCCCGATGGGTCAGACAGTACCACAAGGTTCTGGTATCAGCCAGGATACATTTACACGCTACTATTCGTTCACTTATACCAACACTGTAGAGTACAAGCGCACCATAGGTGACCACTTCTTCTCGGTATTGGGTGGTGAAGAAAGCATTATTACCAAGTATCGTTCGTTTGGAGCTTACTCTACCGGACATAGCGACGAACGTCAGATGCGTATGACCGACGGTACAACGATAGCAATTAGCAATTTGAGCGACGAACGCTATGAGCAGGTCTTCAATTCGTGGTTTGGTACAGCCAGCTATAACTTCAAGGAGAAGTACTATTTGGACCTCTCGCTGCGTACAGATGGTAGCTCAAAGTTCTCTAAGGACAACCGTTGGGCAACATTCTGGTCAGTCGGTGCCATGTGGAACGCTAAGAAAGAGAGCTTCCTGAAGAATGTCAAGTGGCTGGATGCGTTGGAACTTCGTGCCAGCTATGGTACGACGGGTAACGCTTCTGGTGCCGGCAGTTACGACTATCTGGGTCTCTTCGGAACCGGTTCCCTCTACAACGGTGTAAGTTCACTAGGTATTTCTCAGCCAAGCAACAACGAGTTGACATGGGAGAAGGTAGCCGCTACCAACATCGGATTAACAATCGGAGTCTTCAATCGTGTGACATTGGACTTTGACTTCTATCACAAGAAGACCAGCGATATGTTGATGGATATCCCATATTCTTATACGACCGGTTACGCAAGTGGAGCTGGTAACATCGGAGCCATGACCAACACTGGTTTCGACATCGACCTGAATGTCAACATCTTGAAGACTAGGGACATCCGTTGGGACTTCAAGGCAAACATGAACTACAACAAGAACGAGATAACCGAGCTGTTTGCAGGCCGTGACGAGTATGTCATTGCTAATACTGGTATCAAGTTACAGGTCGGTAAGCCCTACGGTGAGTTCTACTACGTAAAATATGCAGGTGTTGACAGCCGTGATGGTAAGCCCATGTACTATGACAAGGATGGCAACCTGACAAAGGTTTATAACGAAGAACGCGATGCCGTATTCACTGGCAAGCAGCGTTTTGCACCTTTGAGCGGTGGCTTCGGTACCAGTTTCCAGTACAAGGGACTTCAGGTTCGTGCCGATTTTGCATGGCAGGCTGAGAAGTACATGCTGAGCAACGATAACTACTTTGTGGAGAATGCTAACTTTGGCACCTCGTACAACCAGACAACCAAGATGCTGAACATCTGGACAAAGCCTGGTGACGTGACCGATGTTCCTGCCTATGGTGAGGCCGTTCAATTTGACGATCACCTGTTGGAGAATGCTTCATTCCTGCGTTTGAAGAACGTTACTATCCAGTATGATCTGCCTAAGGCATGGATGGATTACACTCGCGTACTGAAGGGCGCTCGTGTCTATGGTACAGCCCGTAACCTCTTCACAATTACCAAATATCGTGGTTACGATCCCGAGCCAGACGCTAATCTGGTGAAATTTAACTATCCTAACACACGCCAGTTTATCATTGGTATGGAATTAACATTTTAATTAATATAAGAAACAAGAATATGAAGAAGCTATATATTTCATTAGTGTTAGCGGTGGGCTCCTTGTTCACGTTCACTTCGTGCGACATGGACAAAACGCCTTACGGATCGCTTGACGAGACCATCGCTATTCAGAGTATGGACGATATTGCGCGTTACAGGGCCATCTTCTATACCAATCTCCGTAGTATGACTAATGGTGACTGGCTTTCGTATCCAGAAATCCAGATGGACGGTTTCCAAGGCGTCATTGGTAATGGTAACCGCGAAGGTATATTCAACAATGGATTGATAGAGCCATCAACCGAAGAGATTGAAGACCTTTGGGGCGGCTTATATGGCTGCATTGCCAATGCTAACTATGGTATCGCTAAAACACAGCAGATGATTGAGTCTGGCGACTATAGCGGTGATGACCTGCTGATGCTGCAGCGCTACAATGGCGAAGGCAAATTCATGCGTGCATACGCTTATTTCTATCTTGTAGACCACTTCTGTCCGGCCTATACCTCTGCAAATGGTGATACCCCGGCACTGGGCGCTCCCCTGCAGTTAGTTTACGCCCCTAGCGGTGATGCTTCCACTTATCCTGGACGTAGCACGCTGAACGAGACCTTCAAGCAGATTGAGAACGATTTGGCTGACGCCTATACAGCCCTCGTTGCTTATGAGGTAAACGACAAATCTCAGGTAGCTCCTGAGGCTGCTTACCTGTCGTCATACGCTGTACTGGCCCTGCAAGCACGCGTTGCTTTGCAGAAGAAGGATTACGCCACTGCACTGGCCAAGGCTGAATTGGTAATCAATTCAACGGTTTATACACTGACAGACATTGCCGACTATACAGCTATGTGGACTGACGATAAGGGAACTGAAATCATTTTCCGTCCCTTTGCTAGCAAGGAAGAGTTGCCTGCTTCAGTTGGTACACACTATCTGACTGACGCAGAGACGTTTGCTGACTATATTCCAACATTCGACATGCTTGCTATGTACGGAACAGGTGACGTCCGTTTCGATGCTTTCTTCAAAGTGTATACAAAGATGGAGATTGAGGGTGAGACGGTGCCCGCATACGTATTCAACAAGTTCCCTGGCAATGCTGCACTCCGTACGACAGCAGCTAACAACTTGCGCAATATGTCCAAGGCTTTCCGCCTGAGCGAACAGTACCTGATTGCTGCTGAGGCTGCTGCTGCCACCAACGATGCAACTAAGGCAAACAAGTATCTGAACGACCTTCGTGCAAAGCGTATTGAGGGCTATACTGCAGAGACACTGAACGGTACCGGTCTGACCGAGGCTATCCGTGCTGAGCGTCTGAAGGAGCTCATTGGTGAGGGATTCCGTATGGGTGACCTGCGCCGCTGGAACATTGGTTTCGCAAGAAATCCTAACCACGCTGAGAACCCTAATCTGAACGCTAAGATAGTCAAAGCAGGTGCCGATTTGAGCTATGCCGCTGACGATCACCGCTTCACTTGGCCTATTCCAACAGCCGAGCTTGACGCTAACCCTCAGATTAAGAATCAGCAGAATGCTGGATACTAAGCAAAAATTATAATAACTAAGCATTAAAAGAATATGAAATACCTTAAGATATTTATGCTGATGGTGGCTGCAGTCACTATTGCTTCCTGCTCCAGTGACGACGAGAGTTGGAATGGCAGTGGTAACGCTGTTGTTTCAATGGGCAGTCAGGAAATCACTTGGAAAGAGAATAAGGGTTCGTCGTCACCTGTCAATGTGCCCATCACTGTTACAGGTGAGCGTGACGGCAATGTCCAGGTAACTGTTAGTGTTACCGAGACTGGAGCCAATCCAGCAATGGATGACATCCACTATATCATCACCTCAAAAACCATCGTCATTCCTGCCGATGCAACCGAGGGTAAGATAGAGTTACGCACCATTGACGACATGGACATCAATGAGAACCGCACCTTCACGATGACCATTACCGATGCAAAAGGCGCTACTATCAGTAGCACGAATGCTTCCACACTCATCACTCTGAAAGATAACGACTCTGAGTTCTATGAGAAGCTGATGGGTGGTTGGAAACTTGTAGCTGCTGAGGCAGGTAATGATGGATCCTTAGGCAGCGAATCAACATGGAATGTTTCTATTAGTGGATTTGATGAGGGTGAAGACGGTTACAATGAATTGCTCTACTTGTCTGGATTTGACCAGGAGGATGGAGAGGTTGAACTGCTATATGAATTTGATAAGGCTACTGGTAAGGGACGTGTAGGCTTCCAGCTTCCTTCTTCCTTCTTTGCAGCTTATAACTTTAATGGTATTGGCCCTCACTATCTGGCTCTCTGCGGATTTAATGCAGGTGCATCTCCTTCTTGGATTAATGATGATACAGCATTATGGGGAACTTGGAATGATGACTTCACAGAGATTACTTTCGAAGATACTCCATACATTGGAGAGCGTCTGTATGCTTATCCGTCAGGAGATCCAACAGGATATAAGTATGGATTGTTTAAGGTTATCAAAATGACCCGATAAATAACAGTCATCTATAAGAAGGAGGGTGAGCCTGTTAAAGGCTTGCCCCCCTTTTGTCTTAAAGTAAAGAATATTCGTTATGAGGAAATACTTATTAACCATATGTCTGCTTATTGTCAGCATTCTAGCAGAGGCAGACGTTGTTACTAAGCAGCGCGCCGAGAACTATGCTACAACTTACTTCTCGTCGCTGACACAACGTGAAGTGACAGTCAAGGGCATTGAGACTGTTGGCAGTGGCTCGGCATCATACCATATCGTCAATTTCTATCCTCAGGGATGGGCTATCATCTCAGGTGATGACACCGCTAAACCCATTATCGGCTATAGTCGCTATGGGCAACTGACTCTGCAGGACATGCCTGAGAATATGCGTGGCATCATGGACGGTTTTGCACAAGAGGTAAAATACGTCGCAGAACGAACAACCCTGACGCACCCCAGATGGGGACAACCGGAGGTGATGATAAAGGCCAATGGGGAGAGCGTGGCTCCTCTGATACATGTAAACTGGAACCAAAGTGCGCCGTACAATAAATATTGCCCTATGGAAAAGGCCTTGGTTGGTTGTGTGGCTGTAGCCATGTCCCAGGCCATGAGTGTAAATCGATACCCAGATCGTCCTGTTGGCAGCATTTCGTATCGTTCACCAACTTACGGAACGCTGAGCATAAATTTCGATGAACAGAAGGCCTACAACTGGGCTGACATCATGAGTGGTGCCAATAATAAAGATGAAGTGGCACGTCTGTTGATGCACGCGGGTATGGCTGTAGAAATGGATTATGGCGAGGAGGGCTCTGGCGTGCCCATAAGCCAGTTGGGGCGAATCGTTACGGCTCTGACAAAGAACTTCAAATATCCAAATACCGTCAGATTGATTCGCCGTGACACGTACAATGGTGACTGGGCTCAACTACTGAAAAACGAACTGAATGCCGGTCGTGCAGTTATTTATAATGGACTTGACACAAGGAATAGTTCAGGCCACTCATTCAATGTCGACGGCTACAATGCCGAAGGACTATTCCACTGTAACTGGGGCTGGGGTGGCTATGCAGACTCCTACTTCTCACTGGATGGCTTGGGGTATGGAACATCGTTTTACGACTCGAACCATATCATTGTGATTGGTATTGATGCAGGTAACCACCAGTTGCGTAGCATAGAACTGAGTCATTATAGTGTAGAGGAAGGATTGCCTGTAGGAGCAGTCGTTGGCCAAATTACGGTAAATGGAGAAGAAGTGAAAAGCGGAATGAGTGTAGACGTTCATGGAACATACAGCAAAGCGTCTGGCCAATATCAGTCAATTCCTTTCGTCTATGACAATGGACTGCTCAAAACCTCCCAGGTCTTGACGAAGGGCAAGGAGTATACTGTTGAGATAACTGTCAAAGATCAAAGCGGCGAGGAACTGACACAAGGCTTTATCGTAAAGGTTACAGAAGAATTGGATTTGGGTACTGCTACCTCTCTTAACTACGATCGTACGACTCAACTGTTTACGCTGAATACTAAGAACAATGTAACCTACAAATTGACTGATAACAATGGTCACGTCATTAAGAGTGGTGAACTATCACCACTCCCCCGCCTGGAGTTTGGTAGAAGCACTCTGTCAGAGGGCAACAACACGCTGACCCTGCAAAGCCCTAAAGAAACTTTGACACTAACTATAAAGAAGTGATTGACATGAAGAACTATTTATATATTTTAGCCGTATTGACCTGTACAACAGCTTGTAGCGGTGACAGTAGTGAGGGCTCGTCGAATCCTGTTGATCCAATTACTGGCGTAAAAGTCCAGATTGAAACAGAGATAGTCACACGTTCTTCAGCAACAGCGAAGAAGGTTTACGCTAACGGGGATGAGATGAATGTATGGGCAAAGACATATGGTGCTACTACTGCAGATGATATCGTAAAGAACATCAAAGCTGTTTTTAATGGTGGAACATGGACTTTAACCCCCGATGTGTATCTGGAAGCATCGAAAGTGAAGAATGCTTTTATCTATGCTTCATATCCTTATGCTGCAGACAACTCAAATACTGCTAATAACATTAATATTGATGTTACAAAACAAACGGACATCCTATATTCCGGTAGTTATGTTCCAGTTACAGTCAATACATACACGGCAAAATTAAAAATGAAGCATGCTTTGTCGCTCGCTACGTTCAATATTGTAAAAGATGGATATAGTGGTGAAGGTAGACTGCAGAAGTTGACGCTTTATGGCGACTCTATTTATACAAAGGGTGTGATGAAGGTTGACAAAGGAAAGGTAAGTGGCCTTGAGAAAGGTGAAGTCTCATCGGTGTTCGACAAGACTATTACCACAAGTGGTTGGGAGCAGGATTTGCCACGTATGTGGGTGATACCCCTGCCGTTCAATACCAAAGCGACTAAGGCCTACCTTAAGACTGTTATTGATGGTAAAGAATATGTTAGCATGGTTCCGGAAGTTGAAATGAAAATAGGCTATCAGTATGTTTTCCATCTTGTTCTGACAAGGAATGGCCTTGAATTTATCCCCGACCAAACGACGTCAATAGCTCTGGAGGAAGAGGCCGATCAGATGCAGCCTCTTAACGGACATGGCATATTGAAATTGACGCATGAAGGAATCGGCAGTTTCTTATCACTGTATCTTTTGGGAGACAATGTGTTCGGAACAGTCAAATGGGGTGATGAGAGCCAAGAAACTTATACTGATGGTCTTTCTCACGAGTATGCGACAACTAGCCAACATCCGATTATGTATGAAACATGGAATAGTATAGGTTTTGAATTAAGAAATCTCAAAGACGTCAAAATCATTGATATTTCTCAATATGAGTAATAAATCATAAGGTCGGTCCCTTGGAGGGACAGGTCAACAATTTCATTGTTACTAAGTCTCCTGATGGTGTTACGTGGCAGGAAAGTACGGATGACCTGTGGTCTATTGATGTAACTACTGGTATTCAGACACCTATTGCTACACAATCAGATGCCTCATCTCGCTTCTTCGACCTGCAAGGTCGTGAGGTGAAGACTCCTACCCGTGGTCTGTATATCCGGAATGGAAAAAAGGTCGTGGTGAAGTAATCACAAGGAATCACGGAATTACGGATTCTTACACTTTAATATATATGCGGAGCCACTACACAATGGTGGTTCCGCTATATTTTGTCTTGAAGGTATGTCATTCATGACTCTTTCCAACGTCATCTTCGGGTGCTTCCGACGTCATCTATGACCCGCTCCGATGATACTTTAGAGGGGTAAAGTATCATCGGAACGACCGCAAAACGCCATCGAAACGGGTGAAAGGAACGTCAGGAACGACCCTAAAGTGACGTTCCTACGAAAAAGCATAGTTATGTCGATTCACGATTACGCTTACCGCTTGCTTTTGAAGAAGTCCTGCATCAGTTGTCGGCATTCCTCTTCGAGCACACCACCAGTAACCTGACATTTGGGGTGCAGGGCGTGGGGCGCATAGTCGGTATAGCCACGCTTCTCGTCGCGGCAGCCATAGACGATGCGGGGTATCTGGCTCCAACCTAAAGCTCCGGCACACATGGTGCAGGGCTCTACGGTAACGTAGAGGGTGCAGTCGGTGAGGTACTTGCCGCCCAACTCGTTGGCTGCAGCAGTGATAGCCTGCATCTCGGCATGGGCTGTGACGTCGTGCAATGTCTCTGTCAGGTTGTGAGCACGTGCAATGATGCGGTCCTGGCATACTACTACCGCTCCAATGGGTATCTCGCCCTCGTCAAAGGCCTGCTGGGCTTCGTCCAGGGCCTTGCGCATATACCGCTCGTCTTTATTTTTTTCTTCCATGATATTTCGATATTTCGATATTTCGATGTTTCGAGGCTTCGAGGCTTCGAGGTTTCGAGGCGTCGAAGATTTCTGTTAGATGTTTAATGTTCCGTTGCAGGTGGGGTAGTTGCTACAGCTCCAGAATTCTTTACCGGAGTTGATGCCTTTCTTGGCGACACGCTTAATCATGGGCTTACCGCATAGAGGACATTTAGGGGCTCCGCTCTGTGTACTTTGCTGGGAACGATAGGCCAGACGTTCAGCAGTGAGTCCCTCGGTAAAGCCTCCTTCCGCTTTGAACGTTTCCAACAGATGTTCTATCTGGCGTCTAAGCATCATAATAAGACGGTTGCAAAGAATGATTAGACAGTTGGCAGCTATCAGTGAATCGCCCCTGTTTAGCCAATTGTCAAACTTGTGCTTTTGGGTCAGAATATGTTTGCTGCTTTGGTAAAGCATATCATCTTTATACGTTGGACGGTCCAGTTGGATGTTGTTGACGGCAAGATATTCTTGTGATGTTGATGACCAGGGAGTATTTTCACAACGCAGAAGCCAGTTGAGGTAGTCATTAGACAGTTCAGAGAGACTGGCACGAGCCACGTCAATAAGTTTCATTTCTGTCTCTCGTGAGGTGGAATGTCTGGAACTGCCTTCAGCAATATTGGCAGGCACGGAGCGTGCCGCCATGGTCATTTGGTCGAAGAGTCGTCCGCAAGGGTCGTTGGTCTGGTTAAGGTATCGGATGCAGAAATCCTGCGTAGCTAATTGTATTACGTTGGCGAGCACCCATGTGTCTAACCAGTAGTATTTGAAGATTGCGATTTCCATTGTTTTTTATTTTTGTTGGTTATTCGTGTTTCGATGTTTCGATGTTTCGATATTTCGAGGTTTCGAGGTTTCGATATTTCGATGCTTCGATGTCTTGCTAAATGATGAACTGCACTTCCTTGAAGGCATAGCGGCGCTCCTTTCCGTTGTCATCGCATAGCAGCAGGTGGCCGTCGTCCGCAACGTCCACTATTTCAGCCATGAAGGCACCGTTTTTGTCGGTGTAGGGATGGAATCCCTGCCGCCTGTAGAGCATGGCGCAGTACTGCTGCTTGATGTCGTGATACAGATAGTGGTCTAAGCAATTCAGTATGCCGTGTAGGAGTTTTTCGCGGTCTGTCTCTCGTTCGCAAATCTGCCATATTGACACAGGGTTAGGGGCGTCGCTGCTAAAATGTTGCTGGTTGACGTTTATTCCCACACCAATGATGCTGTCCTTGATCATCGTGCCCTTCAGGGTGTTCTCTATCAGGATGCCCGCCAGCTTACCGTTCTTCCAATATATGTCATTGGGCCACTTGATGCTGAGGTTACCGATATATTGTCCTAATGCCTCCGTAATGGCTAGTGAGACTGCCATCGAGATATGAAACTGTTTGGAGGCGTGTATTTGTTCTGGGTGCAGCAAAAGCGAGAACAGAAGATTCTTGTGACGCTCCGACTCCCAGCGGTCAGATGTACATGAACCACTTGAGTCTTTACGATGGTACGTGGACTGCCGAGCAACTGGGTATTAATAGCAGCACTCGTGCTCCTCGTAGAGCAACTGCGATAAATACTTATAGCACAGCCACCAACAGCTACTCTTTCACAGAATTGGATACCAACAAACGCTATATCTATCGTGTACGCTCAATTGGTGAAGAGAATACCTATTCTCAGTGGAGTGAGGAGAAGACGTTTGAGTTTGGAACAACAGGCATCAAGCAAAAAACCAACAGCAAACAGCAGGCTGCAAACATTCCCATTTACAACCTTTCTGGTCAGCGTGTTGGCGCAAACTTCAAGGGCCTTGTCGTCAAGGAGGGCAAGAAGTTCATGAATAAGTAAGAATAAAACAGAACTTGCTCTGGATTAACCAATATCACATCTACATCGGGAGAGCGCTGGGTCTCTCCCGATGTAGTTTTTATCCGAAACATTTGAAAGTTAAGAATTGAAACTATTTCACTAACACCACGAGGTATTTGCTGGTTGACCAGAACAGCTGGGGATTGGTAATGCGCAGGATATATTGCTTGTTGGCATCCTGCAGCAAGGTGTAGCTGGACTGTGGGTGAGCCGTCAGAATCTTGGCAGAACGACTATAGAGACGTATTTCCTTGTCGATACGGATGTCTATCTTGGTAAAGTAGTCACGATTGAAGTTAGAACGCAGCACCTTGCCATCTTCGATGATACGCTGCTCTTTCAGTTCCTTCTTCGTGCCATACACAAACCATGCGGTATTCAGCTGCTTATCCTGCGAAGTGATGGTTTGCGACTTCTGGGTAGACTCTTCCTTCAAGTCGCTGACATTACTAGACAGCGTGTTTACCTGCTGGTTCAACTCGCCTATCTGTAC
>Ga0310697_10005558_pt1 | contig 12137 bp, 12 predicted proteins | sample 172DNAGHGlowgp2_FD_203883 | JGI IMG/M metagenome (GOLD analysis project Ga0310697, IMG submission 203883) | Sheep rumen microbial communities from Palmerston North, Manawatu-Wanganui, New Zealand - 1728 DNA GHGlow gp2 (v2) (version 2) | ecosystem: Host-associated > Mammals > Digestive system >... | reverse complement strand
AAGAAGATATCCTCATCGACAGCGTGAACTACGAAAAAATGACTCACGAACCCGCCGAGATAGAACGTTTCGGACGCGAAAACTATTTTATGAAACGGGACAACGAAGAAATTTTCATTGTAAAACGAGACAAATAGCAAAAGCATGAAAAAAGTTTTCAAAACATTTATATACTTAACGTTGTCGGGGACGCTCTTTTTTTCGTGCGGGACACTGAAAACCATGTTCACCGCCGACTCGGACTACGACGATTTTTCGTTTGAAGAATATTTTGACGGACATAAGACATACCGGAGAGTACCTTCGAAAAAGAAAGACCGCAACGTTGCCACCAGTACGGGAAAAAGTGGCAAGATGCCCATCACCGTCACCGACCGCGACAACGCCAAACTGTACAAAGTGATAGAGAAATGGTACGGCACCCCTTACAAATACGGCGGTTGTTCGTCGTCGGGCATCGACTGCTCCTGCTTTGTGAAGAACGTTTTCAGCGAAGTTTACGACGTGAATCTCAACCGTGTGGCGGCCGACATCACCAAAAATGTGACGCTGATAGAACGCAGCCAGTTGCGCGAAGGCGATGTTGTTTTCTTTTCAAACAATAAATCTGCCATATCCCACGTTGGTATATATCTAAAAGACGGAATGTTCGCCCACGCCTCCTCATCGAAGGGGGTTACGATAAGCAAGCTGTCCGAAAAATACTGGGACACACGCTATTACGCGGCAGGCCGCCACAGTAAAGTAACCACAAAATGGTAGAAACGATGAAAAGACAAAACATAAAACGGATTACAGCCATCGCGCTGCTTGCCGCAATTCTGGCGGGCTCAATGATTTCGTGCAAAAGCGACGTGAACATGACCCGCCGCAGAAAATCGCGCTGCAACACCTGCCCCACCTTCAGCTACGCTCCCAACACACAAAACGATGTCCAAACCTGCGACCTTGAAAGACTATAGCGACACCCTTGCACCACACCTGCCGCCAGCAGCACTCCCTTACGTAGCCGAATTCCTGTTCAACAACAAAATTTCGCTCGTCCTAAGCCGTCCCCGACGGACCAAGCTCGGCGACTACTCCTTTCCCAATCCGCTGAAAAGGCACGGCCACCGTATCAGCGTCAACGCCAACCTCGACCGAAACACCTTCCTTTGGGTGATACTTCACGAAATAGCTCATTACCAAGCATTTGTGGCTTTCGGCAAACGGCCCAAGCCTCACGGTGATGAGTTTCAGGCGGCTTTCGCAAATATTCTTCGTTTCTTCAACGAAAGGCACTGCTTCCCCGCTGAAACAGAGGCACTTATCAGCGACTTTTATTCCAAACGGCCTCTGCCAAAGAGTTTGGAGCGCAAAATAGAACGCACTTTCCGTGAAATGGCCGGTGAAACGACACAAGACGACGGGGTGCCGCTCTCGGCGTTGGCCGAAAACAGTTTTTTCTCCATCCGTGGACGCATTTTTAAGAAACTTGAGAAACGTCGCACACGTTGCAAATGCCTATGTCTCAACAACAACCGACTCTATCTGGTATCGCTCGAAGCAAGAGTGCAACCAGTGGCTATTGAAAAAATGAAATAAAAATCGTATTTTTGCAAAAAAAAAATCGATGGCACGAATTTTGGCTATAGACTACGGACAGAAACGCACGGGAATCGCAGTAACCGATGATTTACAGATTATTGCGACGCCCCTTACTACTGTTGACACGCCAAAACTGATGGCTTTTCTGACCGACTATTGCAGCAAAGAAAACGTGGAATGCATTGTCGTGGGCGAGCCGAAACATCTGAACAACACCCCGTCGGAATCGGCGAAATACATAGAGCCGTTTGTAAAACAGCTGCGCAAAGCCTTTCCCGACAAGGAGATAGCCCACATCGACGAGCGTTTCACCTCCAAAATAGCCTCGCAGGCCATCGTGAACTCCGGTTTGCACAAAAAACAACGTCAGAACAAGGCACTTATCGACACAGTGAGCGCCACTCTGATACTTCAATCATATATGGACCTTAAAAACAACACAAAATGATTTTGCCAATAATAGGACTCGGGCATCCCACCTTAAGAAAAACCGCCCAACCGATTGACGCCGATTACCCTGACCTTCAGCAGCTTATCGACAATATGTTTGAAACCATGTACGCCGCCGAAGGCGTTGGTCTTGCCGCCCCGCAGGTGGACCTGCCCATAAGGCTGGTGGTGATGGGCTATCGCGAATACGACGAGAAAAAGAAAGAGTACGTCGGCGACCCAATAGAACGCACCATGATCAATCCCGAAATTGTGGAGGCCAAAGGCGAGATGCAATACTACAACGAAGGCTGCCTGAGCGTGCCCAACATCCACGAGGACGTGCTGCGTCCCGAGACCGTGGTGGTGAAATACTACGACCGCAATTTCCAACCCCAGACCGAGGAGATGACCGCCCTGCTGGCACGCATAGCCCAGCACGAGATAGACCACCTCGACGGCAAAGTGTTTGTGGACCGCCTGTCGCCGCTGAAACGCACACTGCTGAAACGCAAGCTGAACGACATCGTTACCGGCAAAACCCGCACCCACTACCGCATGAAATTCGCAACAAAAAAATAGAACAAAATGAAGATAAGAAACATAGTTATAGCACTCGCCGCAGGTGCCCTGCTGTTTGCCTGCAGCTCCAAACACAGCCGCCAGGCCGACCTCGACAACATCACACGCTACGAGGACAGCATCGACATACAGAACACCATACTCTCCGTGGAGACTGGCAACCGTCTAATCGACTTATATACAACCTTTTCCAACAACCACCCCGACGACAGCCTCGCCCCCATGTATCTGCACCGCGCCGCGCAGGTGGCAGCCAACATCCACCGTCCCGACCTGGCACTGCAATACCTCGACACGGTAACAATCAAATACCCTGACTACAAGGACGTTGCAGTCTGTGCCTTCTACAAAGGCTTTGTGCTCGAAAATGTGGCCGGCGACCTCGAACACGCACGTATGGCCTATCAGGAGTTTATCGACAAATACCCCAACGACCCCTTGGCCGACGATGCTCGCATAAGCATGGAAAATCTGGGACTCAGCCCCGAAGAACTCCTTGAAAAAATACTTAGTCAGAACACCGACGCGGAAATGGCCGAAAACAAATAACACACCCCCATGCTCCGACAACTAAGTATAGAAAACTACGCACTTATCCGCTCGTTGCAAATAGCTTTCAACGAGGGATTTACAGCCATTACCGGCGAAACTGGAGCCGGAAAATCCATCATTCTCGGAGCTTTGGGACTCTTGGCAGGACAACGAGCTGACACTCAGGTGCTTTCAGACAAAAACAAAAAATGCGTGATAGAGGCAGTTTTCGGCATTGAGACTTTGGGATTGAAAAAGTTTTTCGACGACAACGACCTCGACTACGACGACAACGTGCTGATACGTCGCGAGATACTGCCCACAGCCAAGACAAGGGCATTTATCAACGACACACCCGTTTCGCTGCAGCAGCTGCGCGATTTCGGAACGAAAGTCCTAGACATCCACTCCCAAAACCAAACACTTACGTTGCTAAACGCTGATTTCCAGATGCGTTTTGTGGACACGCTTGCCGGCAACGAAGAACTTTTGAAAGAGTATTCTGCCCTTTATGGCGGGTATGTGCAGGCCAAAAACGAGCTGTCGCAACTGCGTGCCGAGCTACAGCAAAACCGTCGCGACAAGGACTACAACCAGTTCCTTTACGACGAACTCGACAAAGCCCAACTCGCTGAAAACGAGCAAGAAGAGCTGGAACAGGAACTCAACCTTCTCAACCACACCGAAACCATAAAACAAACCTTCGGCGAGGTGCTCGAAACCGCCGACCGTCAGGACGACGCGGCAATAGCACGGCTTCAGTCGGCAAAAAGCCAGCTATACAAGATAGTATCATACTACCCCGAAGTGGAAGACCTTTTCAACCGTCTAGAATCCAGCATCATAGAACTTCGCGACATTTTTTCGGAAATAGAGAGCTTGGACGAAAACCTATCCTATTCCCTTGAGCGTCAGCAATATGTATCGCAACGGCTCGACACCATCTACAACCTGCAGAGCAAACATTCCGTAAGCACGGTGGCGGAGCTGTTGGAAATAAAGTCGCAGCTCAGCGACAAGTTATTGGCAGTTACCGATTTGGACGAACGAATTAACAAACTGGAAAAACAGATTTCCGAAACCGAGAGCCGTTTGCGGCAGATGGCCGGAGTGCTGTCGGAACGACGCCACAAGACCTCGCAACAAATTGAGTCCGAGCTACTTCCCACCCTTGCCGAACTGGGGATGAAAGACGCCCAGATAGTGGTGGAGCTGACACCGACGGAAAACCTGCTCTCCAACGGCACCGATGCCGTGCGTCTGCTTTTCAACGCCAACCGTGGCGGCGAACTGCGCGAGGTGGGCAAAGTGATTTCCGGAGGCGAGCTTTCGAGGCTTATGCTCGCACTCAAGTCACTGATAGTCAAAACGAACCTGCTGCCCACTATTATTTTCGACGAGATAGACACCGGAGTGTCGGGAACCATAGCGGTGGCTATGGCCAACATAATGCAAAAGATGTCGCAAAACACTCAGGTTGTGGCCATTACCCATCTGCCACAGGTGGCGGGCAAAGCCAAAACACAGTTCAAGGTTTACAAGGAGAGCGACGAAGCCTCCACACAGACCTCGATGCGGCAACTGACGGAGGAACAGCGTGTTGAGGAGATAGCCACTATGCTCTCGTCGGAAAAGCTGACAGCCTCGGCAATAGAAACCGCAAAACAACTAATGTCTTGATATTATGAATTACGAGATGTATTTACTGCGCCTTGTGCTTGCATTCCTTTTCGGAGCCGGCATAGGCTTGGAACGGCAGATTAGGCAACGCAGCGCCGGACTTACCACCAACGCCCTAGTTTCGGTGGGTGCCTGTGTTTTTATACTGCTTTCGGAGATAATGTACGGAGAGGAGCAAGGCAACATCGACCGCCTACGTGTTGTGTCACAGATAGTTACAGGAATAGGATTTTTGGGAGCCGGCGTTATTATGCGCGACGGTTTCAACATACACGGGCTGAACACCGCGGCCACCATCTGGTGCTCTGCCGCCGTTGGCTCGCTGTGCGGTTTCGGGATGTTTTTCGAAGGCGGAATGGCCGCCGTTGCCATCGTGGGCACACATCTGGCGCTGAAACCCATCACCGACCGTTTGGACAGGCGTCCACGCAAATATGTGGAGATGAGAAAGATAGGCGTAAAGGTGGTGGTTATGGGCAACACCTCCGACATTGACGAGATGCGCGACGTGCTGCTCTCGTTGGTGGACACCCTCGACAACGCCGAGATACAGAAAACAGAAAAGACACACAATTTGAAAGAGGGTCAGACGACGGTAACTATGGAGCTGCTCACAAAAGATGTGGAGAAGGCTTTCCGTCTGTTTCAGGACGAGCTTTCGGGCAACACTCTGTTTTTGAAAGTCGCCACCGAGGTGCTCTCGCAGCGCGTGGAGCACTGAAAATATGACAATTACACAAAGAATTTATTTTACAACACAATAAAAAAATGGACCAAGAAAACCTGACAATTCACCTTGAAAAAGCCAACACTTTGGACAAATTGCTGTCCGAAGAGCAGCGCAAAAAAGTAGTAAACCTCAAAATTACAGGACATATCGGGAAACAAGACTTCGAAAAAGTGCTTGACGAGATGTGCGATGTGGATCTTATCTACAAAAACTATGACGATGAAGATGAAGAAGGCATTCCCGACTACAAAAACGCCTACCCTTTGCGCAACCTTGATATGGGCGAGGCCGTCTTTACCGATGGAGACATATTGCCCGAATTCGGCTTTTACATTCAGTTAGAGTCTATTATACTGCCACAAGGCATTAAAAGTATTGTTGAAGAAGATGACTTCGATAGTGCATTAAGCAATTCGCAAAGGTTGCGAACCGTTGTATTCCCCAAAGGGATAAAAAGCGCAGGAGGTTTGAGAGGTTGCACGAAACTAAAAAATGTGGTTTTACCTGATACGGTAGAAGAAATAGCACAAGATGCTTTTTCCTATTGCACTGCTCTGAGTGAATTACGGATACCCGCTTCGGTAAAGCATTTGTATGCAACGGCTTTCACATATTCGGGCATCAAAGAATTTGAAATCGACGAGAATAATCCATATTACACCGTTGTAGATGGAGTTATTTTCAGCAAAGACCTGAAAACGCTTGTGGCATTTCCCCCGAATTCAGACAGAAGAGAATACACTATTCCCTCGACGACAAAAACAATAAGCGAGGGCGCTTTTGAGGGTTCGGAACTACGTTATATCAATATCCCCGACAGCGTTACCCGCATTGAAGGGTGTGCTTTCGAAGACAGCAAACTGCGGAGTTTGGAAATGCCCGACAGCGTTACAGAGATAGGGTTTCTGCTTTTCCGCTGTTGCAACAACTTGGAGCATCTGAAACTGTCGAACTCATTGACCGACCTTCCCGAACAAACCTTTTCAAATTGCGAGAAACTCAAAACTATCACTATACCATCGAGTGTAAAGAAAATGCACATTACCAACATAATTTGGAACGGAGGATTAGAGTCAATGGTTCTCAACGAAGGACTTGAGGAGATATACAATGATTTCCTGCACTCATCCACAAAAATTTCAAAAAAACGATTCAGAATTATTAACTGGCCAAAATCGTTGCGCGCATACCCCAAAGAATTATTACAATATCGCAAATAGTATTAGGGGAAAAACTTTATGTCGAAAAAAAACAGTAGCATAAAACATAGTCGCAAAAATGCAGAAAGTAGCGATTTTCCTGCAGGATGTGTTCCTGTTGATGTTTTTAAAAAAGAGTTTTTTCGTCGGCTAAGGCGAAGATATAAAATTTATGTGGTTAGAGCCGAACACGCAGGAGACTACAAATTGAATGTCTATTTTGCCGACGGCACCATGCAGACAGTGGATTTTGAGCCGTTTTTCGTACAAAAGCCACATCCGCAGTACAATAAATACTACGACCCAAAGCGTTTTCTGGAGTTCAAAGTCGAAAACGACACCGTTGTGTGGGGCGATGACTGGGATTTAATGTTACACCCCCTTAATTTGTACTACAACGACCTGTTCGGGTACTACGAAGAATGATTGTTTTTCGACTATGGAGTTTGAAAAAAGCTTGCGTTAAATGAAAAAAAATAAAGAGATAGACAATTTAAAGCAATCTGCAACGTTTTCAAAACAAAGACACCAAATTATGAAAGAAACTAAAAACCAATGGTTTGCCGCACGTAGCGAGATGTACGCAACACTTGCTTCGGACGCTATTCTGCCAAAAAGCAAGGTAAAATACCATTTTCACGACCCCGAAGCCGGTTGGGTCAAACTTGACATACTTTTCGATGACAAAATCGTTGAAACACTGAGTCTTTCCAACGTTTGGGATACCGACCCAGTTCGCGACATAATGCACTGGCTTGAAAGAACTTCGAAAGCCATCCTTGAACCCACATGCCTATATATTGATGGCGAAGGCGATGACTATCTCCTTCAGTTCGACCCACTTGCATTCCCGACCCACGAACAGAGAAAGAATTTCCCAGACCACGAAGAGCTTGGGGTTTTCTCCGTTCTTAACTACGACTATAATGCCGATATACGTCTGCACTATTGTGTGTGCAACAAAAAGATGTTTATATCGACTATTTACAACGCCATCTGCGACTTTGCAGAAAGGCAGTCGAAAAACCCGCCTGCAGGGCTGAATTGGGCGAACCAGCTATATCCCACAAACCACGCCGTGCCGAACGCTTCAACCAAAGATTCCCCCAATTCGGTGAGAAAGATGGTACACGCTCTGCAATCCACCGAATTAGACGCTTATACCGGCAGACTAAGGAAAAAGAATAGGTAAAGAGGCTTCAACCATGAAAAAAACAAACAACAAAAAGACAAAAGCTCACACAATGCGGGCAAATAGATTTGTGCGGACTATAATAGAAGAAAAAAAAGAGGCGAACTGGATAACAGTGGAGCAGTTTATGAAAGAATTGAGGGAAGAAATTGAGAGAAGATATGAATAAAAACTTTTGCTTTATCTAAAAAAAGCAAAGAGACTTCAACTATGAAAACAACAGCCACAACCAACAATAAAACAGCTAATTACACAAAGCAGGCAAGAACTAATGTAAAAATAAAAAACGAAGAAATGCCCGCAAACTGTGTCCCTTTCGAAGTTTTTGCCAACGCTCTGAAAAAAGCTGTGAAAGAGCACTATGAAAGATTTGCGTGAATAAGTTGAGAAAAATACGATTAAAAAACTTTTGCGTATCTTTGCAAACCGAAAATGACAAAAAAAAAGAAAGTGTAATGAACTCGGAAACTATTGATACAAAAGAAAATAAGAAACCTGCCAAAACCACTAAAAAGACTAAAGGCAGAAAGAAGAAAATTGTGGGAGTGCCTTATTTGCCCGGTTTTTACTGCAAATATTTAGTCCCGGACCCCTTCGGAACAGGGAGATAAAGGCATAACAAAAAAACGTCGCAGCGATAAAAGCGACAGAGGAACTATTTCATAAAAACTTATTGGAAAAAAACGAGCCACTTTGCGGACTCGAACCGCAGACCTACGCATTACGAATGCGTTGCTCTACCAACTGAGCTAAAGTGGCTTGAGGGTGCATAAAAAAGTCGGGGTGAGAAGACTCGAACTTCCGGCCTCCACGTCCCGAACGTGGCGCGCTAGCCAACTGCGCTACACCCCGATTTGGTGTCCTGGCAGGGACTCGAACCCTGGACCCATTGATTAAGAGTCAATTGCTCTACCAACTGAGCTACCAAGACATGTTTAAGCATAAGCTCCGGCGGAACGGCCGCCGTTAGTACTCCGGGCGGGGCTTGAACCCGCACGACCTCAACGGTCACAGGATTTTAAGTCCTGCGTGTCTACCAATTCCACCACCAGAGCATTTTTCAATGCTTGTTATCTCAAAGACCGTACTTCTTTTTGCAAAAAAACCCGAACTGCTTCGGGTCTTCTTTCGAGCGGAAAACGAGACTCGAACTCGCGACCCCGACCTTGGCAAGGTCGTGCTCTACCAACTGAGCTATTTCCGCTTTTTTCTTCGCAAATTTTCCTTGCGTTTGCGGTTGCAAAGATACAACCTTTTTTCGAACTGACAAAATTTTTCTACGATTTTTTCACAATTTTTTTAATCTCGTTGAGTTTAAACAACGCTTCCACCGGTGTAAGTACATCAATATCAATATCCAACAAAATGTCTTTTATCTCGAGCAACGACGGGTCGTCGAGCTGGATAAAGCTGAGCTGATAGCCGCAATCGGGGTCTTTTTTCGGTTTTTTGTCGGATTTTTTGTCGTTTTTCGCACTTTTTTCTTCCAAAATTTTGAGCATCTCATCGGCACGTTTCACCACCTTGGGAGGCATGCCCGCCATCTTGGCCACATGTATGCCGAAACTGTGCTCGCTGCCGCCGATGGCGAGCTTTCGCAGGAATATCACCTTGTTGCCCACCTCTTTCACCGAGATATGGTAGTTGCGTATGCGCTCGAACTGTTTCTCCATATCGATAAGTTCGTGATAATGAGTGGCAAACAACACTTTCGGGCGGCAGTGCGGGTGGTTGTGCAGGTACTCGGTAATGGCCCACGCTATGCTGATGCCGTCGTAGGTGCTGGTGCCGCGGCCTATCTCGTCGAGGAGCACGAGGCTGCGGTCGGAGATGTTGTTGAGGATGTTGGCGGTTTCGTTCATCTCCACCATAAAAGTGGACTCGCCGAGCGAGAGGTTGTCGGAGGCGCCCACGCGGGTGAAAATCTTGTCCACCACCCCTATTTCCGCCTGAGTGGCAGGCACATAGCATCCTATCTGCGCAAGCAGCACTATAAGCGCCGTCTGCCGCAGCAATGCCGACTTTCCCGACATATTGGGTCCGGTGATGATGATAATCTGCTGCGACTGGTTGTCGAGATATACGTCGTTGCTGATGTAGCTCTCGCCCGGAGGCAGCTGGGTCTCGATAACGGGATGACGGCCGCCTTTGATGTCGATGACGTGGCTGTCGGTGAGCTTGGGACGGTGGTAGTCGTTGCTTTGCGACACGCTGGCGAAACTCTGCAGGCAGTCGAGGCGGGCTATGAGCTGGGCGTCGTACTGTATGGGCTGCACGAAATCCACGAGGGAGTCGAGAATCTGGTCGTAGAGCTGCGCCTCGATGGTGGCTATACGCTCCTCGGAGGAGAGAATCTTGGTTTCATACTCCTTCAGCTCGGGGGTGATGTAACGCTCGGCGTTGGTGAGGGTCTGCTTGCGGGTCCACGTGTCGGGCACCTTGTTGCGGTGGGCATTGGTGACTTCGATATAATATCCGAAAACATTGTTAAAACCAATCTTAAGCGACGGAATGCCAGTAATTTGACTCTCGCGTTGCTGCATCTCGGCAAGGTACTGCTTGCTCGACGACGAGAGTTTCCGCAGGTCGTCGAGTTCTTCGTTCACGCCGTCGGCAATCACGTTGCCTTTGGCCACCATAGAGGGGGCGTCGTCGCGGATCTCCTTACGGATACGGTCGTACACGTATTTGCAGGGATTTATCTGCTCGGCATATTTGCGCAAAGCCTCGCTGTCGGCGGTGGAACAGAGTTTCTTCACCTCGGCAATCGAGGCGAGGGAGTTTTTCAGATACACCAGCTCGCGAGGCGTGATGCGGCGTATGGCCACTTTGCCGATAAGGCGCTCGAGGTCGCCGATGTTCTTTATCAGCTGCTGCAGCGACGACAGGAATTCGGCGTTGGCAAGCATGAAATCCACCACGCACAAACGCTCCTCGATGAAAGGTATCTCCTTGAGGGGCATCATCACCCAGCGTTTCAGCTGACGGCTGCCCATGGGCGAGAGGGTACGGTCGATGACGTCGATAAGGGTTTTGGCGTTCTCGTTGGGGGAGTGTATCAGCTCGAGGTTGCGCGACGAGAATTTGTCGATCCACACGTATTTGTCCTCTTCGATACGTGTTATCTTGCAGATATGCTGTGTTTTGTCATGCTGTGTGTCGTAAAGATAATGCAGTGCGGCACCGGCGGCGATGATGCCCATGTCGAGGTTCTCCACACCGAAGCCCTTGAGGGAGTTGGTACCGAACTGTTTGAGCAACAGCTCGTTGGCGAAATCCTTGGTAAACACCCAGTCGTCGAAGGTGTTGACGTAGTATTTTTCGGAGAAAGTCTCGTGGAACTCGTTGAGTTTGCGTTTCTGCAGCACTATCTCGCTGGGCTTGAAGCTCTGCAGCAGCTTGTCGATATAGCCCGTGTCGCCTTGGGCAAGGTAGAACTCGCCGGTGGAGACGTCGAGGAAGGAGATGCCGTGGATGTTTTTGTCGAGATGGAGACCGCAGAGAAAGTTGTTCTCCTTGTTTTCCAGCACTTTGTCGTTGTACGAAACGCCCGGAGTCACCAGTTCGGTGATGTCGCGTTTCACGAGGCCCTTGGCGAGTTTAGGGTCTTCGAGCTGTTCGCAGATGGCCACGCGCAGTCCGGCACGCACCAGCTTGGGCAGGTAAACGTCGATGGCATGGTGCGGGAAACCGGCCATCTCCACGTCGGCGGCGGCGCCGTTGGAGCGTTTGGTGAGGGTGATGCCGAGGATAGAGGATGAGCGTACGGCATCGTCACCGTAGGTCTCGTAGAAATCGCCCACGCGGAAAAGGAGCACGGCGTCGGGATGACGCTGTTTCATAGCGTAGTACTGCCGCATCAGGGGCGTTACTTTTTCTTCTTTGTTTGTGGCCACTGTCTTTGTTTTTTAGAGTGCAAAAGTACATATTTTTGCGGCACCGACCAGCCCATGACCGCAAATAGATTAGAACATTTTTTTGTAAAAAGGTGTTTGATAGGGGGTTGGAATTTGATAAGTTTTTTTGAGGGGAGATTAAGAGCACTGCAACATTTTAGCCAATGGTTTTGCATATGGCACCTAGTAAGTTCCAATAAGAAACGCAACTTTTTGAGATAAAACTGAGGCTGCAAAATGAATTTTTTTCCGGCAAGGAAAGGGGAAAATCCCCTGTCCCTTGCACAGATGGAAAAAAGTTGTTATCTTTG
>Ga0310697_10005557_pt1 | contig 12138 bp, 8 predicted proteins | sample 172DNAGHGlowgp2_FD_203883 | JGI IMG/M metagenome (GOLD analysis project Ga0310697, IMG submission 203883) | Sheep rumen microbial communities from Palmerston North, Manawatu-Wanganui, New Zealand - 1728 DNA GHGlow gp2 (v2) (version 2) | ecosystem: Host-associated > Mammals > Digestive system >... | reverse complement strand
GACGCATACCGCGTCCTTGCCGAGATATTCGGCGCCCTCGCTCTCGGCGACGTCCGTTATCTTGTCGGTGGAGCCGAACTCCTCAGCGTCCTTGTCGGCAGTCTCCTTTGCGCTGAGCTCCGACTTCTCCGCCGATATCTTGAACGAGCCGTAGCGCTCGGCTAAGGTGTTCGCGATGTTCGGGCGCAGGGTAGCCTCGCTCTCGTCCTTAGAGTGGAAGTACCAGTCCTTGTCTGCTGTCACCGTGAAGAACTCGTTGTCGTGTACCTCGGGCTCGGTCTTCAGCGCTTCGCCGTTGTAGGTCATCTGCGACATCATCTCCTCGACGGTGAGCGTCGCCTCCTCGGGCTTGTCCTTCGGAACGGTCACGACAAGCACCAGCAGGTCGCCGTTTCCGTAGCCTATCGCCTTGTGGTAGAACAGGAAGTCGCTCTGCTCCTCCTCGTCGGTGAACTCTGCCTTGAGCAGATACGCGGGGAGGTCGCCCTCGGAATCCGCCGAAGCATGGACTGTTCCGTACTCTTCCTCGTAGTGAGCCTTCACCGTCTCGCAGTAGAACTCGGGGGAGATGTGAAGTCCGCTCATCTCTATGATGCCCAACGTCGTGTTAGCGTTGCTGTCCGTCAGCAGGAACTCGAAGTCGGCAGGGTACATACCCTCATACTGCTTGAAGCGGGCGGGCGGTACGAATGTGAACAGCCCGTCGTTCGTCTTGAAGACGGAATCGGCTGAGGCGGGCTGAGTCGTCACCTGTGAGCTGATGCGCTCGGACGAGCTGCTGCCGCTGTCGGCACAGCCGCAGAGCGCGAGCATGACTCCCGCCGCGGCTAAAGCCGCTGTAATACGTGAATATTTCATTATCGGTACTCCAAATCAACAATGTGCAGGGGCGATGCCTTCATCGCCCCGCTTCGGTCATAGATACAGTATACCACAATCCCGCGCTTTTTTCAAGACTTTGCGGGAAAATGATTGCTCAGGCAGGCGCGGCGCGCATGATACGGGTGAGAGGGCGCTCCGCAAATAGTGACAAATGTCACTTATACCGTGACAATAATCGCCTTTACAATCGGTTAAATATGTAGTATAATATACTCCGTAGGCGCTTTGACAGCCTATCATTATTGTTTAGGAGGTTTATAATGAACAAGAAGAAATTACTCGCAGGCGTTCTGTCGCTGGCAATGGCGTTCAGCACTCTGCCGTCGCTCGGAGCTGTATCCGCTGTGTCGTTTGCGGCTGAGCCGACGGCTGCCGCAACAGGAGAAGATACGGAGGCAGAGGACAACACGGTCGTTATCGACAACCTCACCTACAAGGTCTATGCCGACCATGCTGAGTTCATCAAATGTGACGACACTGTAAACGGTGACGTCGTTATCGCGGGTGAGGTAGCGGGCGTGCCCGTTACCGTCATAAACGGAAGCTCATTCACATTCTGCTCTAATGTCACCTCGGTAAAGATACCCGCCAAGGTCACAAGGATAGGCGACCACCTTGCGGGCTATGCAACGAGTCTGGCGACGTATACCGTTGACGAAAAGAACGAGAACTTCTGCTCTGTTGACGGCATCGTCTACACCAAGGACATGAAAAAGCTCGTTGCTTATCCTACCGCTTATCCTACGACCGAGTTCACTGTTCCGAGCTCCGTCGAGATGATAGGCTACGGCTCGGCATATACAGCCGCTATCGAGAGCCTTATCATTCCCGATTCCGTTACAGAAGTAGAGGGCTTCGCTTTCACCTACTGCAAGAGCCTCAAGAGCGTCAAGCTCCCGTCCGGTCTGAAAAGTATAGGCTATTCGGGCTTCGGCAACACAGCACTCGAGAGCGTTGAGCTCCCGCCCGTGCTCGAGGAGATGGGCAAAAACGCCTTCAATGGCTGCAGGCAGCTGAAAAGCATAACCGTGACAAATCCCGCGACTGTCATCAAAGACGGCGCTATACCCGCAAACGAGGGGCTTGTTATCCGCGGCTATGAGGGCTCTACAGCACAGACATACGCCGAGGAGAACAATATCGCCTTTGAGAAGATAACGGGCGGCAGCCTCAGCACAACTCCCACAAAGGTGACGACTACAACTACCACTCAGACTATCATCGCCACAACCACCACAACAGCTTCCACAACTACAGCGGCAGAGTCTCAGATCACGCCTGCTATCAAATACGGCATGGCTGACCCGATAGTCAAGGTCATCGGCGACAAGCCCTATGAAATAAGGCTGTTCGGTTTATTTGAGGTATCGGGCGAAAAGGTGCTCGACGAGAAGGAGGATGCCGCAAAGATAGCCGAGATAAAGGAGGGCATTGTTGCGTCTTTATCGCAGGCTGTCATGACCAACAACGATATTACTCGCGAAAACTTTAAGTCTCACAGCTTGGAGGTAGCGCAGGCGGCTAAGGAGCACTTCAACAAGTTCTACGTAGTAAAGACGGGCTATGAGCTGTTCTTGCTCTCGATAAACAGTTCTTCTATCAAGGAGCAGGCGGCTTCCGTTGTTACGGCAGGCACTACCACAGCGACCTCGGCGGCTTCGACCACTACCACTACTACAACCACAACAGCTCAGCCTACAACAACTACAACAGCTTCGACTACAGCAGGAACAACTGCCACAACAGCGGCAACTACTACAGCTTCAACAACGACCACGCCTCCCGTTACCTCCGAGCCCACACTCGCCGAGCGAGTAGTCGGCACATGGAACTTCAAGGAGTTCGTTGATGAAAACGGTGCTCCGATAGAAGACCTCATGAACACCAATGCGACAGTTTCCTTTAACAGCGACGGTACAGGCTATATGGAGGTAATATCCACCGAGGTCGAAAACGAGAAAAGCACGCTGACATGGTCGATAGATGACAATAAGGTGAAGGTCTCGCAGCCCGGCTATGCCGAGAACGAGTTCATCTGGTTCAGCCTTTCCGAGGACGGATCCCTTCAGGGCATAAGGAGCGACGGATTGCTCATCTTCGAGCGTGAGCCCGAAAAGTCAGGTCTCGGCGACGCAAACGAGGACGGCAGTGTCGATGCGAAGGACGCCTCATTCATTCTCGTTGCCTATGCGAAGGCTTCCACAGGCTCCGAGGACGGACTCACCGACACGCAGAGAGAGGCTGCCGATGTCAATACCGACGGCAAGGTCGACGCGAAGGACGCTTCAGCTATCCTCGCGTACTACGCTTACCTCTCGACGGGCGGCTCGGACGACCTCGTGACATTCTTCAAAAAATAACGCGAAAAGCTCCCTTCGGGGAGCTTTTTTCAATTCATAATGCGTAATTGTTGTATCGCCTGTGGCGATGAATTTTAAATTGTAGGGGCGGATATTATCCGCCCGAGAATTACGATGTTGGCTGACGGGCGCACGGATAAGCAGCGCACCAAATCTTTGATTTGGATTGCGATGCTATATGCAGCTTTGCTGTAATGCGCCCCTACAGGGAAAAATTGACATTTGCATCAATATATGATATAATATAATGTAATTGTGCTGTAGGAGCACATCAAAGACAGAAAATACGTGCCGCGCGCCGAAAAGGAGTTTGTTATTATGAGCGGAAACAAGAACAGCTATGAAAGTCCATTCTGCACACGCTATGCAAGCGAGGAAATGCAGTACATTTTCTCTGCGGATAAGAAGTTCACCACATGGAGAAGGCTCTGGGTCGCTCTCGCAAGAGCTGAGATGAAGCTCGGTCTGCCCATCACAGAGGCTCAGGTGAAGCAGCTCGAGGAGCATATCAACGACATCGACTATGAGGCTGCCGAGGCTCGCGAGCGTATCACACGCCACGACGTCATGGCGCACGTGTTCACATACGGTCAGGCTTGTCCCGACGCTGCGGGTATTATCCACCTCGGTGCGACTTCCTGCTACGTCGGCGACAACACCGACGTCATCATCATGCGTGACGCGCTTCAGGTCGTCCGCCGCAAGCTCCTCAACGTCATGAACAACCTCGCAAAGTTCGCGGACGAGTACAAGAATATGCCCTGCCTCGCGTATACTCACCTCCAGCCCGCTCAGCTCACTACTGTCGGCAAGAGGGCTACGCTCTGGCTCAACGAGCTCCTCATGGACTTCAACGACCTCGAGTACCGCATCTCCACCCTCAAGCTCCTCGGAAGCAAGGGCACTACAGGCACTCAGGCGTCGTTCATGGAGCTCTTCGAGGGCGACACCGACAAGATAAAACAGCTCGAGAAGATGATTGCCGAGGAAATGGGCTTCGATGCGGTAGTGCCCGTGTCGGGTCAGACCTACTCGCGCAAGGTCGATTCAAAGGTGCTTGAGGTGCTCAGCGACATCGCACAGTCTGCAAGCAAATTCTCGAATGATATGCGCATTCTCCAGTCCTTCAAGGAGATGGAGGAGCCCCGCGAGAAGAAGCAGATAGGCTCGTCCGCGATGGCGTACAAGCGCAATCCCATGCGCTGTGAGCGTATAACCTCCCTCGCGCGCTACGTAATGATAGACAGCCTCAATCCCGCATTCACCGCGGCTACTCAGTGGTTCGAGAGAACGCTCGACGACTCCGCAAACAAGCGTATCAGCGTGGCTGAGGCGTTCCTCGGAGTTGACGCTATCCTCAACATCATGATGAACGTCACCGACGGTCTCGTCGTTTATCCCGAGATGATTCGCCGCCGCGTTATGGCGGAGCTCCCCTTCATGGCGAGCGAGAATATCATGATGGACGCCGTTAAGAAGGGCGGCAACCGTCAGGAGCTCCACGACCGCATCATGGACTACTCTATGGAGGCGGGCGCGAATGTTAAGGTGCGCGGACTCGACAACAACCTCTGCGAGCTCATCGAGGCTGACCCGATGTTCATGGTCACAAAGGAGGAGCTCGATGCAGTCCTCAAGCCCGAGAATTACGTCGGCAGAAGTCCTCAGCAGGTGGACGAGTTCCTCGCGGAGTGCATAAACCCCATTCTCGAGGCAAACAAGGAGCTTCTCGGCGAAAACTTCGAGATGAAGAACTGATTGCTTGAAGCATTGTAGGGGCGGATATTATCCGCCCGAAAAATGGCAGTCATTCTGTTCGCAAACAATCCAGTGAATTGTTTGCGAACGAGAAAACTGTCGTTTTAATGCGGAACGCCGAGGCGGCGTTCCCTACATCACGTATCGGCAAATTGCAATGTAAGGTGCGGACGCCCCAAGGGCGCCCCTACTTGAAGCATTGTAGGGGCGCATTACAGCAAAGCTGCATATAGCATCGCAATCCAAATCAAAGATTTGGTGCGCTGCTTATCCGTGCGCCCGAGACCAAATCAAGATATGACGGGCGAGCGGAACTCGCCCCTACAGGATAATTCTATGTAAGGAATGCCGCCCTCGGCGTCCCGAAAGTGTAAAGGAACCATTATGAAAAAAGGTGCAAAAATAGCCGTCGGCGTATTGGCGGCGCTGACTGTTCTCGGCGGTGCGGGACTGTATCTCTCGCAGACTTACATCAAGTGGAAGGCGATGGAATCGTATGTCATCTCCTCATTTGAGGACGGCGCTGAGATCACCGAGCCCTATCCCTATGCTGATATAGAAGTCCCCGAAAGCTTCAAGGAATGCTCGATAAAGGGGATAGACTTCGAGGCTCCCGACGGACTGTTCTGGATGTATCCCGAGGAGACGGAGGGCTTGAAATCGGGGATTATCGTCGATAACGACAACGTTGAAAAGCGTGAACTCCTCGTCTGCGTCATGGACAAGGGCGAGCCTGAGGACGAAAACGGACCTGATATCGACCACTTCCGAGAAGTCGGCTTCTTCGACAAGCGCATGAACAAGGGACTGAAAAAGCTCGGATATGAGCCGCCCGAGAACTACCACGATATGATTTTCCTGTGCGAGACCTTCGACTATAAGAAGTGCAATAAGCTCTCGCCCTCCGAGGTCAACGCGACGTATAAGCTCATGGAGCTGAAGGCGATGATGGTACCTTCGCTGATTGCGCCTAATGGCGTTGAGGGCGATATGGCGCATGACTCCTTCATCGAGCCGAATCACTACTACTTCGATAACGGCAATATGAAGTCGTTTGTTTCCGAGTTTATAAACGACCATGGTGCGTATGAGCTGAATCTCGAGGTCTACGACGTCAATGACCTCGACAACCGGCAGAATGTGATAATTCTCAGCAAGGACCCCGAGGTCGCACGGCAGATAGCCAAAACCGTTCAGATAGCGGAGGACTGATATGAAAAAGGAATACCTCGAAGCAGGCAAAATAGTCACGACCCACGGCATTCGCGGCGAGGTCAAGATAATGCCTTATACCGATACGCCTGAGCTCCTCGCGGAGTTCGACCGCCTGTTCATGGGCAGGAACAAGGACGAGGTCACGATAGTGCGCTCGCGAGTGTTCAAGAATATGGTCATCGCCAAGATAGAGGGCGTAGATACGCCCGAGGATGCGGAAAAGCTCCGCAATAAACTGCTCTATATGCACCGCGACGACCTTGAGCTCGGCGAAGATACCTACTTTATTCAGGACCTCATCGGCATGGAGGTCCGCGACGCCGACTCCGACGAGCTGTACGGCGTCATCGACGATGTCATGCAGACGGGCGCGAACGACGTCTACGTCGTAAAATCGGCGGATAAGGAGCTTCTCGTCCCTGCTATCGCGGACGTGGTCATCTCCACCGACATCGACGGCAATGTGATGACTATCCGCCCTCTCGACGGGCTTTTCGACTGACGGAGGACGCATGAAAATAGAAATTGCTACACTTTTCCCCGAGATGTGCGAGGCTGTGCTCGGCGAGAGCATTGTCGGCAGAGCCCGTAAGGCGGGCAAAATCGAAGTCCACTGCCGACAGATACGCGAGTATACGCAGGATAGGCACCGCCGCGTGGACGATACTCCCTACGGTGGAGGCATGGGCATGGTCATGCAGTGCGAGCCGATATACAACTGCTATATGGCGGTCTGTGACGAGATGGGCTGTAAGCCGCATACTATATATATGTCGCCGAAGGGAAAGGTGCTGACCCAGCAGAGAGCCGTCGAGCTCTCGAAAATGGACAATATCCTCATTATCTGCGGTCACTACGAGGGCGTAGACCAGCGCGTCATCGACAAGATAGTCGACGAGGAGCTGTCTATCGGCGATTACGTCCTCACGGGCGGGGAGCTCCCCGCTATGGTGCTGACCGACTGCGTGGCGAGAATGTGCGAGGGCGTGCTCTCGGACGATATCTGCTTCGAGGAGGAGAGCATCTACAGCGGACTGCTCGAATATCCCCATTATACGCGCCCCGAGGTGTGGGAAGGGGAGAGCGTGCCGCCGATTCTCCTTTCGGGACACCACGCCAACATCGAGAAGTGGCGTCACGAGCAGAGCCTCGAGCTCACCAAGGAGCGCCGCCCCGACTTGTATGAGGCGTATATTAATAAGGAATGACCAAGCAGGCAGTGTCTTCACTGCCTGCTTGGTTTATATAATGGTGCGATGTGCAAAAATACAGCGCGGGCGCTCGGGAAGCGCCCCTACAGAAATAGTTCGTTTTGTCTATGCTTGTAGGAGCGAGTTCCGCTCGCCCGAAAATGACTTGAGGGGATAAACAGGATTCAGATTTAAGCGGAAGCCTGATTTTTGATAGGCTCGCTATCAGTCGATTTTTGGGGCTTTTTGGATAATTTAAGCGGAATAATTTAGCTAAAATTAAATCGCCGCGAGCAGCTTTTGCGGGCGATTTTTCAAGATAATTTTTTTATTCAATTCTTACATTTGCTATATAATCTGAATATATGTCTATAGCAAATGCACATAAACAGGCTGTATAGTAGAAAACGCTTTAGCCTTTTAGCAATAGTAAACATATTATTGCAGGGAAAATATACAGATTGAACAATAAAAATCAACGCGAATTTGTAGTGATAATTCACAAGCAGAATGTATAAATCTATCGGTCATTTAATCTAAATGTAGAATTTGAGGAAAAGAGACACTTTTGCGGTAAAAATGCGTTGACTATGAAAAAAAATGAATGTATAATAAATTACAGCAACTGAAACAATTTGCATGAAACGTCCGTATAGCACAACGGACGACTACAGAGAATAGGAGAGTTATATTATGTTTGTCAGAGAAGTAATGGTAAAAAATCAGGTTGGTCTCCACGCAAGACCCGCTACATTCTTCATCCAGAAGGCTAATGAGTTCAAGTCCTCTATCTGGATAGAGAAGGAAGAGCGCAGAGTCAATGCAAAGAGCCTCCTCGGAATCCTTTCCCTCGGTATCGTGGGCGGTACTAATGTTAAGGTTATCGCTGACGGTGCGGATGAGAGGGCTGCTGTTGACGCTCTTGTCGAGCTCGTAGACAGCGGTTTCAGCGAGGAAAACAGATAAAATATCCTTCGGCACAAAATCGGGGCGTTACAGATGTAACGCCCACTTTTATTATATTGCGTCAGTGCTTCACTCAAGCATATTTTCTGCGAATATCGCGTAGCCGCGCGTCGGGTCGGAGACGAATACGTGCGTTACCGCTCCTATGAGCCGCCCGTCCTGTATTATCGGACTGCCGCTCATGCCCTGCACTATGCCTCCTGTCTCCGCGAGAAGGTCGGGGTCGGTGATGTGGATGACCATGTTCTTGGAGGTGTCCGCGCCGCTGAAGTCCACGGACTCTATCTCAGCCGCGTATTTCCGCGGGACAGAGCCGCTCACAGTCGCGCAGACCTGCACCTCGCCCGTGGTGATGTCCTGTCGGTAGCCGAGAGGGTATTCCTCCGCGCCGTCGGCAAGTGCACTCACAGCGGATTCGGACAGCCGCCCGTATATGCCGCTCGCGCAGTTGCGGTCGAGGACGCCGATAACAGGGGAGCGCGTGAAGCGTCCGCGGAGCTCGCCCGCTCTGCCAGTCACGCCCTTGCGCGCGCCCGTTATCTCAACGGGGACGGCTTCGCCGCTCTGAATCGGGATAATCTCGCCTGTGTCGGTGTCGCAGACGGGGTGACCGAGCCCCGCAAATTCGCCCGTTTCCTTGTTGATATAGGTCATCGTGCCTATGCCCGCGATGCTGTCGCGCACCCACATACCGCCGCGCCACGTTTTCGCGCTCTCGGAGTAGACAGGGTGCAGACACGCGGTCAGCTCGGCACTGCCTCGGGTCAGCGAGAGCGTGACGTCACGCCCGCCGCTGTCCGCGATGACCTGCTGTAAATCGGCATTTGAGCTCAGCCGCACGTTGTCCGCGAGACGTATCACGTCCCCGACCTCTACGCCCGCAAGCGCCGCAGGACAGACATCGTCGCCCGCGCAGTCGACCTTGCCCGTAGCAGTCACCATGACGCCCTCCATGAGCAGCTTCACGCCGAACGGCGCTCCGCTCGCGATGAGGGTCGGAGGCTCCTCACGGCGCACGCTCACGCTCTTGACGGGTATTGCTCCGAACAGCGAGAGGGTCGCCTTGTCGGAGGTGCCGCGCGGCTCGGAGACGCTGCCGATACAGCGGAGCTCGGGGTACTGCGCGAACTGCACGCTCCCCGCAGTCCCGACGGTCACGCTCTCGGGCAGACGCAGCGAGTAGTAGCCCGCTGTGCCGAATAAGCCGAAAATTGCCGCAGATAATACTACTGCCGCCGTTTTTTTGATTTTTCTGTAAAATTGCATTTTTTGGTTCCTTTCAGTCGGAAAAGCCCGACTAAAAATAGTATGTATCACTGCTGAGACGATATGATTGTGAATTACTCACAGCAAAGATTATCCCGCAACAGAAGTCAGGTGTGAAATAATGGAAAAAAAACGAAAAAAACCGCTTATTATAGCTGCAAAGGCAGTGATGCTCGTGCTGACCGCCGTGTACCCGCTCTTTATGGTGTGTATGTCGGGGGCAGGTCTCATATATAATAAGGACAGCTACGGCGGGGAGCTCGCCGCCGTGGGAGCTCTGCTCATTGCTTCGGGACTCGTCATGGCGCTCGGAGCGGTACTGGCTCTGCCGAGGCGGAATCTGCCGAATATCGCGGCTGTCGTCTGCTCGGGAGTCGGACTGGCGCTGTGTCTCGTGATGATGTACAGGCTCTGTTCGCACGCCGACGCTGCGGGCTGGACGGACAAGTTCGCGCTCACGCCGATAAGCGATATGTACCGCGCGAGGATACTGCCGTGTATTGCTCCCGCAGCTATTGCGGCAGCGGTGGCAGCCGTGCAGCTCTGCTCGTATGAGGCAGCCGAGGAGCGCCGCCGACGCCGCGAGCGCGAGGACGCTCCCGCGCCGAAAATAATCGATGACTGAGTATAGTATACCACGAAAAGAACGCGAAATGCGTTCTTTTTTGTTGTGCGGTAAATTTGCAGGTGCGATTTCTGCTTGCTCGCAATATACGGAAAACTTGTAGGGAACGCCGCCCTCGGCGTTCCGCAAAAAATAACGGAAAACGCGTTGTAGGGGCGGATATTATCCGCCCCAAATATATGAACGGCATACACGGGCGCACGGAATGCGCCCCTACACAAGGAAAGGGCTGCCCCGTCGGACAGCCCTTTCCCCTCATAAGGAGGTGGAGTTTATGAAATTGAAGATAGCGTTGTTTATGACTGCTCGCTTACCATGATGGATACACGGTTCTGTATTATCTCAGCAGTCTGCTTTGCGGTCTTTTCTCCCGCAAAATATGCGTTTATCTCTTCGTTTACGATGTCCTCGATATCGGAATCCCACACGCTCATGCCGCTCACGTTTGCGTTGTAGATGAGGTCCTTGAGGTATTCGCGGTCCTCTGCCGAGAGATTCGGTATCGTTATTGTCTGGTCGCCTACAGTATACTCGGAGGGCTCGTAGTGCTTCTCGCCGTTCTCGTCAGTGTAGTTCGGGTCCTTCATTGCCTCGTCGAGTTTATCCTCAAGCACGCTCTTCAGCGCGGGTAGCGACCAGTTGTTCTTCTCCTGATAGTCGCTTGTGAAGAAGCTGCTGATGAATCTCCAGCACTCGTCCTTGTTGGGCGAATCGCTCAGTATTGCAAAGCTTGCGCTCGTGTTTGCTGACATTCCGCAGCCGTTTCTCGAGGGATAGCCTGCCAGCGTTATGTCCTCGCCGAAGGTAACTGCCTTGGCACGGTTGATATCTCTGAGGTCATAGAGCGATATCTGCGATATAAGCGCCTTGTTCTTTCTGATAGCGGTCTGACGCTCCTCGTAGTATTTATCCATCTGTTCCTCGTTCATGTTCTCCCAGTCGGGCTGCTCCTCCTCGTCGGGGAAGCGGTTGGCAAACTCGAGTATCTTGATGAATTCGTCGGAATCATAGCTGCACTTGCCGTTCTTGTAGTCAACGAAGTTCATGTTCGTCATGAGGAAGTTGAAGACGTTTATCTTTGTGCTGTCCCACTCTGTGAGCTGTGCGCCCTCGGGGAGCTTCTCATATGTCTCGATGAGGTCGTCTATCGTCCAGTTCTCCTTGTCGCAGAGAGCCTTCTTGACCGCTACTGTCGTCATTCCGAAGTTCGGAGAGATGGAGTAGAGCTTGCCGTCCTCCTCACACGCCTTGAGCAGCGAGGGAACTATATCGTCCTTGGAAACTGTGCCGTCCTTGCCGAGGTAGTCGTTGAGGTCTACGAATACGCCCTTGTTGGAGAGTCCCTTTATTGCGGTCGGGTCGCTGAAGTATACCATATCGGGTGAATTGCCTGCGATGATGTCGAGCTTGAACTGCTTTGCGGGAGTGTTCAGGTACTTTTCGCTCTGCTGATCCCAGTCGTAGTACTTGCTGTAGTCGTTTATCTTGATGCGGTACTTGTCGCTCGTCCTGTTGAAGGAGTTGACCTCGCTCATGAAGTCGCTGTCGCTGTAGATGACGGCTATCGTGATGAGGGTCTTGTCCTGAAGCTCGGAGGCGTCACGCTCCTTTATGCGGTAGAAGCCGTTTGCGGAAGCGTCGGAGTAATCGTAGATGTATATGATGAATTCATTGTTGCCGACGGGCATTATCCCGCGGATATTGTCGCCGCTGAGGTCGGAATCTACCCACGCTGTGAGCAACTCTGCTGTGCCGTTGTCCTTGATGCCGTAGAGTCCGCGGTAGGACGAAGCGTAGTATGCATAGTTTTCATCGCCCGAAACGAGGCTGGTTATGCTGTCGTTGTCGAGTCCGCTGATAGTCGCCGCCTTTGAAT
>Ga0310697_10005554_pt1 | contig 12141 bp, 7 predicted proteins | sample 172DNAGHGlowgp2_FD_203883 | JGI IMG/M metagenome (GOLD analysis project Ga0310697, IMG submission 203883) | Sheep rumen microbial communities from Palmerston North, Manawatu-Wanganui, New Zealand - 1728 DNA GHGlow gp2 (v2) (version 2) | ecosystem: Host-associated > Mammals > Digestive system >... | reverse complement strand
TTCCCCTTGGCATGGTGGGTTAATAGGTTTGACGATATTAGTTATAGTCGGTTTTATAGATGACATCCATGATGTAAGTCCGAAGATCAGATTGGCGTGTCAGTTCGTTTCCATTATATTGATGTTTTATCATTCTGGTCTTATTCGAACAAACCCACATGTAATTTTTATTCTTTCTATAGCATGTGTGGGTGCTGTTAATATTTTCAATTTTATGGATGGCATAAATGGTATGACTGGCGGTTATTCGTTGGTGGTGGCACTTGTTTTGCTTTATGTGGGCAAGTATCAGGTTCATTTCTGCGATCCAAGTCTGCTTGTATATATGATCTTATCATTAGTGGCATTCAACATGTTTAATTTCAGAAGGCAGGCGAAGTGCTTTGCAGGGGATGTTGGGTCTTTGGCAATAGGATTTGTTTTGGTCTATCTGGTATTAAGACTGTGTTTGAGAGGACAGTCGATGAGTTGGATAGCCATGTTGTCGGTGTATTTGGTTGATGGGGGTATGACTATATTGCATCGGATATTGCTTCGTGAGAATCTGATGAAACCGCATAAGAAGCATGCTTACCAAATTATGGCGAATGAATTGAAAATGCCGCATTTGGCGGTATCGGGTATATATATGGGCTTACAGGCTATATGTAGCGTGGCTTATATTATAAGGCCGAGCTATATGTCATTTTTTGCGATATTTGGAACTTTGATTGTTTTATATCTGGTGTTTATGAAGAAATATTATCATCTTCATGTCACTACTGTCAGAAATGAAAGAAGAGTTTAAATCTTACGCAAACTCGATGATCAACGATATACCTCATGATGTGTATGTTGTAATGTTGATTATCTTTAGCGTAGGGTCTGTGATGGCTTTTGTTATGAAAGGTCCGTCTAAAGGTTTGCGATGGCTCTTGGGCACGCTGCTTATGGAATATACTTTCTTACTCTTTTGCTCGATGGTAATATATAGAAAGGTAAACGAGAATGTTGGATATGATTTTCATCCATTTTGGAGTTACAAGGCAATCTTGGAAGGAAGGAATGAGCTGATTGGTGAGAATATTATGAATGCGGTGGTGTTTGTACCAGTAGGACTATTATTTGCTATACTGATGTCACGAAAATCACAGAAAGACTGGCTTGTCGCAATTATGGTGGGTGCTGGAATGTCGTTGACAATAGAAGCATTGCAGTTCTTTTTGCATCGGGGATTTGCAGAAGTGGATGATGTGATGCATAATGCGCTTGGAGCGCTGATAGGATATATAATGTATAGGATGGGGTACATATTATGGTTAAAGAAAGAATTTTGAACTATGAGAAGTATAATCATTTCTACATTGTTTGTCATGTGCAATCTTGCAATGGTTGCACAAGAAGATAATCATGTTGATTCAATTGCTGTTGTGACAAACTCTGTTTGGGATAATATATATGGGCAACTGGGCGTGGATATGTCATTGCAGAATCCGTATGGATGTAATTTTTCGCATGTTTTTCCTAATGGGAAATCTTACGGTGTGGATGTAGCTGTAGGCAAGTGGTTTACGACTGGGTTTGGTATGAGGGCTAAAATGAACTTGGAAAATGCTTTTCTTCAGAGTGACCATGCAGAATGGGTGAAGACATTTGATAAAGGATATTTGACGGTTGTTGAAGATTTTCAATTTGACATGCTCAATCTCTTTGGCACGTATCAACCAGAAAGGAAATATTCACTCATCGTATTTCCCAGAGCGGGTGCCTTTATAGATTTGAATAGCGGAAAAGGATCACCGTTACTAGGACTTGGTATAGGTAACGTGTTTAGGCTGAATCATAAATGGAGTTTGTATGCCGATGTTGCCTATCAGGCCATAACTAGTGTTAATGGTGTGAAAACAGATACCGGTGATGGAAGCAATGGCTATTTTGACATCAATTTTGGTGTGCAGTTGAATTTTGGTAAACAGGGATTCCATCGGGTATGTGAAAAGGGGAAACACTCGAAGAATGCTGTCATTATTAATCCGATATGGGACAACTGGTTTGTTCAGGCAGGTTTGGGCATGTCGTTGTTGAATCCTCATGGTAATAATTTTACGAACGTGTTTCCTAATGGTGCAACAGTTGGCATTAACCTTGGATTCGGAAAGTGGATTACGCCAGATGTTGGAATTCGAGCAGGTCTGAACTGGCAAAATGGCATCATTGGGAATAACCGTTTAAGTTGGCTGGATACAGAAGGTATGCCTGGCAGCAACCATGATGGCGGTGGATATGCTGCTGTTTATGGTGATCTGTTTCTGAACTTGCATAGTCTATTTGGAGGCTATGATAAGAATCGGATATGGAACAGTATTGTATTTACTCGTGCCGGTTTGGATAGTAACTTCGAAGGAGGTACAGGATCACCTTTGGCGGGACTAGGAACAGAGCAGACATTTAGACTGAATAATAAGATGAAAATGTACGTAGACATTGCGTATCAGGTGACTTCGAGTGAATTTATGAACGGGAAAAGCACAGACTCGACAACGGGCTCTGGCAGTAATGGTTGGTTTGATCTAAATGTTGGTATACAGTATGATTTTGGAAAGAATTGGTGGGATAAGCCGGGAGCGAAACGCTCGTCGGAACAGTCTGTTTTAGTTCATAACTGGCCGAGATTTATAGTGAATACGGGCGCGTCGGTGGTCGTGGCATTTGGTGCAAAAACTGCACTGAAGGCAATGATAAAAGAAGAAAGGCCAGATCATTCGGATAATAAGTCGTTCCCGTCGGGACATGCTGCGATGGCTTTTGCCGTGGCGAGATCAATAGATAAGGAGTTCCGGAAAGATTGCATTTGGATACCAATCGCAGGATATGCCGCAGCAACTGCAATAGGCGTTGAACGTGTGGCCAGTGACCGTCATCATTGGTATGATGTGGTGGCGGGAGCTGGTGTCGGTTTCGGTGCTGCGGAACTGACATGGTGGCTGTCGGATAAGATGTTTGGAAAAGGCAGTAACATCGCGGTCGGCTCGTCGGGGGATACGGTGGATGTGGTGTATAACTTTTGATTTTGAAAGCAATAATCAAAGGGTTGGAGCATTATCAAGACTCGCGAACTCGAATGTGCGACAAGAGATGAGTTTGTTAAAATCAACGGTGAGCCGTTAAATAATTATAATTGCAGGGCGTTTGGAAGGCTTTATTCATAAAATCGTTATAACTTTGTAGAGTTATAAAGCTAAAAACAAATGCCAAACCACGGATGAGCGTCAGATGACAAAAGATAGAGAGCTGTATAAAGCTTCAAAACAGTTCGTGTTGGACAGATTCTCCGACTGTTATAATAAGACGGAGAATGTTTTGGTGTTGTCCGTATCCAGAAAGGGGCCAAAGTTCTTGGAACGTTTGTTTGGCAGGAAAAACTACGACCATTACAACACTATTACTGAAGTGGCTTTGCCCTTTTGTATGAAGAGAATAGCTGCAAAGCCATCCCATCCACAGATAAAGATATTCGATGATGCAGTGTATTACGGCACTACTGTAGAGGGGATACTCCATGAACTGGAGGCTTTCGAGAAAGTGTATGGCACACAGTCGCCAAAAGAACTGATAACAGCCATCAGGGCCAAGGAGTCTCGTGCCAATTTCAAAGAGGTTCTTAGGGGTGTGTCTATCCATTCGTATAATGACGACAACGATAAACCATTGCGTACTGGGTACGGCCATTATTTTATCAGGCAGCTGGCTGATGACCTGTGCCAGATGAACAATACGATGGAAATAGAATTCCCAATCGTAGAGTTCGAGTCAGACAGGGACATTGACAGTGATGCACTGTATGAAGCTTTCAGGAAAATATACGGTAAGGAGAGAACGTACATTGTCAGGAGCGGAAAGCAGATCAGCTTGAGTATTATTTTCGACGAAAAGGAAGGTCAGTCATTCTGCAAGATACGCGTTTATGTGATGGGCAGGGTGCTGCGCATAGTCGTGATGGCTCCTTGGATATTGCCGGACAATATCACGATACTGATAGAATTATTCAATAATACCTGTTTCTTCCCAGTGTGGATAGACTTGCTAGATGCTTTTTGGAATCCCGTCATTGGGAGTAAGACAATAGATGCTGCTTCCTATATGAAGGTGGAGCGCTGCATCATGAAGAGTCTTGTTATCATGGCAAACTATCTTCTGTCATATGGGCATTTGGTGGAGGAACGCCAGCATATTCTGTCGGTGTTTGAGGCATACGGTAAGCCTATCAGCTATGAAGGGGTAAAGACAATAGACTTGTTCTACTTGTTAGGTGAAAAGAACTATTGTGACAAGATTAGGGAACTGTTCAATGATTTGTGGAATGACAATGGAACAGGTTTCTATGATGTGACCTCAGTGCCAAACATGAAGCCAACAGGGCAGGTGATGCCCTATCAGGTGTTTGAGGAGAAAGACTTTCCAGATGCAGAGGAGAGTGAGAAATTCCAACGGCAGAACCATTCCATGCTGAGAAAATGTCAAACGCATTCAGAGGAACTTTCTGCCCTCTTCTATAATCAAACCTCGCTGATTGAGAAGTGGTCGCGTCGCAGTGATAAATACGACTCAGGCAGGCTGCGCTTCGGCTATACATTCGCATCGTTGCAGAAGGATGTGGCACTCGGTAAGAGCAAGGAATATCACGAAAGACTGAAGATAGGTATTCAGCATTGGGTGGACAACCGTGTTGATCAGGCTTGTATTGTTCCGCAGTATGTGAGGGACTACCAAACAGGACTTTGGTGTCGCGTGTTCCGTCCTGGAGAGAATGAGGATGCACTCCTCAGTCACTTGGCGAGATATGTGTTAGCTATATTTTATAGCATCGACCAAGTACAAGGCTTGGGTTGGGTTTACAAAGAAGTCTTCCAGGAACTGCTTTGCCTTTCAGCTCTCTATGCTGACAAAGAAATGCTCAGAGACTCGTTTGAGTTTGAGTTGGTGGCTGATATGGAAAGCCGATGCCTAAAGTTTAGATATGACGGTAGCAGCGATGAAAGAGACGTGCTGGACTATCTGACGGACATGAATGTCTTCACAGAGAAGAACGGTATGATGATAGTCTCTAAAGATCTCGCTGATGAGGATATGAAAAAAGCGACCACCCTTGATGAGGAGTTGGAGAACGCGATGAAGACCATGGCACAGACTATCATGCGACAGATAGCGCAGATGAAGTACCAGAAGTATCCTTTCTTTGTTACTAATTTCTATTTCTATCAACCCAACGAGCTGCAAGAACTGAGAAATGCCAACGAAATAGCGATGGACGACCTACGGCAGTCGGCGGCAAGTATAGAACGGGGAGAAGAGAAAGCTGTGGTGGCAAGGGAATTGTATGCAAGTTATGTGAAGTCAAAGCGGTATATTGTAGCAACTAACATAATCGGTGATGAAAATGTGTTGGAGGCAAAATTTACCGATACCACTGACCGTGAGAGTTATATCCACGAAATGATTGTGATGTGGAAAATCAAGTTCGCCTTTGAATTGCTGATAGTTACTCAACTACAGGCCGACACGTCGCTGCTGAAGCGTGAGATTCAAGAGTCCACACATACCGTAGTTTATGGCTGTCCGCTGGAATGGGATGACGAAGTGAGTACATACTTCACAGACCTTCTCGCAGAGACAGACAATATAGCAGAGATAGGTGAGCGGAGCCTGTCTTTTATCAAGAACCGAATAGAAGAAATCCCCTATATCAACATTCGACAAAATGAATACGCTGTGTAGTAATATCTTGAAAGACTTCCTGAAGGAAAATCAGGACAGACGCCTGAAGATACTCGTTCACAATATTCTTACTTTTGGACAACCTGTCAAGAATTTGACGTTGAACTATTTGAGGGAGCATGCGCAGGATGTACCGCCATTAGAAGCGGGACGGCCCGATGCAGTGGAACCTCAAGTCCAGACAACGGATGGAGTGGTACAGGCGAAGTCCGACTATCGGATAGAGGAACTTACTTTCCACCATTTCAGAACCTATCCCAAGGACGGAAGGCAACCTTTCGGACTGTCTTTTATGAAAAAGGGCAATGTCGAACCTTGCTCCCTGTTTTTAGTGGGTAAGAATGGAACAGGCAAAAGTACTATTTTCGATGCACTGGAGTGGATTTATGCAGGAAAAGTGCGTAACGCCGAGGACAGAGGCATTGAAGAACAGGTGAAACTTTCCGAATACCTGACATACGGTTTCGGGAAAATTGAAGGAGTCACCTCAGACATAGTTAGACTCAGTGTAAAACTTCATGAAAAAGATAGGAAAGAGTGGGGTCTGAATACAACAGAACCGCTGTGCGTGCCTGCTATTTGCTGTTCTGATATGGATATTGAGGAAATCGCCAAGATGGATGATGATACGCCGGTTCCAAACCGACCAACCCAGCAAGGTGACAACATGACAATGCATAGGTTCGTCAACAACCAGTTAGGTCTTGAAGAGCTTACTGATCTTAGAGAGAAGTTGGTGAGTTTTGCGGAGCCTCTTGAGGCTTCTAATCGGAAGCTCGAAAGACGACGGGAACTGTTAAATTTGACAGGAGATGACCTGCGAGGCATTCAACAACTTTTGAATGAGATGACCTACAGAATGAACGAAGGTGAGCAAAAGGGTGTGTTAAAGTTCGCATCCCGGAAACGGATAGTACAATATTCTGGGTACAAGAACCCTCCACAAGCATTAAGTGGAGTGTCCTATCCCTTCATTGAGTTGTGGGGGGAACTGATAAGAAACGTCCAACTGAAGAAATCTCTTGAAGAAAGGGGCGGGGCTGCTTTCCTGCCTGAGGCGATGCAAGAAGTGCCAGCAAATTCACCACAAGAGATAGACGAGCAGATAAATGCCTACGTTGATCAGATAGAAGCCATTCATAAGCGTCTGAAAGTCGAATGGGAAAGAATTCAGAATACTGAGGTTGAGAATGCTTACTCTGAGGCTATTCTCAGATTAGAGGATGACGCAGTGTTCATAGAAACAGATGGACGAGACCTGCCAGTCAGAAGGCGCGACATCAGGATGAAACTAGCCGTCATTAAAAGGATTGCTGACACTATCCGCCCTTTGGTTGTTTATCTCATCGGTGTTCAGACGAACCTTTTGCTGGTAAAGAAAGACGGTGAAGGAGGGGAAGCTAAATATGAAAACAAGTACCCTGACAAACTGAATGATTTCGTGAAGAAGGTGTTGAACTACTATTGTGACCAGGGCGAGGTTTTTGATGTGAAGAGTACAGCTAACAGCTTTGATGTGAAGATCAGTGTCACTGATAAGAAGGGCAGAACCTTTACGACGACACCACGGAAATACCTGAACACCTTCCGTTTCAGACTTTATGCCGTATTGCTGAAGATTGCCCTGGCATTTTTCTATATGAAAGAGAATAACTGTCTTGCACCCATTGTGATTGATGATGTGTTCAATGCCAGTGATTTTGAGAATAGCGTAAGCCTGGGTACCTTTGTTTCAAAGATTTATGAAGTTTATCAGGAGGTGATAGATAGTAGCAAGCCATTGCAGTTGGTTATCCTTACTCATGATGAAATGGTGGTAAATGCTTTTCAGAGAGGAGTAAAGATGAAGACGGCGAAAGTAATAGAGAGTATAGAGAATCGAAAAAAAATGGATCCTGAGAACTATTTCATTCAGGGCAGGCTCTTTCACTATACAGAAGCTACTGACATAGAAGAGAAATTGAAGGTGAAAAGGCCTTTCCTGAACCTTTATCTACCAATAGGACGATAACGAAAACAACATGTTCGAGAATTTTTGGAAAGAGGTAAGAAATTGTTTCTGCCCCTCAAAATGTATGAGCTTTTTCCTTGGGCTCTTTTTTGCTGCAGGTATGTATTATGCCTGCCAGGTTTGTTTTGCTTCATCGAACGCCCTTCCTGACTATCACAAACAGCCAAAAGTATCACTGACCAAACTCGATTCTATCAGCATGGGTAGAGCAGACAGTATTATTGCCATGTACGACGAGGCGAACAAACTTGCAGAAAGGGTTGAAAAACTTGCCAACAATTATCAGGGAGACTCTAACCTGATGATAGAGAAAGCTGACGAAATGGTGGCAAAATGGCTTGCCATTTCCACGGCATTGGTGGCTCTGATAATCGGACTGTCAGTTTGGAACAATTACAAACAGGAAAGCTCCATTAAGGAGAATGTGGAGAGGGAAACTCGCAGCATAGTCAAAATTAAGCAGGATTTGGAACTTTCAACCAGAATGAACAAAATCAGTTCTATTATGACATGTCTGAACAGTCTTCCTGATCCCCTTATGACCGACTCTGATACCTCTCGAAAGACGTATGTTAGGAGAAACCTTGACATGATGTATGATGAATTTGTTGCTTACAAGAAAGTAATGGAATCTGCCGATGCTGACAACCAGGACCTGCAATATGTACAGTTAATCCTGTCTGTCATTAAAATCGCCATTCTGAGAGTACAGGGCGTGTTCTCTGATTCAAGCAGCAATCTATGTTTCTTCTCTTTTACAAAGAAACTTGATGATTGTATCTTTGGCATACAGTCAGGTGACATCACTCATTCCAATCTTTGTGAGAAACTTTGCGATATATATCAGGAGTTTGATGCCTTCAAGGCGGGAGTGATGTAGTTGTCGCCTAAGATGTTTTTTGAAGTTATCTAACTTGATGAATTCTCGAATTGTATGTTTGCCATAAAGAGCATAGAGATTTACCCAGAATGCAGATACAGAAAGAATCTGGAAGTGGGCACATATCCAATGGAGGATGCCCTACTGAAGGACTTCTTCGGTGAGAACATACTACTGCACACGATAGTTGGCAAAAACGGCAGCGGTAAGTCATCACTTTTGGACATCGTATTCCGTATGATGAACAATGTGGGGGCAGTGATGTGCAAAAAGGAGAAAAGAGAGGCTTCTGAGAGGGTATGCTATGCCCGGCATATATATGCTGACTTGAACTATGAAAAGTCATGGCCAAATGAGGAATCAGAGAAAGAAGAAGGAGGCAACCCCAAGATACATATATGCAAGCTCTGCATTAGGGATACAGCACTGTGGTTGGAATATGATGACCAACTGTATTGGTTGAGTGACCCGCTACTGATGAACTTCTCACAATGCGCCCGATCGCATTATGACCTCCTGAAAAGGAAATATGGAGAAGACCACTTCATGGACTACAGCGATATGCACACTCTAGAGCGGAAGAGACATTTGGCACAGATGACCTTCTACACGGTAGCAACCAATTACTCGATGTTGGGATTCCAATCGTCAGACTATGACGAGGAGGATTCGTTAGAGTGGAGTGAAGAAATTTTTGTCATTGATGGGAAAAGCGGTGCGTTCGTGACCTGTGATGGTAAATTTGTTATGGATGAAGGCTGGGTAAAGAGAAAAAACTGGCTTAAAGGTATCTTCCACAAGAATGACGGCTATATGTGTCCCATCGTGTTGAATCCATTCAGAGATGGAGGGAAAATTAATATGGACACAGAGGCTGCACTCACGGTGAGCAGATTGTCGGCTCTGCTGGTGAGTGAGCGTATGGACAAACATCCATTGATAGAGGACTATTGCTTGGACTATATCAGTTATCAGCGTAACAAGGAATTCTATCTTCGGTTCGAACCCAGATATAGCAAGAAAGACAAAGACTTGCCGGAAAAGAAGAACTTATTAGCTGATGGAGGAGACTTGAAACTGTTTAGGAAAGCCGGCACTGCACAAGGAACAGTATCGTGGACAATTCTGAACAAGTTGGAAAAGCTCGTTACTAAGAATCTGAGCGATACGGAGGTGTATGTGAGGCTGTATGTGGTCTATAAAATCTTGAATATAGCGGGTACTTATCCTTTTTATGAGAAATTCAGCAGTCTTGGCGACATTAATGCTGTGTTCTCTCTGTCGAAGGTTACAGAGGAGCAGGAGAAATTGTTGGATCAGTTGGTGCATGTGATAGATATCAGGAAGACCCACATTGAGCAGAAAGTGCACCAGGCCCTGAATTTCATTGACCGCCTTGACAGTAAGAGGGAGAAGGACTCAAAATACGATGCGAGTTGGCTAGAAGGAGAGTTTAACTATGGGCAATATCAGATGGAGCTGGGGCTTCCGATGCAGTATACCCGAATTGAAACTTGTCTGGAAGACTTGCCACCGAATCTGTTCTGGCAGACTATCTATATGAAACGTGTGGACAAGGAAGGCCGCGTCATAGAAAGTGGTATTCCCTTCAAACGGATGTCATCAGGACAGAAGCAAATGCTCTACCAGCTATCGACCCTGATATATCATTTGATGAACCTGAAATCGGTGACGAGGCAACAGGTGAAATATTATCATGTCAGTATTGTGCTTGATGAAATAGAGGTTTGTTTCCATCCGGAGTATCAGCGACAATTCTTGTCACGGATGCTGGAGTTGCTTTGTGACAGACTACATCTGAATAAGAGATTTGGCATTCATATCTGGCTGACCACACATAGTCCGTTTATCCTGAGCGACATCCCCAATGAACTGATTACCTATATGGAGAATGGTCATCGGTTGACTGCAGAAGAGCTTGTCGAAAGGAGAATCAGAAAACCGATGGCGGCCAATATCAGTGAGTTGCTGCACCAGAGTTTCTTCTTGCACGATGGGTTTATCGGTGAATATGCCAGAAAGAAAATCCTGTCGTTAGTAGAATTCCTGAAGACAGGGACACCGGGAGCAGACAATTGGACACGGGAACAAGCGGAGATATTTATTGACGGAATCAACGAGCCGTTTATATCGAAACAGTTGAGGATGCTTTATCATAAACAATATGAGAAGAATACTCATTGACGAGAAGACTGCTAACAGAGCTAACGAATTTGCTGGCGTGATGGTTAACAACACGCCTCAGAAAGTTGGCTGGCATAAACAGCAGATGCCGTTGGAGAGACTGAAGCGCTTCTGGGTGTTTCTTCGTGGACATCATTTTGTGCGTGAGGCGCAATATGTCTATACAATTATCTTCTATTATGACACTTTGCTGAAACTTAGGCCGGACTGGTTCGAAAAGGTTTATAAGATATGGTTCAAACGATGGGACGATATTCTCAATACACCCATTGACTACAATAACGAAAAGAAAGAGTTCTACAAGCATGTGATAGGCTGCATGAGATATAAGGACATACGTTCTAATCTGATGCGGGCATATATGAAGGAGCAGAAGATAAAGGCTTGCGTATATTGTAATGCCCAATATGCGATAACAACAGATGAGTTTGTGGAAGATGGTGAACGTAAGAGAATCGGGACATATCAGTTCGATCACTTTATGCCAGCGTCGAAATATCCGTTCTTATGTACTTCCTATTATAACCTTCAACCGAGTTGTGCGACTTGTAACGGCAGCAAGCTTCAGGAAGAGGCGAATTTCAACCTATATACAGAAAAGGCGGATGAAGTTGAGCCGTTTTGGTTTGAACTGACTCCAGATAAGGCTGTGATGGCTTATGTGAATCAAGACATGGATAATATTGAGGTTAAATTGAACAGTTCAGATGATGAGTTGCTGAATAATCATCAGGACTTGTTTCATATAGACCAGATATATACCCAACATATTGAGACGGTACAGCGTATTATAGTTATGCTCAGAGCTAACAGCGACTACTATATGATTTCGCTCCAGGAGTCGCTTGATGCGCTGTTCCCAATGGGAGTGGAAGACCCGGAAAGTTTTTTCTTCGGTTTCCATATGAAGAGAGAGCACGTACACATGCAGCCGCTAAATATGCTGGTGCAGGATGTAGTTGAGAGTCTGAGATCATGAATTGACTATAGTTATGGATTCCGAATCATTAGATAAAATAGATAAACTATGGGAATCTGCTGAGAGATTGGGCTTCATTGGCCATTTTCTTAGCGTCTGGGCTTTCTTGTTTCATCCGCGTTCGTTTTGGGGAAATGTAAGAGTAGTGAGAGAGGACATCTTTCATCTGAAGTATGTGCAGCAGGAAGGCCGCTGCTTCGAGAAGATGACGAGAGATATTTTGGGGTAAAGATTGGAAAATAAATATTTGTTCATATGGATGGAATAAGAATAAAGAATGTACGGAGTATTATAGACTCTGGCGATATTGAA
>Ga0310697_10005553_pt1 | contig 12141 bp, 11 predicted proteins | sample 172DNAGHGlowgp2_FD_203883 | JGI IMG/M metagenome (GOLD analysis project Ga0310697, IMG submission 203883) | Sheep rumen microbial communities from Palmerston North, Manawatu-Wanganui, New Zealand - 1728 DNA GHGlow gp2 (v2) (version 2) | ecosystem: Host-associated > Mammals > Digestive system >... | reverse complement strand
CCCCGATCAGAGCAACGTGTACGACAAGGACCTTCGCGCAAGGATGATCGAACTGTCCAAGCGCAGCGGCATTCCGATGCAGGAGGGCGTTTACATCATGATGTCCGGTCCGTGCTACGAAACGCCCGCGGAGATCCGCATGGCGCGCGCGCTCGGCGCGGACGCGGTCGGCATGTCCACGGTACCCGAAGCGATCTGCGCGGCGCACTGCGGCATGAAGGTGCTGGGCATCTCGCTGATCACCAACATGGCGGCGGGCGTCCTCGATCAGCCGCTTTCGCACGCGGAAGTCACCGAAACCGCTGCAAAGGCGACGAAGCAATTCACCGCCCTTGTCGATCTGATCTTAAAAGAGGTCTTCTGAACCCATCAAAACTCAAAGAAGCGGGGAATCCCCGCTTCTTTCGCGTTTTTTTACCTGACACGCCAAAGGTATCAAGGAACTTCGCCAAAACGAGAGCGTCGCCGCGAACTCAGCGGAGTCCGCAAGGATCGCGCCGAAGGCGCGGAAGACCGCAAAAGGTTGGTAGCGACAGAGAGCCGTTGGGAGCGCGCTTGCAAGCGAGCAGGCGAACCGAGCGAGACCTTTTGCGGAAAGGAGCCGCGACGGAGCGGGCGAGCGGAGACGCTTCACGGATGTCGGCTGAACTTCCCAAAAACGAAAGCGTCGCCGCGAACTCAGCGGAGTCCGCGGCGACGTGGCGCAGAGAAAGGGATTCCTTTGCGGCGGTGGATATCGGGCTGTCGTGCTTGCATTCCATGCTGCGCACTCCGCCCTGCCGCAAAGCCGCTTCGCTGCAAAACGCCACACTGTGGCATTTTGCGGACGCTCAGTCGAATCCCCTTATTCCAAAACAAACATTACCACCCGGAACGGGTGGTAATGTTTGTGGCGCAGAGAAAGGGATTCGAACCCTTGATACGGTTCCCCGTATACACGATTTCCAGTCGTGCGCCTTAGACCAGCTCAGCCATCTCTGCACGGTGGGTTTTGCTGCACCTTTGCTATCTTACAACAATCGTTCCCAAAAAGCAAGTGATTTTTTCGACTTGACGAGGCATCTGCACAGAAAAATCAAAAAACTTGAAAAAAGTGCTTGCTTTTTTTCTGAAACCGTGTATAATGATTTCTGTTCGCGGGGCATTAGCACAGTTGGTAGCGCGCAACGTTCGCAATGTTGAGGTCAGGAGTTCGAATCTCCTATGCTCCACCACTTCGCCGCAAGCTTCACATGGCTTGCGGCGATTTTTTTATGCAGAGGGTATTATGGAACAAACACGAAAGACTCCGTTTCGCACGGTCGAACTTGCCTACATTGCGCTCGGAACGGCACTGATCGCCGCTTGCGCATGGATCACGGTCCCGTTCACAGTCCCGTTTACCATGCAGCTGTTTGCCGTGTATCTCGTTCTGCTGCTGATCGGCGGACGCAACGGCTCGATCTCCATCGCAGTCTATCTGCTGCTCGGCGCGATCGGCGTACCGGTGTTTTCCGGCTTCAAAGGCGGGTTCGGCGCGCTGATCGGCATGACGGGCGGGTATCTTGTCGGCATGCTCCTGATCGGACTTGTGTACTGGCTCGCTACGTCTCTGTTCGGCAAAAAATGGTATGTTGAGCTTTGTACGCTTGTTTTCGGAACGCTCCTTTGCTACGCGTTCGGCACGGTCTGGTTCTCCGCTTTGAACGGTGAAAAAGGGTTTTTAGCTTCCTTGCTGATCTGTGTCGTTCCGTTCCTGCTTCCCGACGCAGCAAAGCTCGCACTCGCGTTCTTCCTCGGCCGTAAACTGCGCCCGCTTATCCCGTAATGCTTTTTCTCATAAACTGCTTGACAGCGAGAAATATATTTGACACAACATGATTGTACAAAACATTTGGAAGGAGCGCCGGTATGGAATACGATCCCCGCGAGGCGATGAAGCTCAATAATCAGTTGTGTTTTCCGCTGTATGCCGCGGCGCGGCATGTGACGGGATTGTACACGCCGTATCTTAAGCCGTTGGGACTGACGTACACGCAGTACATCGTATTCCTTTCGCTTTGGGAGAAGGACGGCGTATCGGTCGGAGAGCTTTGTGAAACACTGATGCTGGACAACGGGACGCTTTCGCCGCTGCTGAAGAAGATGCAGCAGGCGGGGTATCTGGATCGAACGCGCAGCAAAGCGGACGATCGGGTTGTCGTGATCACGTTGACGGAAGCGGGAAGAGCGCTGCAGGAGAAGGCGAAGGACATTCCTTTGAAGGTGGCAGGCTGTGTCAAGCTGGCGCCTGAGAAAGCGCAGGCGCTTTACTCGCTTCTGTATGAACTTTTTGAGAATCAAAAACATAATCGAAAGGAGCAAGCCAATGAAGACAGTCTATGATTTCACGGTACGGGACAGAAAAGGAAACGATGTCAGCCTTTCCGACTATGCGGGCAAGGTGCTTTTGATCGTCAACACGGCGACGGGATGCGGATTCACGCCGCATTACGAGCCGCTTGAGACGATGTACAAGGAACTCAAGGACAAGGGCTTTGAGATCCTGGATTTCCCGTGCAATCAGTTTGCCAATCAGGCGCCGGGCAGCGAGGACGAGATTCACGAGTTCTGCACGCTGAAGTTCGGCACGGAGTTTCCGCAGTTCAAAAAGATCGACGTCAACGGCGAAAGCGCGGATCCGCTGTTTGCGTTCCTTGCGACGGAGAAGCCGTTTGAAGGGTTCGGCAAGGGCATGAAGAACGCGATGCTCGAGAAGTTTGCCAAGATGAACAACAAGCAGTTCGGCGACAAAGCGTATATCAAGTGGAACTTTACGAAGTTCCTCATCGACCGCGAAGGCAAGGTCGTTGCGCGGTTTGAGCCGACCGTCGACATGGCGGAAGTGAAGAAAGCGGTAGAAGCAGCACTGTAAGGAGAGACGCATGAAGGATATCACGACGGCGGTCGATACCAGGGAAAAAGTCATTGTAAGGACCAGTGTCATCGGGATTCTCACAAACCTGCTGCTGGTCGGATTCAAAGCGGCAGTGGGCCTGATCTCGAACTCGATCGCGGTCATTTTGGACGCGGTCAACAACCTGTCCGACGCGCTTTCGTCGGTGATCACGATCATCGGCGCGAAGCTCGGTGCGAAACAGCCGGATAAGAAGCATCCGCTCGGCTACGGCAGGATCGAGTATCTGAGCTCGATGATCGTTGCGGCGCTGGTGCTGTATGCAGGCATCACGTCGCTGGTGGAATCGGTCAAGAAGATCATTCATCCGGAGGCGGCGGAGTACAACACAGTTTCGCTGATCATCATCTCCGTGGCGATCGTCGTCAAACTGCTGCTCGGACTGTACGTCAGAAAACAGGGCAAGAAGGTCAACTCGGGCGCGCTGTCCGCGTCCGGTTCCGACGCGCTGTTCGATGCGATCCTGTCGGCGTCGGTTCTGGCGAGCGCGATCGTGTATCTGGTCTTCGGGATCTCTCTGGAAGCGTACGTCGGCGTCGTGATCGCAGGATTCATCATCAAAGCGGGCGTAGAGATGATGATCGAAACGCTGAACGACATCATCGGCAAGCGCGAGGACGGCGACGCAACCAAGGAGCTCAAGCGCATTATCTGCGAAGAGGAAGCCGTGCTCGGCGCGTATGACGTTACGCTGTTCAATTATGGACCGGACAAGAACTACGGTTCCGTTCATATCGAGCTGCCGGATACGCTGACCGTGGACGACGTCGACCGGATCACGCGTCGCATTCAGAACGACGTCTTCCAAAAGACGGGCGTGATTCTGACCGGCATCGGCGTCTATTCGCACAATACGTCCAACGACGAGGCGGCGCAGATGCGCGACGCGGTCCGAAACACCGTGCTGTCGCACGAGTGGGCGCTGCAGATGCACGGATTCTATGCCGATACCGAGCGGAAAACGCTGCGCTTTGATGTGGTGGTCAGCTTTGACGTCGACCGGAAGGAAGCGTTGGAAACACTGTACAAAGAGGTCTCGGCGCTGTACCCGGATTACGAGCTTCTGATCGTTCCGGACGCGGACGTTACGGACTGATCGCAAAACAGACAGGAATCAATCGCGCGGTTTCAGCCGTGCGATTTTCATATAATGTTCATTTGCTTTTCCTACGGGTTCGTCTTACAATGAATACGGAGGAAAAGCTTATGCAGATCGTGATTTTGGACGGATATTGCGTGAACCCGGGCGACGTGGACTGGAGTCCGTTAAAAGCGTTCGGCACCGTGTCGGTATACGACCGTACGCATCCCGATATGGTCGCGCAGCGGCTGCGCGGGGCGGAGATCGCGTTTGTCAATAAAGTCAGGCTGAACCGTGACGTTTTGTTCGGCGCGAGACAGCTGAAGTTTGTCGGCGTGCTTGCGACAGGGTATGACGTTGTGGACCTTGCCGCGGCGCGGGAACGGGGCATTACGGTTACGAACGTGCCCGCGTACGGCACCGAAGCGGTCGCGCAGCATACGATTGCTTTGCTGTTGGCGCTGTGTCAGCATGTGGAGCATCATGCGGCGCTCGTGCAGAAAGGGGCGTGGACGGCGCAGCCGGATTTCTCCTGGTTTGAGATCGCGCCGGTGCTGCTGTACGGCAAGACAATCGGCATTCTCGGCTGCGGACGGATCGGGTCGCGCGTTGCGAAGATCGCGGACGCGCTCGGCATGCGCGTGCTCGGAACAAATCCGACGGAGCACGTAGGTTTTCCCGGGAAATACGTTCCGCTCGAAACACTGTTAAGGGAGTCCGACGTCATCAGTCTGCACTGTCCGGCGAAAGCGGATACGGTCGGACTGTTCCGCAAGGAAACGATCGAGAAGATGAAGGACGGCGCGATCCTTCTGAACACGGCGCGCGGCAGTCTCGTTTCCGAAACGGACGTGCGCGACGCGCTGCAGTCCGGAAAGCTCGGAGGCTACGGCGCGGACGTCGTGTCCGAAGAGCCGATCAAACTTCGCAATCCGCTGCTCGGCGCGCCGAACTGTCTGATCACCTCGCATTATGCCTGGACGCCGAAACCCATGCGGCAGAGGATCATCGACGTTTCGGCGGAGAATCTCGCGGCGTTTTTATCCGGACGTCCCGCTAACGTCGTCTCGTGACCCGCGCGTTGGATTTACGCTGCAGCTCCCTCAAGCGGGAGCTTTTCTGTTTCTTTTCCGAAATGCCATGCTGCGTTTGCAATTAGCACTTGCAAAAAATGCAGTTTTCGGGTAAACTATTCCTATCTATTCTCGGAGTTGTATGTCATGTTTGTATGGACCGAATCGACGTGGATGGAATGCGGCGTTTCGCGTTCGGACGGCGTACTCGCCGCGCTTTCGGGCGGCGCGGACTCCGTAGCGCTGCTGCTGGGACTTTGCACTCTTAGAGCGGAAGGAAAGATTGCGCGGCTGTATGCGGCACATCTGCATCACGGGATCCGTGCAGAGGAAGCGGACGCGGACGAAGCGTTCTCAAAAGCGTTGTGCGCATCGCTGGGTGTTCCGTTCGTTTCGGAGCGGATCGACGTTTTGGCGCTTGCCGCGTCGCAGGGGATCTCCGTCGAGCTTGCCGCAAGAAACGCAAGATACGCGTTTTTGGAACGGGTGCGAACCGAACAGGACCTGCAGGTGATTGCGCTCGGGCATCACCGGGACGATCAGGCGGAAACGCTTCTGCTGCATCTGCTGCGCGGGAGCGGAACTGACGGCCTTGCCGCCATGCGCATCCGCACCGGGAATCTGATCCGGCCGCTTCTCAGAACGGGAAAGGACGAGATTCTTGCGTTCCTGTCCGAGCGCGGGCAGTCGTACCGGACCGATTCCACAAACCTGATCCCGGACGCGACGCGCAACCGGATCCGTCTCATGGTCCTTCCGACGATGGAGGAAATCAATCCGGCGGCAAAGCGCATGCTTGCCGAAACGGCGGCGCGCGTCGGCGAGGACGCGGCGTATCTCGGATCGCTCGCGGATCGTGCGCTTATGGAATGCGGGACGGATCGAGCGAAACTGCTTGCGCTCGATCGGCCGATCCGGCTGCGGGTTTTGAAACGACTCTTGCCGTACGACGACTTTACACGGTCCGATCTTTTGCGGCTTGACGAATTGCTGCACGGACAAACGGGCGACATTGCGACGCTGAAAAACGGGGTCATCGCGTGGCTGGACGCAAGCTCGCTTCGCTTTGACGGAGAAAGGTTTGAACCGTACTGCGTTCCGCTGTGCGGGCCGGGAACGGTGAAGCTTCCGAACGGAACGCTGCGCGCGGAGTACGTTGAATCCGCCGCTTTTCCGTGCGGTGCAAACGAAGCGTTTGTCGATGCGGACCGGCTCTTCGGGACGCTTACGGCGCGCTCGCCCCAAAAGGGCGACCGGTTTACGCCGCTCGGCATGAAGGGAACCAGGCTTTTAAGCGATTGCTACACCGATCGCAAGGTGGGAAGGTTTTTTCGAAACGGCCCGGTCGTTTGCGATGAAGAAGGCATCGTGTTCGTTTCGGGACTGACGATTGACGAACGGCTGCGCGTGACGGCGCAGACGAAACGAATATACCATTTTGTATTTGAGGAGGAATGAGACCATGTGGGGGAAAAGTTTCATGGCGCAGGACATCGAGGAGGTCCTGCTTTCGGAGGAACAGATCAGAAAGCGCGTGCAGGAGCTCGGCGATCAGATTTCCAAGGACTATGACGGACAGGAGATCATCGTTCTTTGCGTTCTGAAGGGCGCGAGCATCTTCTTTGCGGACTTGATCCGTGCGATCACGGTGCATACCAAGATGGACTTTATGGCGATTTCGAGCTACGGCGACGCGCAGAAGACGAGCGGGATCGTGCGCATCTCGAAAGATATGGACACGAGCATCACCGGAAAGCACGTTCTGATCGCGGAGGACATCATGGACAGCGGCCTGACGCTTTCGTACCTTACGCGCATGCTGAACGAGCGGCAGCCCGCGTCGATCCGTTCCTGCTGCTTCCTCGATAAGCCGGAGCGCAGAGAATGCGAGATCACGCCGGATTACTGCGGGTTCGTGATCCCGAACAAGTTCGTGGTCGGCTACGGTCTCGATTACAAGCAGAAATATCGCAACCTGCCTTATGTAGGCGTTTTGAAACCCGAGATCTACAGCTGAGATCCCGGAATCCGGGCAATCGCCCAAAACGGAGGATACTTTGGAAAACAATCCGAACAACAAACGCGGTTTCGATCCGCGCCGGCTGATCACGGTCGCCATCTGGGGACTCATTCTCCTCGTACTGGTGTTTATGGTCACCAACGGCTGCTCATCGAACAAGCCGAAGGAAATCAATTACACAGAGTTCGCAAAAAGCTTTGAAGACGGCAACATCAAGGCCGTCTATGAAGTGCTGTCCGGCGGCACGTTCTACGGACTGTATCAATCGAGTGAAGCAGACGCGGACAAACTGCCCGACAAGGCGGACTTCATTCTCCATATCGACAACGAAGAGTTTAAAGAGAACATGAAGATCCTCGTCTCGCAAAAGACGGGGACGGACGCGGAATCCGTCACGCAGAGCGACTACGGGTTCGTGTACAAGTCTGCGATTCCCGAAGGCACGTCGTGGTGGCTGATCCTTCTCCAGTACGTCCCGCTCGTGCTCATCATGATCGTGATGATGGTCTTCATCTACCGGCAGCAGGGCGGCGGCAAGCAGATGATGAACTTCTCAAAGTCGCGCGCGCGGCTTTCCGATCCCACGGACGGCAAGGTGACGTTCAAGGACGTTGCTGGGCTTGTCGAGGAGAAAGAGGAGCTCAAGGAGGTCGTCGACTTCATGCGCGATCATAAGCGCTTCACCGAGAACGGCGCCAGGATCCCGAAGGGCGTTCTGCTTGTGGGACCTCCGGGCACCGGTAAAACGCTGATGGCGAAAGCGGTCGCGGGCGAAGCGGGCGTTCCGTTTTTCTCGATCTCCGGTTCGGACTTTGTGGAAATGTTCGTCGGCGTCGGCGCGTCGCGCGTGCGCGACCTGTTCGACACCGCCAAGCGCAGCGCGCCTGCGGTCGTGTTCATCGACGAGATCGACGCGGTCGGGCGTCAGCGCGGCGCGGGTCTCGGCGGCGGGCATGACGAGCGCGAACAGACGCTCAATCAGCTGCTTGTGGAAATGGACGGCTTTGCCGCGAACGAGGGCATTATCGTGCTGGCGGCAACGAACCGCGCGGACATCCTCGATCCGGCGCTGCTGCGTCCCGGCAGGTTCGACCGCAGGATCACGGTCGGATACCCGGACGTCAAGGGACGCGAGGACATTTTGAAGGTCCATGCGCGCAACAAACACTTTGCAAAGGACGTCAGCTTAAAGACGCTGGCGCGGCGTACGCCGTACTTCACAGGCGCGGACCTTGAAAACATCCTCAACGAGGCGGCGATCCTCTGTACGCGCGACAAGCGCAAAGAGATCACGCAGGCGGACCTTGAAGAAGCGGTCACCCGTGTGCAGATGGGTCCCGAAAAGAAGAGCCGCGTCGTCACCGAAAAGGACAAGGAGCTGACCGCGTACCATGAGTGCGGACACGCGATCTTGGCGCACGAGCTTCCGCAGTGCGACGATCTGCACGAGGTGTCGATCATTTCGCGCGGCTGGGCGGGCGGTTATACGATGATGCTCCCCAAAGAGGACATCCATTACACGCTCAAATCGCACATGCTCGACGAGATCTGCATGTCGATGGGCGGACGCGTTGCCGAAAAGATCGTGTTCACCGACGTTTCGACCGGCGCGGTCCAGGACCTCAAGAGCGCGACGGAGACGGCGCGCAAGATGGTGGAGGAGTACGGCATGTCCGACGCGGTGGGTCCCGTCTTCCTCGGCGGCGACACCGAGGTGTTTATCGCGAAAGACTGGGGACACGCCAAGAACTATTCCGAGGAGCTGTCTGCCAAGATCGATGCGGAGATCCGCACGATCCTCGAAGGCCAGTTCGACCGCGCGGAGCGGATTCTCCGGGAACACCGCGACGGGCTCGACGCCTGCGCGGCGCTGCTTCTGAAATACGAGCGCGTGACCGGCGAGCAGTTCATCGCGGTCTATCAAGGCGCGGATATGGACGCGGTCATGCGTAAAACACCGACGGAACCGGAAGCGACGCCTGCCGATACGGCGGAAGCGGAACCGCCGAAGAGCGAAGAGACGACGGAGGATCGCTGAAATCAGCATGGACGAGAACCGGTTTGATCTGCACACGCACAGCATCGTTTCGGACGGAACGGCGACCCCGAAAGAGGTTGTCGGCATTGCTGCGCGTTCCGGGATCAAGCTGCTTGCGCTGACCGATCACGACAATATCACGGGCGTCAAAGAAGCGCTCGACGCGGGAAAGGAACTCGGCGTTCCGGTGCTGCCCGCCGTTGAAATGGACAACGAGTGGCGGCATGAACTGCACATCATCGGACTCGACGTCGATCTTCGCAATCCGACGCTCAACCGCGCGCTGGAGATCGCGCGCGAGCGCCGCGAACGGCGAAACAAGATCATCTACAGCCGGCTCAAAGAAGCCGGGTACGACATTCAGCCGCTGGTCGGGCGGCCCGAGTCCGTTACGACCAAGCTGCACATTGCGCACGCGCTGATCAAGGGCGGATACGCGTCCGACGTGCGCGACGCGTTTTCGAAATACCTGCGTCCGGGAACGGTCGGCTACTATACCGAACCGCGGTTCACGCCGCAGCAGGTGATCGATATCATCCATCTTGCCGACGGACTGCCGATCCTCGCGCATCCGTGTCACATCCGCGACAATCCGCACGGACTGATCCGCGAACTGTACGATCTCGGCCTGATGGGACTTGAGGCGTACTATCCGTCGTCGTCGCAGCGGCAGACGGATATGTATGTGTCGATCGCGCGGCAGTATCATATGCTTGTGACCTGCGGAAGCGATTTTCACGGCGACAACCGCCCGGGCGTGGAGATCGGATGCGCGTGGAGAAACGTCCCCGTTCTCGAACACACCTATGAGACGCTTGTGAAACGGATGAACACGTAACAGTTTTGCATTTCTGTCCCGGCTGTGCTGCCGGGACTTTTTTGACGGGCCGCAGGTGTGACGTATATTTTTGAATCGGGTCTTGCCAAACGACGGGTTTTCGGCTATAATACCTTTGATATAGGCACAATCGGAGGCAATTCATGAACGATCGCATTGCGCGGCTTCGTGCCGCAATGGAGCAGCAGGGTCTGGACGCCGTACTTTTGAAGTCTGTTACGGCGATCCGTTATTTTTCCGGGTTTACGAGCGAAGACGCGTCCGTCGTCATTACAAAGGACCGCAGCGTCCTTTTGACGGACTTCCGCTATACCATTCAGGCAAAGGCGCAGTCGGGCGACTGCTGCGAGATCCTTGAGGTCTCCGGCGCGGCGCACAACGAGGCGATCGGCAAGATCGTAAAGGACGGCAGCGTGAAGCGCATGGGCTTTGAAGACGATTTCGTCAGCTTTGCGCGCTATCAGGCATATCAGGCGTTCGGCGCGGAGCTGGTTCCGTTTGCGAAGGAACTGCATCAGCTGCGCATCATCAAGACGGCGGACGAAGTCGAGTGCCTCCAAAAGGCGCAGGCAATGGCGGATCAGGCGTTTGCTGAACTTTTGAAAACGATCCACGCCGGCATGAGCGAACGCCGCGTCGCCGCGGAACTCGAATATATCTGCGCGAAGCTCGGCAGCGAAGGTCCGTCGTTTGAAACGATCGTCGGTTCCGGCCCGAACGGCGCAATGTGCCATGCGGTTCCGGGAGATCGCGTGCTGCAGGAAGGCGATCTGGTGGTTCTCGATTACGGCTGCATGTACAACGGTTACCATTCCGATATGACGCGTACGTTCGCGGTCGGCAAGGTGGATCCGTTTGCGGAGGAGATCTACGGCATCGTGCGCGAAGCGCAGCAGCGCGCGCTGGATGCGCTGAAACCCGGCATCACCGGAAAGGAACTCGACGCGATCGCTCGCGACTTCATCAAAGAAAAAGGGTATGGAGACTGCTTCGGTCACTCTCTGGGACACGGATTCGGACTGCTGATCCACGAAGCGCCGTACGCTTCGGTGGCAGGCGATACCGTCTTTGAAGAGGGCATGACGATCACCGTCGAACCGGGCATCTATCTCGAAGACAAATTCGGCGTTCGCATCGAGGACTGCTGTGTCGTTACAAACGACGGCAAACGAAACTTAGTGACCGCGTCAAAAGAACTCATGCATATCGATTGACGAGCACGATATCAGGATCAGAATCAAATTGGGAGGAGTATCACTATGATTATGGCAGGCGATTTCCGCAAGGGCGTTACGGTCGAGATCGACGGCGTCGTATGGTCGATTTCCGACTTCCAGCACGTTAAACCGGGCAAGGGCGCGGCGTTTGTCCGTACCAAGCTGAAGAACGTCATGACCGGCGCGGTGCTGGAGCGTACGTTCAGCCCGACGGACAAATACCCGCTGGCGCACATCGAAACCAAGGACATGGAATACCTGTATTCCGACGGCGAACTGTATTACTTCATGGACATCGAGACCTACGAGCAGCTTCCGCTGAACTTTGAGCAGGTCGAGGACGCGATCGATTTCATCAAAGAGAACGATCAGGTCAAGATGCGGTTCTATAAGGGGAACGCGTTCTCCGTGGAAGCGCCGAACTTCGTCGAGCTCAAGGTCACCGAGACCGAACCCGGCTTCAAGGGCGATACGGCGACCGGCACGACCAAACCCGCGGTTTTGGAAACCGGCTATCACATTGCGGTCCCGCTGTTCGTCAATGAGGGCGACACGATCCGCATTGACACGAGAACAGGCGAATATATGTCCCGCGTATAACGCAAACTACTTAAAAATCGGAGGTGCAGTATGAGCAGGATTTCTGAAAAGGTGGCTTACCTGGACGGTCTTATGGAAGGACTCAACATCCGCGAAGACAAGTACGCCAAGATCTTCACGGCGATCGTCGACGCGCTCGATCTCGTGGCGGAAGAGATGGCGGATCATGAGGACACGCTTGCGGATCTGGACGACAGCGTGGAAGAGATCTTCGAGAACCTCGATGAATACGACGAGCTCCTGTACGGCGACGAGGAAGATGACGGGGAAGAGGACGACGCGTTTGACGAGGACGATTTCTTTGAGATCGTCTGCCCGAACTGCGGCGAGACCATCTAC
>Ga0310697_10005552_pt1 | contig 12144 bp, 11 predicted proteins | sample 172DNAGHGlowgp2_FD_203883 | JGI IMG/M metagenome (GOLD analysis project Ga0310697, IMG submission 203883) | Sheep rumen microbial communities from Palmerston North, Manawatu-Wanganui, New Zealand - 1728 DNA GHGlow gp2 (v2) (version 2) | ecosystem: Host-associated > Mammals > Digestive system >... | reverse complement strand
CGCGGAACTATATTTCTTCGTCAACTTTCATCAATCTGCCGAATGCCACCAGGACCAAATATGATGAGTTCATTAATGAGAACAGTCTAATGGTTATGGATGGCACAATTCTGAACATCATGGATGTCTATGATGATCTGGAGCGGTATATTGAGGAGAATAAGTACGATGTGCGGTGTGTTGGTTACGACCCGTACTATGCCAAAGAATTCATAGAACGTTGGGCAATGGAGAATGGACCTTTTGGTATTGTTAAGGTTATTCAGGGATCCAGGACAGAGAGTGTTCCGCTGGGTGAAATCAAGCATCTGGCAGAAGATCGGATGCTGATCTTCGACCAGGAGATGATGACCTTTACCATGGGCAACTGTATCACATTGACCGACACAAATGGTAACCGGAAATTGTACAAAAAGCGGAATGATCAGAAGATCGACAGTGTTGCCGCACTGATGGATGCTCTTGTTGCTTACAAGATGCATCGGGACGCTTTTGAGTAAAATAAGGAGGCCAGTGATATGCCTCAGTATTATGGTGTAGCACGCTCCTCAGAATACTTAGCCCACTATGGCGTTAAAGGTATGAAGTGGGGAGTTAGAAGAGCTTTGGAACGAGGCAGTGACAGAGCTCTTCGCAGACAGCGTATTAAAGCTGAAAGAAAGCTTAATAAGCTTATGAAACTCGGTACTAACAAAGATAAGTACAAGAAGCGCGCAATTGCTTATGGTCTTGGAGCTGCTAAACTTGGCGGTTTGGCTGCAGCTGGAACACAAGGCGTAGGTAATGCGGTTGGTTATCTTGTTAGTAGACCTGCCAAGTATAGATCTTTAGCATCAAATGCGATGGCACAGCTGGCAAGAACAAATTTGTTTAAAGGAACTGCTAATGCTGATGCTTTAAATAAACTTGCTATAAAGACAGCATCCGGAGCATCAAAATATAATTTGGCCAGTGCAAAAGCTGAAAATGCAATTCAGAATTGGGGCAAAAAAGCATTAAAGAATAAAGCCACTTCTGAACTTGTCAGCAATGTTCCCGTTTATAAAAACGGAAAAAGAGTAGGCTGGACCAGTCAAATTATTACTACAACAGCTCCTGACAATTCCAGCATTTTAGGAAAAATCAATCGTGACCAAGTAGCTCGCAGTGTTGCTGCTTTAGGTGCTGCCGGACTTGGTGTTGCTGCCGCACGAAATGCTTACCGTGCCAAGACTGCTGACCGGAATATTATCAAAGCGGCCAAGTGGAAGGCCGAAATGGATCGAACTTTTGCCGGAACTAAATATGCGAATGGCGTGCCAGCAAAGAAGCGCCGTCGTGCCCGTGGATAAACGGGGGGGGTAATCAAAATGAGTTCATATTATGGAGTAACCCGCTCCTCTGAATATCTAGCCCACTATGGTATTAGAGGCATGAAGTGGGGCGTTAGAAAAGCGTTAGCCAAAGGTAACATGAAGAGACTAGCCGATTATTATCAAAGATCTCTTATAAAGAATGCTGATTTAAAAGAGAAGACGAGTAAAAGAGGTCAAAAAGATCTGGCAAAATCTCGTGCTATTGGTGGTGCAACGTTGCTAGGCGCTGGTGCTATAGGTGGTTTAGCATCTAAGAAAACTAAAAATGGTGCATTGGCAGGTTATAGCGCAATTGCCGGTCTTGGTGGATTAGCTGCATTAGGATCAAGCGCGGCATCTGCGTATAGAACAACTAATCGTGGAAATAAACGTGCCGTTGCTAAATATAATCGTTTTAATTCTGAAATGAAGAAGACATTTACAAAGCAAATGCGCAAAAAGATCAACAATTATATTCAGAAGAATCCTGAATATGATTGGTTTGATGGACGTCGTTTTAAGCGCGGCTAATAAAACAGGAGGTCATAAAGATGACTACTAATGAAGGATATTATGGGGTAACTCGGACAGATGAGTACCTTGCCCATTATGGAATTAAGGGCATGAAGTGGGGTGTGCGTAAGGCCATTGAGAGTGGTAACTCTGCGAGGCTTGGTCGTCAGTATCGAAAAGCTCAGAAGAAGCTGGCCAAGCTTGAGGCCCGGGCCAACAACGGTAAGAAGTATGCCAAGCGGGCTGCTGCTCTTGGTGCTGGTGCTGCAGCTGCTGGCGGACTGGCTGCTGTAGGCACTGGTGGAGTAGCAAGTGGTGTCAGAGCTGCTGGTCGTATTGGTTCCAGCGCAATGATGAAAGGATCTCGAGGATTGAAGGCTGCTGGCCAAGGTGTACATGCATTAGCTGATCATGTTAGCAATAAGCGGCTTCGTACAGCCATGCGCACGGCTAGTCGTGGAATGACTGCTGCCGGTGAAAGAATGCAGTCTAACACATTTAAAGTTGGGCTTGGTGCAACTAAAGCGGCTGCTAATGTCGAAAAATGGGGAAATCAGACGCACAATCTTGCTAATACAGCAGGGCATCTTGGTAGGCAGAACAACATTGGTCTGCTGAAGAAAGTAAGCCATGATAAAAACCTTAGAGCAGTTTCTAACAACACTCTGGCCAGAGTTGGTGCCGGAGCTGCTGCGGCTGGTCTTGGTGCTGGCGCTGCTTATAATGCTTATCGTGCTGCTACTACCAAGCGTGCTGCCAAGAAGGCTGCCCAGTTCCGTTCTGAAATGAATAAAGCTTTCGCTGGGACACAGTATGGTAAAAAGCCTCGTCAGGGTAAGCATCGTCGTGGCTAATTAAATCAAAATGGAAATCAATAGTGTGAGGTGACGCTATGGCCTCATTTGGACAACGGCTCCAGCATGCCTGGAATGCCTTTCGGAATAACCGGGATCCCACGGAGGGAATTTTACAGCCGGCTTTGCAGGGTTATGCCAGCTTTAATCGGCCAGATCGTCCAAGAATGACACGCGGCAATGAACGATCTATTGTTACGGCAATTTACAACCGTATTGCAGTGGACGTTGCAGCTGTAAAGATCAAACATGTACGAATTGACGAAAACGAACGGTATCAGGAGACTATTCAGTCCGGATTAAATAACTGCCTGACTCTGGATGCGAATACGGATCAAACAGGACGCCAGTTTATTCAGGATGTTGTTATCAGCATGTTTGACGAAGGCTGTGTAGCCATCGTGCCGACAGATACAGATATCAATCCTCGGATTACTGGCGGATATGATATTCTGAGCATGAGGACGGCGAAGGTCGTACAGTGGTATCCGAACGACGTGAAGGTTCGGCTTTATAATGAGCAGAAAGGGCTTCATGAAGAGATTATTCTGCCTAAAAAGACAGTTGCAATCATCGAGAATCCTTTCTACGCAGTAATGAACGAACCAAGTTCGACTCTGCAGCGATTGATCCGAAAGCTTATTCTGAAGGACCAGATCGATGAGAACACTGGATCAGACCGTCTTAATATGATCGTGCAGCTCCCCTACTCCGTTAAGACGGATGGCCGTATGCTTGAGGCTGAAAAGCGCATCAAACGGCTTGAGGAGCAGCTAAAGAACAATAAATACGGAATTGCCTATTCCGACGTAACTGAAAAGATTACTCAGCTCAACAGACCGCTTGAGAATGATCTGCTGCAGCAGATTCAGACGCTGAAGGCGGATCTTTACAGTTATCTCGGGATCACAGAAGAAATCATAAACGGTACGGCAGATGAGAAGGTTATGCTGAACTATTATAACCGGACCATCGAACCGATCCTTGGTGCAATCTGTGATGAACTGCGCCGGAAGTTCCTGACCAAAACGGGTCGGACGCAGGGGCAAACCATTATGTACTTCCAGGATCACTTTAAACTGGTGCCTGTTAATAATATCGCAGACATCGCGGACAAGTTCACCCGCAATGAGATTCTCAGTGCGAATGAAATCCGCAGTATTATCGGCATTAAGCCCAGCGACGATCCCAAGGCGGACGAGCTGCGCAACAGTAATATGCCGATTCAGGACCGAGATCCGGCAGCCGGTGAACAACCGGAAGAGCCCGTGGATCCAGAAGAGCTCTCTGAAGCCCGGGAGATCCTGCTCGAGGCCGGCCTGACAGAAGACGATTTGAAAGATCTGAGTGATCAGGAAATCGTGGAACTCGCCGAAAGATACAAGAACGGCGACCTGGAAGAAGAGGAGGAAGCTGTGACAGAAACGCAGCCTCGTCAGGAAGATACCGGTTAATCCATAGCCGGTGAATAATATTCCAAAACGGTGCGACTCGTATGAGCCGCGCTTTTTTATATGGAGGAAATCAAAATGGCGGATAACAGACCTTATGACATTTCCGGCTGGGCGACTATGGCGAACGTACGCTGCAGCGATGGCCGGACCATCCGCCCGAATGCTTTTATCGACAATGACGGTGAAGAAGTCCCGATGGTTTACCAGCACTGCCACACTGATCCGACTAATATTCTTGGTCATGCGCTGCTGGAGAATCGTGACAAGGGTGTCTACTGTTATTGCTGGTTTAACCAAAACGAAAAAGCGCAGGCGGCCAAAAACGCGGTGGCGAACGGCGATATCAAGCAGTTCTCCATTTACGCGAATCAGCTTGTGCAGAAGGGCAACGATGTGATCCACGGAATGATTCGCGAGGTCAGTCTTGTAATGACTGGCGCGAATAAGATGGCCCGCATCGAAAACCTGAATTTTGCGCACAGCGACGGAACTTACGACACGGATGACGAGGAAGCCGTGATTACCACAGAGGTACAGGACATTTGTCATTCAGAAGACGGTATGGAGGACGCAGATATGGGCGAGAACGAGAACTTTGATCTTCAGGCTGTGCTTGACACCATGGATGAAGATCAGCTCGCCGCTGTACAGGCGCTCTACGAACAGGGACAGATCGATGCCATGGCCGAGGCCGGCATTGACCCCAACGCGGAAGACGACGAAGAGTACGACGACGAAGCGGAAGACGACGAAGGCTACGACGACGAGGATCTTGATGAAGAAGATTCGGAAGATGACGAAGACTTCGAAGATGATGAAGACTATGACGACGAAGACCTCGAAGATGACGAGGACGACGAAGAAGATGATGAAGATTGGGATGGCGACGATGAGGTCGAGCATTCCGAATTTGGAGGTTATGGTTCCATGAAGAAGAATGTATTTGATGGCACTGTTGAAGAAGTTGGCGGCAATTCCCTTTCTCATGCCGAAATGGATACGATTTTCGCTGATGCGAAGCGCGGTGGCAGCCTGAAGGATGCGGTTCTGTCTCACAGCGCTGAATATGGTATTGACCAGATTGACTGGCTGTTCCCGGACTACAAAAACCAGAACGTCCCTCCCGAATTCATTAAGCGGGAAATGGACTGGGTGCAGAAGGTAATGGGTGCTGTGCATCATACTCCCTTCAGCAGAATTAAGTCCATGTTCGCTGATATTACCGAGGACGAAGCTCGAGCGAAGGGTTATATCAAGGGCCACCTGAAGAAGGAACAGGTCTTCACACTGCTGAAGCGGACGACTGACCCGCAGACCGTGTACAAGAAGCAGAAGCTGGACCGCGATGATGTTATTGATATCACCGACTTCGATGTCGTTGCCTGGATCAAGGGTGAGATGCGGATGATGCTGGATGAGGAACTGGCTCGCGCCTTCCTGATTGGTGATGGCCGTAGCACTGCCTCTGAGGATCATATCGAGGAGTCTCATGTTCGCAGTATCTGGAAGGATGATGATCTGTTTACTGTTAAGGTTCCTGTGACCCAGGTTCAGAATGAAGCCTTCGCGAAGACTATTATCAAGACTATCATCAAGAATCGGAAGCTCTATAAGGGCAGTGGTGATCCGATCTTCTTCACCACTGAAGATGTTCTGACCGAGATGCTGCTGCTTGAGGATGGCATTGGGCATTTCCTGTATCCGACAAAGGCTGCTCTGGCGACTACGCTGCGTGTGCGTGATATCATTACTGTTCCGGTTATGGAGCAGGCTGGCACTCGTACGGATACAACCGGCAATAGTCCTGTTGTTTGGGATCTGATCGGTATTATGGTCAACCTGAATGACTACAATGTTGGCGCTGATAAGGGCGGCAGCATCAACATGTTCGATGACTTCGACATCGACTACAACCAGCAGAAGTACCTGATCGAAACCCGGATTTCCGGCGCTCTCGTGAAGCCGTTCTCTGCTCTGGCAATCGAAGTGCTGCATGCCAGCAATCCGCTGACTATCACCGGTTCCCTGCCCTCCAAGCCTTGGCAGAAGGCTCCCAATGGAAACTATCAGGATCCCATTCCTGAAGACCCCGACGATGAAGGCGGAGAAGGGAATTCCTAATTGAGGTGACTGCAGATGGCCAGATTCAGCGGTAAAGTCGGATTTTTGACGACTATGGAAACAGATCCTGAGAATAATCCTGGCGTATGGAAAGAAGTGCTCGTCGAAAAGACATACTACGGTGATGTGCTTAGCCATTCCAGGCGCTGGGATCAAAATGGAAATTTCAACGATAATCTGGCAATCAGCAACCGAATCAGTATTGTCGCCGATGCATTTGCAAAGCAGAATCTTGGCGCAATGAGATGCGTGAGATATCTCGGGGATACATGGAAGATCACAAGTGCGGAAATCCAGTATCCCCGGATTATTCTCACTTTGGGAGGGCAGTATCATGAGCCAGAGGAGAGTTGAACTTCATAAAATTCTGGAAAATGTTCTTGGAAGTAAGCATGTGTATTATCAGCCGCCAACAGGATTAAAAATGCAATATCCATGTATTGTTTATAATCTTGCTGATGCAGATGATATTCATGCAGATAACAAGATTTACAGAAGGCTTTATCGATATTCCCTCACCTATATCACAAAAGACCCTGATGATCCGAAGCGAGATTTGATTGATGATCTTCAGTATTGTTCTTTTGATCGTCCTTTTGTTTCTGATAACTTACACCACTTTGTGTATACGATTTACTACTAATTGGAGGAAAGATCTATGGCTAAAATTGTTTGGGACCAGACTGGATACCGTGAGATTGAAGCTGGTGTATCCAATGTCGTTCTGTTTGTCATGGAAAATGGTGCCTATGGTAATGGTGTAGCCTGGAACGGTGTTACTGCCATTAACGAGAATCCCAGCGGTGCCGAAATTACCGATCTGTATGCGGATAACATCAAGTATGCTTCTTTGCAGGCTGCTGAAAAGTATGGCCTTAGTATTGAAGCATTTACTTATCCGGATGAGTGGAATGAATGTGATGGCAGCTCTGAAGTTGCCTCCGGTGTATATGTAGGTCAGCAGCCCAGGAAAGCTTTTGGACTTTGCTGGCGTACCGAAATTGGTGATGATACCCATCCAGGTATGGATAAAGGTTACAAGCTGCATATCGCTTATAACTGTATCGCTTCTCCGTCTGGTCGCGGTTATACCACGATCAATGAGAATCCCGATGCGCTAAGCTTTAGCTGGGATGCCAATTCCAACCCGGTAAATGTTAGCGGTTATAAACCTACCAGTACGATTACAATTGACAGCACCAAGGTTGACTCTACTAAGCTGGGCACTTTGAAGGATCTTCTGTATGGTACTGCAAATGCAGAGTCCACCCTGCCTGATCCGGACACTGTTATTGGTACCATTTCGTAATTGGTTTAAGCAGCCTCTCTCTTGGTTTCTTGAGAGAGGCTTATCTTTTTTATTTGTAAAGGAGAACGATTATGCTTAAGAAATTGATTGAGTACACAGATTTTAATGGCGGAAAGCGCAGCGAAAACTTTTATTTCAGCCTTTCCGAAGCTGAACTGATGGACATGGAACTGGAGACGGTTGGCGGATTCCAGCAGATGCTGCAGCTTATTATTGATAAGCAGGACATTCCGAAGATTGTCAAGGCTTTCAAGAAGATTATCAGGGAAAGCTACGGCGAAAAGAGTGCTGATGGCCGTAGGTTCATTAAGAGTCCTGAACTGAGCGAGGCATTTACTCAGACGAACGCCTATAACAAACTTTATATGGAACTGATCACAGATGCAAAAGCCGCTGCTGAATTCCTGAACGCAATTGTTCCCGAGAATATTGCTCAGCGTGCTGCTGCTGTACGTGAGGAAGAAGAAAAGGCAGAACAGGCTGCTAAAGCCGAAGTAGAACAGAATATTCATCTTCTCGACTCCACTCGGGAAGCATAAATAGGAGGAGATTGGGAATGCTTCATATTAAGGTCCCAGCCAGGGAATTCTATGACGAATCGTCAGCTACGTTTATTAATCGCCCGGAGGTTGAACTTGAACTGGAGCATTCCCTTATCTCTTTAAGTCGTTGGGAATCAAAATGGAAAAAACCTTTCCTCGGCGAGTCCGAAAGATCCATTCCAGAGATGCAGGATTATATCCGGTGTATGACGATTAATCAAAAAGCAATACCGGAAGAAGTATTCGGAATGCTTGACATTAGTATCATCAATGAGGTGCAGAAATATATTGATGATCCACAAACAGCTACGACGATTACAACTCTGGAGCAGCCGAGGAGGTATCGAAATCAGAAGATAACAAGTGAATTGTTATACTCCTGGATGATTATGAATGATATCCCATTTCAGTGCGAGAAATGGCATTTGAATAGATTGCTCATGCTTATTCGTGTATGCGGCATTCAGAATGCGCCTACAAAGAAAATGATGAGCAAGCATGACATATTCGCTCAGAACAGAGCATTAAACGCCAAACGAAGAAAAGCTTTACATTCGAGGGGATAATGTCATGAAAGTTAATTTTACACATTACGGAAATTTTAATCGGTTTGAAACTTTCCTGAAGAAGGTTGTTCGCATTAAACCGGTTATCCGATTAATACTTGATAAATATGGCCGAAAAGGTGTTGACGCCTTAAAAGAAGCAACACCAAAAGACAGCGGTAAGACTGCCGATAGCTGGACTTATGAAATCGAAGAAGAAAACGGAGCTTTAAAAATTGTCTGGCGAAACAGCAATGTTAATGACGGTCGTGTGATTGCATTGCTTTTGCAGTATGGACATGGGACTGGGACTGGCGGATATGTTCAGGGCACCGATTATATTAATCCCGCAATAGCAGAGATATTCGGACAAATGGCGGATGAAGCATGGAAGGAGGTTACTTCGTTATGAGCGAGACTGTTGATACTCGGATAGTCGAGGCAAAATTTGACGCTACTGATTTTGAAAAAGGCGTTAATAAAACAATTAAAAAGCTGGACGAGCTTGAGTCAAAGCTCAAAATGAAGGACTCCGGGAAATCTGTTACTGAATTTGCGGAAGATGCAAATAAAAGTCTTGAGAAAACGAACAGTGCGCTTGAAAAGCTCGGTCAACGGTTTACAACGTTTGCCGGAATGATCAAGCAGAATATTCTCAGCGGGCTTGCCCAGCAGGTTTCTGATGTATTTTTTAAGATTGAAAGTGGAATTACAAATCTTACACGTTCATTGACATCGGGACAGGTTAGTGCTGGCATGAATAAATACACCGAAATTTTAACTGCTGTTCGAACGATGACCGCATCCGGTGTTGATGAAAGTGCTGCATATGAAGCAGTTAAGCGTCTTGGTGAATATTCTGATCAAACCAGTTATAGTTTAAGTCAGATGACCAGTGGAATGTCCAAACTTGTAGCTGCTGGTGCCAAACTTGGAGACGCCGAAAAAATGATGGAAGGCCTGGCAAATATGTCAGCCTCTGCAGGTGTTAATATTTATGATGCACAGCGTGCATTTTTGAATTTTTCACAGGCATACAGCAGCGGCAGTATGCGGATTCAGGACTGGATGAGTCTTGAAAGTCTTAACATGGCAACCAAAGAAGTCATGCAGGTATTTATGCAGGCTGGTGAAATGACCGGGCGTTTGACAAAAGACGCAAAAGGTGTTTACAAGACTTCAAACAAGCAGAATAAGAAAGTCAAGGCTGGAAAACAGGTTGCCACAGCAGGATTCAGGGATACTTTAAGCACTGGCTGGTTGGACCAGGAAACCATGAAGACTGCCACTGCAATGCTTTCTTACTTTGAAGATCTTGGCATAAGTTTGAATGATCTTACCAGTGAACAGCTTGAACAGTTTGCGACAAAAGCATTTCAGGCTGCTAAGGAAGCAAGAAGTTTTGCCGATGTAATGGGAACACTTAAAGACGTTATTTCCACTGGCTGGGCAAATACTTTTGAAAAGATATTTGGAACGCTTAGCAAAGCTACTGAATTTTTTACATGGCTTAGCGAGAGCAATATTGCAGAAGCTATCTATTCTATTGGAGAATTTAGAAATGCTGTATTAGACACCTGGAATTTTATTGGAGATTCAGATTTAAGCGGGAGCGGAAATGGATCTGATCGTTTTATTCAGTCAATTAAAAATATTGATGATGCAATCGGTTCATTAGTAAATTCTTTTCAAAAATTAATGCCAACAACTACGCGAACAGGTATGCAGTTGTGGTTGTGGACATATAGATTCCAAGAATTTACACAGAAAGTTAAAGATTGGTTTAATGAAACGGTTGAAGTAATAAATGATGATGGTAAAACGATAAGAAAATCGAGATCTGATAAAATAGCAGAGACATTTAAAGTAATAAGTGAAGCTTTGCTGGTTGCATCTGATATTATAAGTACTGCATGGGACGTTTTAGCCTCTGTTTTTGAAGCTTTTGAACCGACTTTTGATGCTATAACAAGTGTTTTAAGTAATTTTGCAGATTCAGTATCTGATATGCGAAAAAATACAACGGTATTTGATGATGTGCGAAAGTCAGTAAAGAATTTACTTATTGTTGCACAGCCATTATTGGATGTTTTACCAGATATATTAGATATCGCTGGTAAAATCGGCGCTTTTATGCTTAGCATGGCCGTTGATACATTTTCCATGAATATTCAATTGTTTGCAGATGCACTTGGTTTTATTATTGAACTTTTTGGTGGTAAATCTGCACAACAGATGGAGGATGGCGTTGGCGTTCTCGATCGCATCAAAATAGATATTAAAACAATTGGTGAAGCTGCATCAAATGCTATTGATGCTGTTAAGGAATTCTTTTCAAATCTTCTTTCAGATCTACGTGCACTTTTGGGTTTGAGCGAGCAGACAGAAGGACAAGAAGGCGGATTCTTTGACAATATTAAGAATTTCTTTGAAACTAATCAGTTCGTAGCAGATGTTAAAGCATGGGTAGATAAAGCTATTATTGACATTGGAGATTTTATTAAGAGTGTTCCTGGGCGAATCAAACAAATCGGAATAAATATTGGTGATTTTATTCATGGTTTGCTCTATAAAAAAGAAAAGACTAGTGTTGGAACTGATAAAAATGGCGCTACAATTTTTAAAGAAGTTGAAGTAGCAACACCATTAAAAGAATGGATAGATAACCAGGTAAAACGAATTGTTAGTTTCGTTGGTAGCATCCCAAGGCGCATCAAGAGCATTGGTAATATTATTTCAACATTCTGGCATAGTTTGTTTTATAGAAAGCAAAAGATTGCTGTAGATGTTGACGATAATGGCAATAAGATTTTTAAAGAAGTTGAAGTTGCTACTCCTTTAAAGAATTGGATTGATAATCAGGTTAAAAGAGTGCTTTCTTTTGTTGGAAGTATTCCGCGCAGGATTAAGAAAGCAGGAAACATTATTTCAACATTTTGGAGTAATTTGTTTTACAGAAATGGAACAGTAGCAGATGTTGATGAAAAGGGTAATAAAATATTTAAAAAGATAAAGATTGCAACGCCTTTGAAACAGTGGTTGGATCAGGCATTGATAGATGTAGTAAAATTTATAAAAAATATGCCAAAGAATATTAAGAATGGAATTAATGCTGCCGGCGGACTTATTCGTACATTTGTAAACGGAATATTTGGAAAAGAAGACGGATCTGATGTAACCGGTGCCGATATTATTGCTGCACTAAAGAAGCCGTTCGAAAACATATCTGTCAAAGATGTTATTGATGAAATCGTAAGCATTGGTGACACCTTACTGAATAATATCATCAGTATTTTTACCGTAACAGATGACGTTGAAACAAATTCCACTGCTTTTGCAAATGCAGTTTCCAATGGTATTGAATGGATTAAGACAAAAGCCAGTAATGCCTGGGCAAGTGTTAAGGATTGGTTTATTCATCTTCCAGAAACAATCGCCGGATGGTTCAGTGGAGAACGTACTGCTGAACAAA
>Ga0310697_10005551_pt1 | contig 12146 bp, 13 predicted proteins | sample 172DNAGHGlowgp2_FD_203883 | JGI IMG/M metagenome (GOLD analysis project Ga0310697, IMG submission 203883) | Sheep rumen microbial communities from Palmerston North, Manawatu-Wanganui, New Zealand - 1728 DNA GHGlow gp2 (v2) (version 2) | ecosystem: Host-associated > Mammals > Digestive system >... | reverse complement strand
CAAGTCCAGTGTGGCAGAGTATGCTGCGGAACAGGGCATCAAGATCGTCGACGGTGACGAGGTCATCGCCCAGTGGAAAGAGTTCAAGAAGACCCACCCGGAGTTATGAAATGGTAAGAGTAATGGCATCAGGCGTGTTCGATCTGATCCACCCGGGACACATCGATTACCTGAAGCAGGCCAAGTCCTACGGCGACCATCTGACCGTTGTGATCGCAAGCGACGAGACCGTACGCAGGAACAAGCATGAGCCGGTGACACCGGATGTCATGAGGGCCAAGATAGTCGATTCCCTGAAGCCCGTGGATGAGGTCATAGTCGGAGGTAACGGGGACATCCTGGACACCGTCGCCAAGGTCAGGCCCGACATAATCGTTCTCGGATACGACCAGCATTTCGATGAGAAGAAGCTCGAGTCCGAGCTGGCATCGAAGGGGTTCGAGGGCATAAGGGTGGTCCGTGCGACTGAATGCGCCGATGATCTGAACGCCACGAGGCGCATAGTAGCCAAGATCAGGGAGATGGGTTCCAGATGAAGATCATAGGTATCGCGGATACCACATTCGCAAGATACGACATGGGGCATTCCGCCATTGATGAACTTCAGCATGCAGGTACGGGTTTCAGGATCGTCAGGTACACCGTTCCCGGGGTCAAGGATCTTCCGGTCGCATGCAAGAAGCTCATCGAGGAACAGAATTGCGACATAGTCATGGCCCTCGGTATGCCCGGGCCGATGCAGAAGGACAAGATGTGCGCCCATGAGGCCTCGACAGGACTCATCAGGGCACAGCTGATGACCAACAAACACATTATCGAGGTCTTCGTCCACGAGGACGAGGCCAAGGACGATGCAGAACTGGCATTCCTTGCCGACAGCAGGACCAGGGAGCACGCGCTCAATGTTTACGATCTACTGTTCCGTCCGGAGAGTCTCACTAAGAGGGCCGGAACAGGACTTAGGCAGGGATTCGCCGATAAAGGTCCCGTCAGATATAGGTGATAAAATGAAGAAATACAAGATCGGAGCGGTAGTGGCAGAGTTCAATTACGAGGTCACCATGCTCATGATGGAGAGGGCCAAGGCTGAAGCAGAATTCCTCGGAGTCGAGATAACCAAGGAGATCAAGGTCCCCGGATGCTTTGAGATCCCCATGGCCACCAAGAAACTCCTCGAGGACAAGAACATCGATGCCGTCATTACACTGGGTGCGGTCATCACTGGCGAGACCAAGCACGACGAGGTCGTCATCGCACAGGCATCAAGGAAGATCATGGACCTCTCACTGGATTACGGCAAGCCTGTCGGATTCGGTATCACCGGCCCCGGCATGACTGAGCTTCAGGCAATGGACAGGATCGAGAAAGGCAGGGATGTCGTCGATACTGTCGTCAAGATGCTCCAGAGACTGGAGTGAAAACCATCAGGGCGGTATAATCCGCCCTTTTATCATTCGTTCTAAAAGGATTCACATTCTGGGTTGACGTCCGTCGCTCACGGCGATCTTCACAACATCGATGACGCTCGAGAGGGCCACTCCTGTGGACATAGCGATAGCGACACAGCCCTTTCCATGCAGATACATGTCTATGATCGTGTGGACGTTGTCGTCCTCGGTATCGATCCCTTTAGGATTGAAGCGGCGCGGACCGTTCTGCCAGGAACGTGTTTTGCACTTAGGGCACCTCATCGGGGTCCTTGTGGAACGTGAGAACCATGTGTGACCGCAGACGAAACAGGAATACGATGTGGATTCTCCGTACCAGTGATAGGTTCCGCAGTGCGGGCATCTGGCAGGCATATCAATGCTGCTCGTCCATTCGTGGCCGCATCTGCCGCACCTTTTCTCGCTGAGGGTTTTCGTCTGCATGTTATCACTTGGATTATACATCCAACATCGCTTTAACGTATTTAAGATAATCGTCCAATCGTATCTAAACCAGTCAAAAATGGAACATCATTTAGGCTAAATTATTCAACAGTCTACCATTCTGCAGTCGTTATGGTAATACTTTCCTACTATGCATGTGCTAACACTGGATGCCTGGATATTGACATAGATGCCTACGATATGTTTTTAGCAAGGCTAATGCACTTATCCCTATGGATCCGATATCCATCATCCTACTGGGAATAGGCCTCGCCATGGATGCCTTCGCAGTATCCATATGCAAAGGATTGGCCATGAGGACGCCAGGCCTGAAAGCGATGGTGATAGTCGGTATCTGGTTCGGAAGCTTCCAGATGATCATGCCATTGATCGGATTCTATCTTGGGGAGTCATTCTATCAGTACATTGCAGATGTGGACCATTGGGTCGCCTTCGGATTGTTGGCCCTGATAGGTATCAACATGATCCGGGAGTCCGTTTCCGATGATGAGGAGGATGTGGACGACAGCATAGGCTTACGTATAATGTTCCTCCTTGCAGTTGCCACGAGCATAGATGCTCTGGCCGCAGGGATATCGATGGCGATGGACGGTTCCAATATATGGTTGGACGCCGCTATTATCGGTGTGATAACATTCCTGATCTCCGTGGTCGGAGTCAAGATGGGTAGCATAGTCGGTGACAGGTTCAGCAACAAGGCCAAATTCGTCGGCGGAGCGATATTGATCCTGATAGGAGTGAAGATCTTGCTGGAACACTCAGGATTCCTCTGAGAGGTCCTTTCCGTCTTCGGATAGAAGAAGGAACTTCCTGGCGTAATCCTCTACGGCGTTGTTGAGGTCGAAGTCCTCTCTGGGGGCACCGAACGAACGCAGCTTCTGAAGGATGTTATCGTCCTTCACAGATTTCATGAGTTCATCCATCCAGTACTCCAGGTCGAACATGTTGGCATCGTTCCAATGCTTGAAGATGCGGGCCTTGTGCTCATCGCTGAAGTTCTCCGTCAGGGATTCGTATTCCGATTTCAGAAGGCTGCACATATGGAGTTTCAGATTGTCGTCCTCCACATATGTGTCGGGATCGTAATGGAAGTCCTCGAGGATCTCTTCGATGATGTTGTTGACCGTACGGAAGTCGCGACCGTAAGAAAGGATCTTGGTCAGCAGTTTCGGGATGATCGTAGGGTAGATCTCCGGATCGTCATCCAGTTCACCCGACTGGTGCTTCATCCTGAAGTTCCTGTAGACTGTGATGTAGAAGATGCCTTTGCACGAGACCTCTGCCTTCACCCCGAATTCCGTCGAGATGGCATCGATGTATTCGATCGGATTGAATGCTATGTATTCGCGCTCCTTCATACATGTCATGTCGACGATGCGTTTGCACACGGCTATGATGTATGAATCGATAAAACGAAGGTCCGTGATGAGATCCAGGCCCTTCTTCCAATCCGAGTGTGCCTTACCTTCCTCCCCCATGGCCGCAAAGGCCATGCCACGAACGAAGAACATGTCGGCTTCGGGTTCTTCCTCGGAGTTGTTGATGATATCGTCCATCGCATCCACGGATTTCTCAGGGTCGCTGTCGATCTGGTTGATTATCTGGAGATATTCATTCTCGTATGGTTTGTTGAGCAGGAATGCCTTCGCATTGGACCTGGATCTGAATGTGCGTTTCTCACATTCAGAACAGATATAGTATCCTGCCTCATCCGAGGAGATGGCTCCGCCGCAATAGGGGCAGAGTCTTATGGTAAAGGCCATGCCCGTCTAATCCAATCGGAGTTATAATTACTTGGCGGTTAATTATGACCTTGACGATTGACCTTTGGTGCTGACATCAGTCCATCGATCCTACGATGTCGTCTGCCAACCTTTCGAGATCTGCCATCTGCTCCGGGCGCATGGAGGATTTGATGACGAATGTCTCGCCGACCTTGGTCATGCCCTTCAATGACGACATCCTATCCTCCATTATCTTGGGCGACTGGGGTGCCCACGATCCGTTGCCGATCAGGGAGTATTTCCTGTTCTGGACGGTCATTATCTCCATATCCTCGATGACGGCGGACATGGTAGGATGGAGGTTGTTGTTGTATGTGGGTGCAGCCAGCACGATGTTGCTGAACCTGAAGGCATCACCCACAACATACGAGGGGTGAGTCCTTGTGACATCGTACATGGTGACCTTCTCCACGCCCTTGCTCTTGAGGAGGAGAGCCAATTTGTCAGCGGCAGCGGCAGTGTTGCCATACATGGAGGTGTATGCGATGACGACCCCCTTCTCCTCGGGCTCATAGAGGCTCCAGGTGATGTACTTCTCCATGATGTATCCGATCTGTTCCCCTCTCCAAATGGGTCCGTGAAGGGGACAGACCATGTCGATCTGCACTCCTTCCAGTTTGCCGAAGATCGATTGTACCTTGGAACCGTATTTGCCTACGATGTTGGCGTAGTACCTTCTGGCCTCGCTCAGGTAGTCCCTGTCGAAATCCACCTCATCCGCATAGAGGGCACCGGATAGTGTCTTGAACGTTCCGAAGGCATCTGCCGAGAATAGTATCCTGTCCTTCATGTCGTAGGTGAACATGACCTCAGGCCAGTGGACCATGACTGCGAAGTAGAATTTCAGTGTGTGCTTTCCGAGGCATAGCTCATCGCCCTCCTTGACCTCCAGCCTGTTCGCCGGTTTGATCTGGTAGAAGTTGTCGAGCATATCGAACGTCTTGCTGTTGCCCACAACGGTCACATTGGGGTACGCATCGAGGACCTGGATGATGGCCGCACCGTGGTCCGGTTCCATGTGGTTGATGACGAAGTAATCGAGTTCGCGACCGTCCATAACGTGCCTGAAGTTCTTCCAGAACTTCGACAAAATGGATGCATCGCATGTGTCCAGCAGACACGTCTTCTCGTCGGTGATCACGTACGAGTTGTATGAGACACCTTCCGGTATGGGAAAGGATCCTTCGAACAGTCCTGCCGTCCTGTCGTCCCCGCCAATCCAATAGATGTCGTCCTTGATCCTGATTTCGGTCTCGTTCGCGATTGCCATGTCCGGGCAATGGCATTTGCAGTAATTAATCTATTTCAGGGGATTCCGAACAAGAATGCGTCCCACACCAGGTCCTGTTCGCCCTTCTGGATTGATCGAGGGCACATCGGTTATATCCGAGTATCTGATGCGGTTTATCATGATCTTCGTGTTCTCCGGGACCGGTAACTCGTACCACGCAGCGAAAATGATCGCAACCGCATTCAAATCGGACATGGTCGAGATGGCCGCTGCAGTGAAGTATAAGCGCAAATTCTACAACGCGGAAGGGAACGATGTCGGATTCGTGTTCCCCGTTTACTATCACGGGCTGCCTTCGGTGGTCGAGGAGTTCTTGGAGATGGTGGAGATAGTCAAGCCCGGGCATGTGTATGCGGTATCAACCTGTGCTGGGGAATCAGGCAAGGCATGCGAACAGCTCCAGGAGATCCTAGGTAAGAGACTGAAGGTCGATGCGTTCTATGATGTGCTGATGCCGGAGAACGCAGTCTACTACGAGGATGTTCCCGACAAGGATGAGTCCAAGAGAATCAACGATGCCGCGGATGTCACGATCAGTGGGATAATCGAATCGCTCGGCAAGAAGGAGAAAGGCGATTTCCGCACGATGGCCGGATGCGATTCCTTCGACGAGGCCAGGGAGCAGTACTTCGATTTCAGGAACACGGAGCAGTTCACGATAGACGAGAAGTGCATCGAATGCAGGATATGCGAACATGTCTGTCCCGAAGAGATCATCAAGGTGTATCACAGGAAGCCGGTATGGGATGAGCTCCAGTGCTCCATGTGCATGAGCTGCATCAACATGTGCCCGAAGAAGGCCATACAGATATCCGACCTTACTCAGGACCGCGGCAGATACTTCCACCCGGAATACTACTTCTGGAGTCTGGGTGTCAAACCTCCGTACAAATACGAAGATTTCAAAAAGTATGATGAAGGATACAGGTTCTGATATCATGGCCGTATTGGGATTCACCACAGTGGGAAGTCTTCTGAAGGATCAGACGGAGCTTGCAAAGAGCAAAGGTATAGAGACTTTCGGAGTGACCGTTATCGATGATGCAGACGGCAAGCATGACAAGGTTACCGCCAGCAACGCACAGCTCCATCTCTTCATGCAACTGAAGAGGGGCAACGTCACGCATCTCCTTTTCCAATCCTCGGAGGAGGCGGAGATCTTCTTCTCGAACATCGAGGCATACTACGGCAAGGAGAAGGCGGACTCGATAATCTCAGGCGTGGAATTGCTGACGATCGGCGATGCCGGGGACTACATCAGTACTAAGAATCTGAGATATGTATCCAAAACTTCTTTCGAAGATGCGCTTCTGGCACTAGTTTGATGTTCTAAGCGGACAGTTCGTGAGAGAACTCACACGAGCATGCTCGTGTGAGTCTCGAACGGAGAAGTCATAAAGAAGCGGACTTTGTAGTGATAGTTGGAAATAACATGCAAAGTCCGATAATGAATAGTCGCGAGGCTAAACAAATACTTAACGCACGTTTTGACGAAAATATGGGGTCGTTATGGGATCTAAAGTGCATCGGCGACATCTAGGAGCCGCTGCCCAATCTGAGATACCATGTCGCCGTGGCACGGATCGATGACGGTTGGTCATACGGACGCATCAGGGAGAGGTTCGGTGTATCCGACGGATTCATAGCGAAATGGTCCAAGCTCTACCAGGCCCACAAGGTCCTGGTGGTGAAGATGAACGGATACCATGACCAGATCCTCGAACGTTTCAGATCCAAATCGAACCGTCCGAAGCGTATATCCTGTCCTGCCCAGGACAGGATAAGGGAGATGGTCGTGGCCAGAAGGAAGAGGTACGGTTTCGAGGGCGCGGACAGGATCAAGGGGATACTGGGGCTCAGCGAATCCACCAGCACGATCAACAAGATCATGCGCAAGGCAGGGCTGATGTCGAAGCCGAAGAAGAGGCATCACAATCTGGCCTACGGACCGTACGAAAGACCGCTACCGAACGACCTCTGGCACACGGATTTCAAGAGCTGGGAGTTCGATTTCGGGACCGTCCATACGACATGGATAATCGACGATGCCTCCAGATACATCCTGGCGGCCCGCATAACCCTCAGCACGTCCGCGGATCTCGTGATCGAGATGGTACAGCAGGCCATAGACGTCTATGGCCCGCCCAGGCAGCTGATGACGGATCACGGATCCGAATACTACGCTGTCAGACAGGGTAAGGGAAGGTCCAAGCTGGACAGGTATTGCGGGAGCATCGGTGTGGAGCACATCTATTCCAGGATCAGGCATCCGCAGACCAACGGGAAGATGGAGCGCACCCACCGCTCCGCAAAGGAGGAGTCCTCCTATTTCGGGGAGATCCACAGTCTGGAGGACGCGAGACGCGTCTTCATCGACTGGATCGAGTATCACAACACCGATCGCGCACATCAGGCACTCGGCTATGATGTGCCGATCAACGTATACCTGGCCGGATCGATCGTCTACGATGACGTGATGGCCATGGCCGAGTGAACGTAGGTCTTCAGAATCTCATCCGGACGACGGGCATACGCCCATACGAACACACACAGACTAGCACTGCTCACGTTCGTTCGCGTGCTCTCGTCTGTGTGTGTTCGTGTTCTTCTTCGTCATTCTTTTCTACTTTCATTCTATCCGACAATCGTCACTCACGAAGTCTGTACTTAGAACAATGAAGGCGGGCACAGTGGAAAGCGCGATTCGAACAATAGCACTCTGTTTTCCGACCGTTGTCATATTGACCCGCAACATACACTATTATAATCTCCCGATAGCAGAAGGCACCCATGGTCGGAAGTTTTATCGGATCTGAAGAAACGGAAAGGAGGTACTACAAGCAGCTCGATGCTGACTTCAAGAGAATCGTTCACAACACCGACATCCTTTCCAATGTGATCGGAGAGCTCGTATCCGAGCTGAACGGGAAGGATATTGAATTCATCAAGGGGTGCGTATCCCCTGATGATCTTCCCAGGAAAGCAGGGTTGGAGACCGAGATGCACAACGACAGAGGAGAATACGTGATCATGGACAATCTGTTCAGCATCACGATCCCCGGAGAGAAGGAGATAGGGATCATGCTGAACATCGAAGCACAGGGCGATTCTGAACCGGGTTATCCGATCCTCAACAGGGCTCTTTACTACGCTTCCGGAATAGTCTTCAACCAGAAGGGCACGGTCTTCAGGGAGAGCCATTATGAGAACATGAGGAAGACCTACTCCATATGGTTCATCCTGCAGCCCAAGCATGGAGACGAGAACACCATCCTCAGATATCCGTTGATGAAGATCCCTGGTCTCAAGAAGAAGAAATCCAACTCTGAGGACTGCGATATGCTGGAGATCATGATCGTTAATCTCGGCGGACCGGTTACGTCGTCCAACAAGACATTCCGCAAACTCAACGACATCTTCCTCTCCAAATTGGACGGGGAAAAGTACAGAAATCACCTGAAGAAGAGTTATAATATCCAAATCGACGATAACACACTAGAGAGTTTGGAGAGGATGAAGATGAGTTTGGGCGAGGAGATCGTGAACTATCAGAGGAGAGTCGGATACAACGCCGGGCACTCCGAAGGATACGCTGAAGGGCATTCTGAGGGTTATACTGCTGGTCGTTCGGAAGGATATAGTGAAGGACGCTCAGACGGATACAGCGAAGGATATGGTAAAGGATATGGTGAAGGTTTCAACAAGTACTGTGATGGCATGGCAACCATGATTATCAATCTTGTTACTGAGTTGAATACCACCGCTGATAAGGCATTTGAACTATCTGGTGCATCTCAAGACGATAAGAACGAGATCATGAAGATCGTCAATGAGAAACTCGGTCAGAATTGAATCCCGACTATCTGTTCAACACTTATTTTTTAAAAAGTAAACAAGCCCCGGCGAACCGGGGAAATTAGTTTCACTCGGAAGCTTCCTCTGCGGGAGCCTCAGCGGCCTCCTCTGCAGGTGCTTCCTCAGCGGGCTCCTCTGCCTCAGGGGCCTCATTGGAGACCATCTCTTCGGGAGCGAAGACTGCCTCAGGCTCTCCTTCACCGAACTCAAGGACCTCGGACTTCCTGACCTCGATTCTCTTGATGGGGATAACGACGTGACATGCCTTGGCCAGATCCCTGGAGAGATTTCCGGAGATGATCGCCTTGACGATCTCGGAGAGTGTCATCTCCTTACCCATGTTGGTCAGGGTCTCGGTGATGATGGCCCTCATTCCCTCTTCCTGAGAGGACTGGATACGCCTGTCCGCGATGGACATGGTCTTGATCCTGTACTTGAATCCGTCCTTGGTGTAGAAGTCCACGACGTGGTCTGTCTTTGTCTTTCTGCGGCGGGTGAGCCTCCTTACGTAGTCGCTTGTGAGGTCGTGTCCGACGAAGACGGTCTTTGCATCCATTCCTTCGGTTACGTTGACCTTGAACTTTAGTTTGATGTGCATCTTGGAGAAGTCTCCGGTCAGGTCCTGGACTGTGACCTCTACGGTACGTCCAATCACGAACTCGGGGTCTACCGAGGGTGTGTCTCCGATCTCTGCCTCGTTGAACATCTTGGGGGCGTGGATCTTGTACCACTCCTTTGCCTTCCACTTGTCCTTCACCTTACGTGCTACTTGCTGTCTTGCCATTTTAGACACCTTTTACTGAGCGAGCGATTATATCGCTGTATTAAAAGATATGTCGAAGTGCGTACCGCTTTTATATAAATTTAACTCAAAATAAGTTAGATATATTGCTCCCTTGTCTTGAGAATCGTCCCGCTAATTCACTGGTAATACTGATTAAACTTCTTCGACAAACATCTAACAGATATATACACCTAAAACTTATTGGATTATATGACCAACTCGGATGATGTTCTTAAAGGGATGATAGAGAATCCCAAAAAGAGCATCATCCACATGTTCCTGATGATCTCACTGACATTTATCGCCATAAAGGTGAACGGATTCCTGGACATATACTGGATTGCCAATCTGAGCGAGGAGGCCGTATCTGCGGTATCCTTGGTTACTCCGATATATTCCATCGTTGCAGCACTGGGGATCGGTGTCGGTACGGGTGCTTGCGTCTGCATAGCATATCGCCTCGGGAGAAATGATTACAGTTCTGCCAATGAGATGGCCGGAACTGCTGTATACCTCGGATTCGTCGTCGCAATCCCTGCCATACTCTTCCTCATCTTTGGTACCGACCTGATATTCCCTGGTGTGAACGAGGAAGAGATCAAGGGCCTCACCATGGATTATGTCATCCCCCTTGCCATCGGATCTCCGGCACTGATAATGACCGGGATACTACTCAATTTCCTGAAGGCCACCGGAGCGATCAGGGCCATGACCATCTGCAGCCTCATCAGCATACCTGTCAATGCGGTACTGACACCTATATTCGTTTATGTCATCGGGTGGGGGATCGCGGGAGCGTCTGCGGCCACCGTACTGGGATCCGTTGCATCCGTCATCGTTGCGCTAGTAATGCTGAAGAGCGGAAGATATCACATCAATCCAAAGTTCGGCAGACCCTCCAAGGCCCATATCAGAGAGGTGCTGGGTGTCGGGGGACCCAAAGCACTCGAAGAATTCCTGGGCGGCCTGACGATACTGGTCCAGAACATCATACTTTTGACCAAATTAGGGGGCGACGCGGTAGCGATCCATGGCATAACGTTCGCAACGATCTATCTGTTCACCATATTGTCCGACTCGGTCGGAGCGGCCACCCTTCCTGTTTGTTCGGCCGTGGCCGGTGCCCGCCGTATCGAATCGATGAAATCATCCATGGTGTTCTCTACACTGCTACTGGTAGGACTGTCAGCAATTGTGCTGATCGCATTGGAACTATTCACGCCTCAGGTGGTCCAGATATTCACGAACAGCGATACGATAAGGATCGAGGAAGACCTGATCACGGCCTTGAAGGTATATTCCTTGATGATGCCCCTATACCTCCTGAGCAGATTGGCCTCCCCACTGCTGCAGGTCCTGAGGAAGGCGCATGTATGGGCGCCTGTGTTTCTGGTGTTGAGTAACCTTCAGGTCGTGTTGCTATACCTCTACGCCACCGATATCCAAAGCATGATAACCATAGTGGCATTCTCCACCGGTCTCTTAGGGGTCGTTGGTTGCATCATGACCTATCACTACGCCAGGACCTATGATCCGGATGTGATCGACACCATGATCAAGAAGGGCAAAGGGGTTGCCTTCAACATACATGCGAATGAGACGGATATCTGAATGCTACTGGCATCCGACACACATGATCTTTGGAATAGACGGTGAAAGGGAGGTCCCCCTCCCTTAAATGATTTTGAACTCAGAGTTTCACAGGGGTGATGTGGGTAGAGAATGCGAGCTGCTTCTCATCCATTCCCAGTGCGAGACCGAGGAGCTGTGACAGGTGGAGGACGGGGATGTTGAAATCCGTGTCCTTCTGGATTCCGTCGAACTGGAGGTGGCAGAAGGGACAGACATCGATGATGAACTGTGCTCCGGAGGCCTGCATGTTCTCCAGGTTGGTCTCTGTGAACTTCTTTGCGACGTCACCGAATGCGGCCTTGAGTCCTCCTCCTGCACCGCAGCAGAGCATCTTCTGCTTCCTGGGCATGGACTTGGCTCCTGTTGCCTCGATGAGATCGTCGAGGATGTGGGGGTTCTCAGGGTCGTCGACCTGCTTGATTGCGCTGGGCTTGAGGAAGTGGCATCCGTAGAATGCTGCGACCTTGTAGTCCAGGGGCTTTGTGATCGAGTTCTTGATCTTCTCGACTCCGACCTCGTTGTACAGGACCTCGGCGAAGTGGTGGACCTTTGTGGTTCCCTTGTACTCCATTCCGATCTCCTTCAGGATCTTGTTGACCTCTGCGAGGAGTTCGGGGTCCTCTGCGAGCTCGTAAGCTGCATCGAAGAGTGATCCGTAGCATCCGTTACAGATGGTGACGATGGGGAGCCCCTGCTGCTCTGCGAGAGCGAGGTTCCTTGCCGCTGCTGCAAGCCAGGTCTTCTTGTTGAATGCCCTGATGACTCCAGGTGCGGGGCAGCAGCTTGCGTCCTGCAGGTCCACGAGCTCGATTCCGAGTGCGGCGCAGACCTCTCTTGTTGACTTCTCGATTCCAGGGTATCTGAGGGGGGCGATACATCCGAGGAAGAATGCGTATTTTGCCATCTTA
>Ga0310697_10005548_pt1 | contig 12147 bp, 29 predicted proteins | sample 172DNAGHGlowgp2_FD_203883 | JGI IMG/M metagenome (GOLD analysis project Ga0310697, IMG submission 203883) | Sheep rumen microbial communities from Palmerston North, Manawatu-Wanganui, New Zealand - 1728 DNA GHGlow gp2 (v2) (version 2) | ecosystem: Host-associated > Mammals > Digestive system >... | reverse complement strand
TTGAATGTTGCCCCGTTGCCTAACAAATAAGACACCTGCTGTTTGATAAACAGCGGAAAGAACCCGTTTGAAAATTTGTGATTGGCGGAGTAATTATCAACCACAGCTTCGCCGGATAGCGTGTACAATAATTTCCGATATTCGCTTATCGTGCGGTTTTTGCGCAAATAATAATCATATGCTATCTCTGCATTTCTATGCAGATTCGATAACTTGTGATTCATGATTATTGAATAAACATAATCTTGCAAGTCTTCTTTTCCTATATGCTCCATTAAATCTTGATACGTGTTCATCTTCTCACCTCATATACAATAACGGCTTTGTTTCCTTTTTATGCATCTTGCTATAGAACATCCTTGCCACACAAGATGCGCTGTCGGGTGCGTCGTCGTGTTCCGCATCCTCGTTATAATCAAGTATCATATCAATGTATTCATCGTCCGTGCCATCAACAAAAATTATGTTTTTCCATGCAAATTTCAAGTATGTAACGATCTTTAGATATTTGTTCATGTTTTCATCATAAGGCACGGTTCTTATACCTTGGTTCTTTAAATCCCTTGCTACAATGCCTTTATCTGCGTTGCGCTCCGTGTAAAGTTTACCACACATAAATTGCGTGTACAATTCCTTAATTTTCGGGTAACAATCCTCGACGTGTTTGCGCCATACCTTGCCATATAAATATAATTTGCCGTCGTGCAAGTTTGCGATCGTAACCGCCGTGTAATCCTCACCATAGAATGCGCTGTCCAGATGCATAACGCCGTTGTATATTGTTTCAATATTACCGCCCGTTGTCGGATTATCGAAAATAACATCCTCGGACGCAATGATTCGCAGTTCGTAATTACACGCAAATAATGACGGGATCATATCTTGTTTTAACTGTGCTATTTCCTCATCGCTGATTAATCCCGTATCCTTATAAGTGTATACGCTGATGTTCCGCATCAAAGTAAAAACATCCTCTTGATGCCACTTTGTGCCAAGTGATACAATCCGTCCACCACGGTTGCAGACATTCCGCAGTTCTTGAAACTGTGTTTTTGTGCGCTCCCGTTCTGCCTTTGATACCCTGTCAGTTATGTTGCATATATCATCGGTTATAACCAAGTCTGCGTGTTTACCCGTAATGGATGTCTTAATACCCAATCCCAATAGCTGTGTCGCACCGCTTGCGGATTGATATAAATTTGTCGTTATGGAATCGCTTGTTTTCTTTACACAATAAAACGGCTTTCCAAGTAGCACATTAGCGATATTCTGTATTACCCTGCTATTTATTGCTTTTTCTACCATGTTCAGCATTTCACTAACATCTGTGTCCGTTTTACGGAAGAATAGTATATTTATATTGGGTCTAATTAGCATAATTAAGGCAATACAAACGGAAAGACAGCTACTCTTGTAACTGCCTCGGTGTGCCATTAATGTATAATCCGTTTTGCCAAATATAATTTCTTGCATCCACTCGTTATGCGGATTTTCCGCAACATCGTTAAATCCAACGGCTTGTGCGATCTTGTATGGCTTGTTTTTTATGTAATTTGCAATTCGCTTTTTATCATTCATCCCCAAATAATTCTTCCAATTCTTTTAAGCTTTGCTCCTGTTCTATCTGGTTAACCTCTATCTTATCAACGGGTTTTTGCCCTACAGTATCACGCAGGGTTTCAAACGCTTTAACATTGCCTTTCATAGCTTGTTCAAACAGCTTTGTTGCTATTGCTTCCGTTCCGGATACCGTGTTACCGCTTTTATCTTTGAAGTCTTTTTCCAACAGCATTTCCAACGCTAACCGCAAATCCCTTTTTCTGCGCCTTGCTTCTGCTGATGCTTTGCCACCTTTCGAGTGTTCTTCGGGTGTAAATGTGTGCTTTTCATTGCCTTTTAAAAGGTTCTTTTCATTCGCCATATATTATCCCTTTCCCTTGATACTCGGCGTATGCTTTTTCTAATAATTCTATACCATTTTTTTTAATAACGCAAATAAAAAGCGAGGCTTTCGCCTCACTCTTTACTTATGTAATCATCCCGTTCGTTTATGATCTCGTATACATCGCACCCCAACGCTTCCGCCAATCTCAACACCGTTAACACCTGCGCTTTGTTTATATCCTTAATGCCCTGCTCGTAATGCTGTATCATCCTAACATTTACATTTGATGCTTTTGCAAGCTGTGATTGTGATAACCCCTTGTACTCCCTCATGCTTTTTAATGCGTTCATATCAACTGTCCTCCGTAATAATTTAATCCATCTTCGCCCCAACCTCTATGTAATAACTTGTAATAATCCGAAAACATATCCGGCATACTGTACTTGTGCGCTAACTCCCACCATTTAACAAGCCACGCATCCGCTCTTTGCGCCTGTCTGATGTCCATTGCCGCCGGATCACCCTCGCCGTAATAACTCCGGCTTGCCTCTTTACAGAACTCCCCCTCTTCGTACATATCAACTTCATGTAACACCAACCACCACACATCAGCAAAAGTTTCCTCGTAATCAAAGCCACATAATCTAAAAACTTTAAGCCTTTTAAGTTCCTTAATTGCCTTTTCACAATCCGCAGGGATGTTGCACCAAAAATCTTTTCTTTCCATTGTAATCTCCTTTCTGTTTAAAATCTTCTTGCATATCCTGTTCTGTCTGCTCTCAATGTATCCCAATTAATTTCGTCGATAAACATTTCTTCTTCTTTGCATATTTTTTTGATTTGCTTTATTGCATTTTCTTTTGTTTTTGCTTTAACTTCTAAAGTTGAAAGCCCACATTTATAGTTTATATCGATATGCCACCAAGTGTATTCAAAGCTATTCATTGTGTACCCCTTTCGTATATCGGTTATTTATCTTACATTTATTATTATAACTATTTCTTTTGAAAAGTCAATACTTTTTTAAAAAAATATTTAAAAAAAATAAGGATTGTTTCCAACCCCTATTTTTTACATTCACCCATGATATAGGCTTCGCTTATAATCGGGCATCGATCAGATCGTTTCCTATACACCTTTTCACCATCAATAACAACCTGTTTTTCTGCCTTGCATATATGCGTTCTGTTAATGTAGCAGTGCATCGGGCAATCTTGGCAACTGTTGGGCATATCAATATCTAACAATATCAAGCGATCACCTCCCCGTGCTACCGAATCCGTTGTCACCACGTTCTGTTTCTGCGAAGCTGTCTACGATCTGCACCGATGGCGTTTCACATGGAACAATCACTAATTGTATAATCTTATCGCCTTTTTCTATGTGAAAATTCCGTATGCTGTTATTGTAAAGCTTGCAAACAATTGATCCCGTGTAACCTGCATCTATAACGCCCTCGCCCGATATTCCATACTTTACGTTTAATCCGCTTTTGCTTTTAAGCATCCCCACGTACCCTTTAGGTATCTCAACGTGTACACCTGTGTCGATCGTTGCAGTTTCACCTCTCCAGATACATGTTTTAATCGGGCTGTACAGATCAAGTCCGGCATCGTCTTCATGCGCTCTTGTTGGTACAAACGCCCCATCATCCAACATAACATTAATTGTTTTCATTTTCATATCCTTCTTCCCCATTTTTAATAATGCACTCCGTGCAAATATTAATGATACTACCATCTTCCATTTCGAACCCGACTCCATTCGGCAGTCCATCGGGTCTGTTGCCTACTTCAAATTCTTTACCGCATTTTTTGCATTTAATTCTTCCGCTCATAAATATTTTTTCCTTTCCTCGTATGTTTCCCAAGGTATTTGTATTATTTTTTTATAATGTTTGTATGCTTCTTTTGCCGATACCTTTTCCATCCCGTAATTTTTTACTGCATCATCTCTTTGCCTCTTCATATCAAAGTTATAATACAAATTGTTTTTCTTGGCGTAAAACGTCCGTGTCCAAGCAAACATAGTTTGTCCTCCATACCTCAAAATCTTTTTTGCTTATAACATAACCGCCCCTTTCGTTATCAAACGTATATGCTATTATTCCATCTTCGCAGGGGAAGGCATCAACTACAAAATCCATATTAAGCCAACATTCTTGTCCTGTTTCTTTGTATATTGCTTTAATCATTCCTCACCTCTCATCAATATATACTGTCATCATCAGCTAATGGTGCATAATCTGGTCGCATTTCCGCACCGCAGTTTGGACAATAATTGAAGCAATATGCCCCCATATCCCATCCACATTGGTCACACTTGCATAGTGTTGATTCTGGAACATCGCTTGGTATCCACTTCCCCTTCTTCTGTGCAGATGGTACATCTCGTTTTAAGGCTATCTGCATTCGCCCTATCATATCCTCATCAAGATAGCCTTCCCACATGTTGAGCCATATTGATACATCCTCTCTTCTGACTATATCTTGTTTAAAATCTTGTTTAACCTTATCTGAGTTAGCCAAGGACATTAGTGTACTTACCTCTGTGGATGCCAAAGCATCAATCCACTCTCTGATTGTTTTTCCTTTATACTCATATTCATCCAAAGCCTGTTTTGCTATTTTTTCTGCCATTACGTTAATTGGTAATATCTCTGCCATCCTCTTCTCCTCTCATATCTGCTCCGCAATGTGGACAAAAATTCCAACTCGGGTCAAGTGGAACAGGATAGTAACTATCCTCGCAGTTCGAGCAATAAACGTAGTCCATACCTTTGACATTGACTTCAATCCACTCGCCCCTCTTCTGTGCGGATGGTACATGATGCTTGATTGCACTTATCGAACCTCTTATGGCATTGTTCCATGTCTTGTCGTGTCCATCATCTTCGGATTGTTCCAAAAGCATTTCTATTTCATCAATCGCCATCTGTCTGCTGATTAAATCACTCATTCTTTATCTCCTCTCATATCTGCTTCGCACCACAGTGGGCAATTCCATCTAACTGAATCTCCCCAATCGGGTCTATATTGGCAATCTTTATCTTTGCAATTATTACAATTGTTGTGTGTACTAATTCTATATCCTAAACGTGCATAATCACAAATCGAAATTATCAATTGAATCAAATCCTCTCGGTCTACATCAAACCTGCTCATTTTTCCTCACCTCTCATATCTGCTCCGCAGTTCGGGCAGTACGGCATCCCTACCACATCATCCTCATAGTAGTGGGATTCCCATCCACATACAGAACAATGTCCTTTTACTGTTGGGTCATCATCTTCTATCCACTTCCCCTTCCGCTCTGCGGATGGTAAATCCTCAATTGCGTAAACAGCCGAACGTAATCCGTCATTGAATGCCACGTTATACTCTAAATAATTGCCAAATTCATTCGCTTCTTTTGCTTCAATTGCATCAATCGCCGCCTGTCTGTTTATTAAGTCCATAACGCACCTTTTACCTTTCTTGTGATTTCATGACACACATGAACCAAGTTGATTTCACATTCTTCATCTCCCTCGCCCCATTCTGCATCCACCTTCTTGCACACCTCTTCTTCTCGACTTAATGCTTTTAAGAAGATTCTCTGTTCATTGTCTGTCAACGGTTCGATATTTGCGGATGAAATATCTTCAAGTACGCTCTGGGCGGCATCTTTGCAATCATCATCTGACAGACTGCCCGCACCCATCACCTTATCAACGTTATGTATATAATTCGTAATCGCATCAATCGCATCCTGTCTGCTGATTAAATCACTCATTCGTCTACCTCGCTTTCCTTGTACGGTGCTGGTAGTGGCATCCATGCAATCGCTCTTGCTTTATGTCCGTTCACATCACCGCCCCAAATATCGTACAAACTATCATAGTTGCCTATACCGTATGTTTGATACATCCTGTTATAATCTCCATATCTGAAATACTCATACCAAACAAGTACATCTTCAAAATCCATTGGCAAGTATTCCGAGCATGGAATCCACTCGACCTTCTTGCGTTCTATAGTTCCGTCCTCGTTTACATCGCAATTATCGCAATATGGACAAACGCAACATTTTTCTTTTATTGGCAATTCCGCTGATGGCATGTTTTTCAGCACCTCTGCACTGTCAATTCCGCAATTTGCATCACGCTTTATAACCGCATCAATCGCATCCTGTCGGCTGATTAAGTCGTTCATTCGTCTACCTCGCTTTCCTGCTTTCCCCAATATTCGTCTTTTACCCAATTAATTGTCAAACATAACTGATCTATTTTGCGGTCTGCATCTTTTTTTATGTCTTCTAAAGTTTGGATTTCTTTATTTAACGCTGTAATTAATGTGTTATAGCAATATTCAGTCATCTACTCCACCTCACAGTAAAACCGTTGTCCTGTCCAACTTTCATAATATAGATAACAACCTTCCGGCACTCCGCTTCTGCTGTCTGCATATACAAGCGTTTCGGGAGTTGTATTCTCCCGTAACGCATCATATACCGCTTGCCATGTTAGGTCATCCGGATATTCCGTCTGCATAAGCTGTTCATACCACCATGTTTCGAACTGTCCCTCTTGATAGATCACTTCGGAGATAGAATTACCCCATCCTCGTTTGATCCTGTTAAGCACCACACAGGCTTGCAGATAGTCTGCGTAGTAATCATCACCGCATATTCCAACTTCACCGTACACTTGATACGCCAATAATGATAATTCATAATCGGAAATTATTTCTCTTTCCACGGTTTGTACGTCAGCCTTAACGCTTGTATTATCAACATTACAACTATAGTCCACATAATCCACTGTATCTGTGGAAATAATATCGCTAACTCCTTTATAATTTCCATTTTTATGCTCCTTAATAAAGTTATCTATCCTTTCAATTTCTGCGTCTGTTTGGCGGTCTACGTTACCGGATACGATCAGCAACCCAACCACAAAACCAAATAACAACGCAACCCCTGCCATTAATATTTTTTTTACCATTTTATGTCCCCCGTATGTATGATTTTTTCGCCCTGCTCTTTTTCGCCAAGATTGCAAAACCCGTTTTCCTGCGTGATCATTTTATTCGTGTGTCTTTCGCAGTAATGTTCGCTTCCTAACTCATAGTGATATAAGCACTCCCTGCATGGTATGATGTGTAATTCCAATCCGTTTTCGTTGTATAATTTCATCTTCGTTTCCCCTTTCTCAATCCTTAACAACTCGCCCGTTTTTGTTGTAGTGCATCAGACCCACAACCGGATCATAGAACGTCGGTGTCGGTAATTTCTTTTTCTTTTTAATCCGTGATCTGATCATTGATGGAGTGTTTCTTGCCTTGAATGATTTTTTCATCTGTTTCCCCTTTCAAACACTTTTTTCTTTTAATTATACCATGTTGCAAACATAAAAATCAATACTTTTTTATAAATTAAATAATTTATTTTCCATGTCCGCAAAATCATAATCCCTATGTGCTACGTTATCCCGTACCCCGTTTGGCTGTTTCTTTTGCTCCGCCTTAATCGGATAAACGTCCTGCCAATTATGCAGTATTGATTGATCAAGGATTTCTATTTTCTCTTCATCAGTTTTTGCCATGCCATCGAGTTTTTTAACGATCATTTTAAATGCCCTATCCGTTAAAGGTTTTTTGATCTGCTTTCGCATGTCGATAAAATCAAGGAACGCTTTTTCCAGTTCTTTGTCATCGCCGACGAAATCGATGATTAGTTGACTCTTCTCTTTATGTTTACTATCTATTTTATTATTTGGTTTATTATATGGTATAGGTTCGCCCTTTTCGGAACTTCCATTTTCCTTTTTGGCAACTTCCATTTGCCCTTTTAGCAAAATGCATTTGCCCTTTTCGGTGATCGCATACCATGTGGTGCGATCATATGCGGAAGTGTTATAGTTTCCGGTAATGATAATGTTTTCATCTTCCAAGTGCTTTAATGCGTTCCGTATCTTTTTATCGGACGCATACGGAAATAATTCCTTGAATGCTTTCACGCTGTTAAAAGTCCAGTAATAACCATCGTGATAGTTTTTGTCGTTTGCTTCGTTGTGTTTAATCCAAAACCACAAATTATTTAAGATAACCGCCTCTAACATACCGTATGTTGTAGCTATTTCTACGTCAAAATGATGCTCCATGATCTGCTCCTTTTTTTAAAATTTTAAAATCTTCAAATATATCTAATTCGGATTTAAAAATTGCAGGATAATCAGTAGTTTTACAATCCCTGTTTAAGATTGGCTTATTTTCCTCAATCAAAATAACTTCCATAATGTTCACATCCGCTTTGTTTGATATTTCATAATAATATATATCGTCAATAGGATGTTCTTTTATTCGTTCACCAAATGATGTTACTATTCGGTCTCCAAGGTTTATGCTTTTGCCAATATATATTATTTTTTGATTGAATACAAAAGCATAAATGCCGGATACATTATATAGTGTATTGCAAACATATTCTGCAAATTCAACTCCAAAACATTCAATAAAACTAATTTCTGTTGGTGACCATCCGTAAATGCCATCTTTTTTACTTAAACAATTAATCCTTTTTAAAGTAATTGATTTATTATAATCATTTCTGTTTTTAGATATAAAGTCACGCATTTTTTGAAAATCGTTATCTGGTAATTCAATGTTTAATTCTTTTGCTATTGCTTTTGCAAAAGCTATTTGTTTTTCCGTTGCTGACATTCCGAACTCCTTTATATACAAAAACGATTAGCGTGGATGTGTGGGCATCCTTGCTAATCGTCTGCGGTCGATATCAATATTGAGTTTTGCCAGATCGGATGCAACACCCACATATCGCATCGACCTCTACTATCATAACAGCTTCATTCTGATTTTGCAATCCAATATTTTTTAAATCTGACTGGCTCGCCGAACCTGTTTCGAACGGTAACAAACTCATCTTTTATGTTTACGCCGTTTTTCCGCATTTCACCGATTCTTGTTGAAAGCTTAGTGATGCCAAGTTGCAGAAATGCCTCCATCGGCGTAATGCTACCGTTAACTTCAATATAACCCATTATTCTTTCATGCTGTGTCATTTTTTACCCCCTAACCACCACTCCATAACTTCTTCTTCGTTTTGCCAAATGGTTTCTAAATCTTTTATCTTTCTTGCTTCTATCATTTTCTTAAATGCCCGTAAATAAATACTTTTAATCGCAGGGTATCTTTCTAATTCTTTCGATTGATTTGTTGACATCGGGCAACCAATACAACCTAAACGCTTATAACCGCAATCATATAATTCACAATATGGAATATTATATTCCCTTATAAACTCCCAGACTTCCGAATCATCCCAATCAATAATCGGATTTAATACCGTTTTATGTCTTGTATAACATTGTTCTATCATTTCCCTACTTTCCGAATTGTCGTTAGTTAGAACCACCCCCCTTTGTTTGTTAAGTGAAAAAAACCTGTATTTACTAAATTTTCTTTTTCTTTGTTTGGCATACTATAAATAGTTGCTATGCCTTGGCTGTTTTTCCTGTTTGCACTTTCTGCTTTTCTTACACCTGTTATTGTCAACCGACCATCCCCAGAAGTTTCTTTTAAGCATTGGCAACAATATCTTACAATCCGTGTTGGTGGCATTACTTTTTCTGGGATTAAATTTAACATAGTTATTTGCTGTCCTTTTTTTACGAATAATCCGTCTTTATCGTAATAATGTTTATCCCATATCACGTCTGGATGGTTATATTTTATGAATCTTGTTAATTCCGGCGGATCAACCGTTGTTACGCTGTAATGTGCGTCATATTTAACGCCTGCCATATCGCACAAGGCTTTACAAACACAACTGTCTTTGCCCCCACTAAAAGCAAGAAAAAAACCTTTTTCAGCACTTGCAGGGAATAATTCTGCAAAATTCCGCAGTCTTTCAATAGCTGTTTCGACTTTATCTTTGCCGTAGATGTCCATTTGATGAATCATAATATTACTCCTTATTTACATATTTTTAAAATTCTTTTTGTTTGTATGTCTTCTATATTTCTTTTTATTTTGCACCCAAAACGAATAAACTTATCACAGCACTCACAACTGTTTGTTTGATTGCAAAAAGACCAGAAATAGCCATACTTTTTATAGCCAATGTTTCTTCCGTTTTCCAAATCTTCTTTTGTCATTTTCTCACCTCTCTTATTTCCAATTGCGGATATTTGTATTCAAACATCTTTCTTTTTAGCCTGTAAACATCCGTTTTAAAGCCTTTTGTATCTTCAACTATTATTTTATCGTCCTTGATAGAAAAATAGCTAAAATCGGCGATATAAACAGTTTTTCGGTATGTTTTGCCGTTCTTGCGGAACGTAGGTATTAACAGGAACTGCGGTTGCAGTTTCAAGTCTTTTATCAAGCCTACTTCCTGCATCAGTTTCAAGTCCTTGTACCGCCTTGCTTCAAGTTTGCTATCAAATTTTATCCCGTCTACAATCACTTTTCTGTTGTGGTATTTCATAAATAATTCCTTCCAAAGATTCTCATAAAATCTTCCCTGCTGTGTGTTTTTTCAAACTCTGCTTGGCAGGTCTGTTTTATCTGATCGTTTAACCGTTTGTTGCTGTGAACTCCTGCATTGCTTAAATTGTGATGATACCCACATAACCAACACCAACAGCCATATTTTTCGGATTGCTTTCTGTTTGCATATCCTGCATAAACATGATGTTTATGTAATCCGGTATACGTTCCGCAAACGTAACATTCTTTCTTGTCCTGCAATATAGAATTCATGAAATATTTCCCCCTGCTCCCCATTCTCTGCCGATCTGATTTTCGATTAATCGCATCTGCAGTTTTATCGAGTTAATTGCTTCGAGATTTGCCGTGTATACTGCCTTTGCGACATCTCTTTTAAAGCGTGCTTCTGCTACGGACGGGATGCCGTAGCAGACTTTGTCAATCATTCCTATTGCCATGCCGGAATCTCTTAATAATAGGCATTCCTGCCGTAGCAATACCTTGTAATCTTTTTCAGCTTGTGCATACGCTGTTCCATTTGATCGCAGTTGCTTTATGCTGTACTCAAGCTGTTGTGTTTTATTTTGCAGTTCCTGCACTAAATCATACTCCATAACTCCCCCTTAAAACGGTGCATTAAACGGCAGTCCTTCGTCCTCTGTGAACGGGTTTTGTTCTGCGTTCTGGAAACCGTTTTCATCTTTTTTTGTTTCTCCTTTAGCTTCAAGGAATTCAAGTTCATCAACCACAATATCAGTTGTGTAGACTTTCTTATTGTCCTTATCGGTATAGTTGCCCGTCTGGATTCTTCCAACAATTCCGATGCGGTGTCCTTTCTTTACGTATTTCTCCATGATCTCGGCTGTCTTGCCCCATACCACGCAGGAAATAAAATCCGCTCCGGCATCCTGTCCCCTGCGGTTTACTGCAAGCGAAAATTTAGCGAAAGCCTTTTCTGTGTTTGTGTATCTTAATTCAATGTCTTTTGTTGTTCGTCCGATCAATATTACTCTATTCATATTTTCTCCTTTACTTGATCTGTATATTGTTATTGGTTACAAGTTCTGCACCTGCCACCGTCATACCTTCCTTTATATCTTTTTTTATTCCGGCTTTGTCGATTTTCGGTTCTTGCATTATCAGATAGTCCACAGGGATTTTTGATTCATCAATAATATTTACTGATTCAGATTTTCTGAACGATACCGTAACGGATTTGTCTTTGCAATCCCACTTGTTGCCGTTAAGAAATGCGGATAAATAACTTTTGAGTGAATCTCTCCGGCATTCCGCTTGCTTCTGCCTTTTTGCGAAAGTATCTTTTTGTTTCTTTAATTGTTCAATATCCGAATCAAGGTTTTTGATCCATTTTGCAATGTTTTCTATCTTTTCATCCCTTGCCATAGCAAGGGAATCAAGATAGTCTTTGTCAAGGATTTCTCCTGTTTCACCGTCAACCACGGTATCATCAATCACGATACATTTTTGTATCGCATCATTTATTTCAAACAGATTCATACTCTGCACCTCTCTTTGATCTTTTCCCAATTGTTATTGATGTTAACAAAACCTTTTTCTGTGATATGCTCCAACGAAGAAACCTTGTACAGCTTGCACAGCTTATCAATATTAACCCCGTCTGCGTTTGCCCTGTCAAGGATCGAACGAACCTTGATATCGTCAATGTAGTCCATCTTCACTTCTGTGCGTTTTACTGTGCCTTCTTCACGGTTGTCCCGTGTGTCTGCGTCTTTTACGTCATCGATGCAGAAC
>Ga0310697_10005547_pt1 | contig 12147 bp, 9 predicted proteins | sample 172DNAGHGlowgp2_FD_203883 | JGI IMG/M metagenome (GOLD analysis project Ga0310697, IMG submission 203883) | Sheep rumen microbial communities from Palmerston North, Manawatu-Wanganui, New Zealand - 1728 DNA GHGlow gp2 (v2) (version 2) | ecosystem: Host-associated > Mammals > Digestive system >... | reverse complement strand
GGGCCGTAAGTTCCACGCCACATCGCCCGTGGCCATCTTGTGGTTCGACGGCAAGACCATGTGGACGTATGTGAAGAAGAGCGACGAGGTGAGCGTCACCACGCCCAACGACAGCCAGTTGCAGAAGATCAACCCCTACAACTTCATCAACCTCTACAAGAAAGGGTACAACACGACGATGAGCACGTCGGCGTCGGACTACAACGTACACCTGACGGCGCAGGGCTCGAACAACATCAAGGAGCTGTTCATCACCATCGACAAGAAGACGTACCACCCCAAACAGGTGAAGATGCTGCAGGGTAAGAAGTGGACGACGTTCGACATCAGCGAGCTGAAGACACAGGCGCTGAACGACGCCATGTTCACCTTCAACTCGAAGGACTTCCCCTCGGCCGAAGTGATAGACTTGAGATAAGACTACACCAAAAAATAACAAACAACTAATCCTACTAAAATTAATCAAAACGACATGAGAAGACTACTATCTACGACTCTGTTAGTGGCAGCCTGTACGCTGACGGCCATGGCCGACGGCGGACAGGTTGTCACCGTTAATGGACAGACGACGACGCAGCAGCTGAAGAAGATGACCTTCGACGGCGACGACGTCATCCTGCACTTCGCCGACGGCAGCACCCAGAAGGTCGGCATGGTCAACGTCAGCGTGGTCTTCACCGAGGTGGATGCCATCAAGGCGCTGGAGAAGGCGGCCGACAAGGACGCTCCTATCGAGTACTTCAACATGAAGGGCCAGCAGTTGAAGCAGGCCCCGAAACATGGCACCTTTCTGATGAAGAAGGACGACAAGATTGTTAAACTCCTAACCAAGTAACGCGCCATGAAGAAGGTATTATTCACTCTGGTAGCCCTCATCAGCATGATGGCTGCCAATGCCCAGCAGAAATGGGACTTCACCACGACACCCGATGCCGACTCGACGGCGCTGGCGAAAGCCACGTCGGAATGGAGTGCTACGAAGTCGGGAAACATCAACCGCTTTGAGAGCAAATTGGCTATCGACGGCGCCATCAAGGCCGGCGGCCAGGAACTGACGATGACCAAGGGTCTGACCGTCAGCGGTGCTGCGGAGAAGAAGATCCGTATCGACGTCAACAAGCGCATACAGTTCAACGGCAAGAAGATAACGCTCTCGACGCCTGCCCTGAAAAAGGGTCAGCAGGTGACCATCGAGTTTGCATCGACAGGCGACAACGCCGTCACCTTCGACCAGTTGACGAACCTCTCGAACACCAGCGGTTTCGTGGCTGCCGACAAGGAAACGACGCAGACCGGCACAGGCACCGTGACCGCCGACGGCGTGGTGTCGTTTATGAGCACAGGCGGCTCTATCAACATCTTCAGCGTCACCGTCAGCGGCGGCGACACACCGACACCCGGCGGCGACACACCGACACCCAGTGGTGGCGACACGCCGATACCCAGTGGCGAGGTGGAGTTTGTCGTGGTGAACAAGGTGGTGCTGACATTGACGGACGAGGCTGAGCCGAAGAAATACTACACCGACCAGGTGAGCAGCATCGAGTTCAGCGACGAGAACATCGTGACCGTGAACGTCTACAACCAGCCGCGCGAGGTCTTCGACGGCAACGTGGCAAACATCGGTTTCGAGAAGGAGACCATAGAGGTGACACCCGGCGGCGGTGACCAGCCAGGCGGTGGCGATCAGCCTGGTGGCGGCGACGAACCTGGCGGTGGCGACGAGCCTGGCGGTGGCGATGAGCCTGGCGGCGGTGACGAGCCGACACCCCCGACACCGGAGGAGCCAGATCCTGCCGTCATCATCAACGGCGACTTACAGATTACCGAAGCCAGCGGATGGCTGGAGTCGGCATACGCCGAATGGAACCTGCTGGATGGCGCCAAGTCGTACAACGTCTACGTGAAGGGCGGACAGTACAGCAACTTCACCAGAATTGACCAGCAGCTGGTGCGCAAATATCCTAACTACGGTCGCGCCGACGTCGTCGGACTGAAAGCCGGCACATACGAGCTGAAAGTCGTGCCCGTGAACAGCAACGACCAGGAAGAGACGTCGAAGGCCAGCAGCGTCAGCAGCATCGAGGTGCGCAACTACAACCGCGACGGCTACGCCCACTACAACACGACGGACGGCATCGGTGCCTACAACAACGACGGCACGCTGAAGAGCGGAGCCCGCGTGCTCTACATCACCAAGGACAACGCCAAGACGGTGACGCTCGACATGAACACCGGCAAGAAAGATGAAACGCGCACGGGCTTGCAGGATATCATCCAGGCCTACGAGAAGGGAGCGGAGACACGCCCGCTGGCCATCCGCATCATCGGACAGCTGACGAAATCCGACTTAGACTATCTGGGCAGCTCGGCCATCGGACTGCAGGTGAAGGGTAAGAGCCAGAACATGAACCTCACCGTCGAGGGTATCGGCAACGATGCCACCCTGCACGGCTTCGGCGTTCTCTGCCGTTCATGTAAGTACGTCGAACTGAGGAACTTCGCCGTGATGATGCACCCCGAGGACGGCATCAGCTTCGATACCGACAACGAGCACATCTGGGGACACCACCTCGACATATTCTACGGCGAGAACAAGGGCGGCGATAAGGCGAAGGGCGACGGCTCATTCGACGTGAAAGGCACCCTCTACGCCACCGTGTCAGACAACCACTTCTGGGACAGCGGCAAGTGCAACCTGAACAGCAACAAGGATGAGGTAGACTTCGTGACCTACCACCACAACTGGTACGATCACTCAGACTCGCGCCACCCGCGCATCCGCCTGTCGAAGCACTTGCACGTGTTCAACAACTACTACGACGGCAACGCGAAGTACGGCGTCGGCGCGACGATGGGATCGTGTGTCTTCGTCGAGAAGAACTACTACCGCAACTGTAAGTACCCGATGCTCATCTCGCGTCAGGGCTCAGACGTACACAACGGCGTAGGCTCAGCCGACGACACCAAGGGCACGTTCTCGAAGGAAGACGGCGGCATCATCAAGGCCTACGACAACTACATGACCGGACAGACGGGCTTCGAACCCTACGTGGCCGGCGACGCACTCTACAGCAAGCACTTCGACGCCTACGTCGTCAAGAACCGCAACGACCAGGTGCCGGCCGACGTCGTGACGCTGCAGGGCGGTACGAACTACAACAACTTCGACACGGCCAACGACTTCTACAAGTACACGCCCGACGCCGTCGAGAACGTGCCCAACGTGGTAACAGGACACTTCGGCGCAGGACGCTGCCAGCACGGCGACTTCACGTGGACGTTCAACAACGCCACGGAGGATAAGAACTACGAGGTCATCAGCGAACTGTCGAACGCCCTGAAGAACTATAAGACAAGCCTCGTCGGCATCTTCGACGGCACAGCACAGAGCGGCGGTGACGAGCCTGGCAGCGGTGACGAGCCCGGTAGCGGCGACGAGCCCGGTGGCGGTGATCAGCCCGGCGGTGGTGACCAGCCCGGTGGCGGTGACGAGCCTGGCAGCGGCGATACGCCTATCACAGGAGCAACCGTCTACTCATTTGACGGCGCACCGTCTGACGCGATGTTCACCGTCGGCGGCAGCTATGGCGACGGCAAAGCCACCTACAACGGCACCTATTATAAGAAAGGTGTGAAACTCGACAGCAAGGGCAGCATTTCGTTTACCGCAACGTCGGACTGCAAGATGACCATCGTCATGGGTACAGCCAAGAAGGGACGCGACGTGACTCTGAACGACGCGGTGACCACCGTCAGCGGCACCGAGAATACCGCAGGCGCCTACTATCAGCTGGAGCCAATACAGCTGACGAAAGGGACGACATACACCCTGCTCAAAGGCAGCGCCGAGGGTTTGGTCATGCTCATCATTCTCGAGCCGTAACAACACAGGAGTTTGCCCGGAGCAAACTACCCCTTTTGCCCGGAGCAAAGCATGAGTTTGCCCGGAGCAAAGTTTCAGCGAGCCGCAAGTACTCCCCGAGAGTGCCTGCGGCTCACTTTTTTAAAGGTTTTTTGAAAGAAAAACGGCGAAAAGTTTGGTCACTTCAAAAAATATGTGTACCTTTGCACCCGCAATTCGCAAAACAGCGCGAATGCACCCGTAGCTCAGTTGGTAGAGCACCTGACTCTTAATCAGGGTGTCCAGGGTTCGAGCCCCTGCGGGTGTACAACAAGAGAGGGCAACCTCTTTTCTTTTTGAAACAAACGACGGATGCACCCGTAGCTCAGTTGGTAGAGCACCTGACTCTTAATCAGGGTGTCCAGGGTTCGAGCCCCTGCGGGTGTACTTTTACAAAGGTTTGCCGATATGGCTCAGTTGGTAGAGCAACGCATTCGTAATGCGTGGGTCCCCGGTTCGAGTCCGGGTATCGGCTCCAAGAAATCAAGACTCACTTATTCAGAACTGCGGGATTAGCACATCGGTAGTGCACGGGCTTCCCAAGCCTGGGAGGCGGGTTCGATTCCCGTATCCCGCTCTGAAATCGGCAAATCAGCATATTTCCTTGAGCGGAGATATGCTGATTTGCTTTATGTCAGTTCGAAGATGCCCGTTGGCGTCTTGCGCTTCAACACCTCAAGCTCGAAGTCCTTCCCGGCGATGATGCCGTATCCACGCAGCACGCTCTCAATCGTCTTGCGCGCCAGCTCCGGGTGGTTGTTCTCCTCGCTCAGATGGCACAGCCAGACGTGCTTCAGCCCCTCCTTCATGTTCTCGGCAATGGCCACCGCACAGTCGTGGTTGCACAGATGGCCGGTGTCACTCTGGATGCGTTCCTTCAAGTGCTGGGGGTACGGCCCATTACGAAGCATCTCGACATCGTGGTTGGCCTCCATCACCAAATAATCGGCATGGGCAATGTGTTCGCGCATCTCGTCGGTGACAGAACCGGCATCGGTGATGATGACAAAGGTAACGCCGTCGACCTGCACCTCGTAGCCCACGTTCTCGGTAGCATCGTGGGGCACGGCAAAGGGCGTCACGTGGAAACTGCCCAAATCAATAGGCTCGCCGGGGACGACGAGCCGCTTCTTGTCGCTGCTGAGCTTGCGCTGCACACAGTAGTTGCGGTCGATGCCGGCATGCACATTCTGGGTGGCATAGACAGGCAGGTGATACTCATGGCTGATGCTGCCCACAGACTTGATATGGTCGGCGTGGTCGTGGGTTATGAGGACGTTATGTATGGAACTAAGGCTGAGGCCATAGTCCCTGAAGTATTTCTTGAGTGTCCTTAATCCTACTCCTATATCTATTATCAGGCCATCCGTATCGGTGTACAGATAGTAGCAATTGCCGCTGCTTCCGCTACCAAAGGATATAAATTTCAGCATTTTAGTGATTATTTTCTGCAAAAGTACAAAATTATTCATGAAACGTGCGCCGTTATTCATAATTATTTCCTACCTTTGTACTTTATTAAGACTTTTCACAATCATGAGCAAACACTTCATAGGCATAGCCGCCGCATTGATGATGATGACGGCCTGCGAAAAGGAGCAGTACGACCCCGACCGTCTCGTCAGCGAGAAGGCGGAGCGTTTTGCCGAGGCTTATTTCAACTTCGACTACCAGGAGGCCATCGAGCACGTGGACTCCGCATCGGTGAAGTGGATCAACTTTGCCGCCTCGAACGTGACGCAGTCGGACATCGACCTCTACAACCAGCTCGAGGCTCCCACCAAGGTGGAGGTGAGCGACGTTGACTGGACGGACAACGCGACGGCCACGGTGACGGTCATCGTCAACAATGTCGTCGAGAAGCAAGCCATCGGGAAACCGAGCCAGGTGGTCGGCGAAGCGGAATACCGGCTGACGGTCGTGGAGCGCGACAAACAGGCCTTCGTCAGAATGGCATGCCTACCGCAAAGTGAAAAGCAAAATCGCGACTGAGTCTCGGATGCCATAGCGGAAAATGCTCCTCGCCGTCGGCATCGTAGGCAGGGTTGACAGCCTTCATACCCAAGTCAAATCGCACGATGAAATAGCCGAAGTTGAAACGGAAGCCCACGCCATAGCTGGCGGCGAGCTGATTGGGGAAGTCCTTGAACGAGAACTGGCCTCCGGGCTGCTCTTCGTAGTCGCGCAAGGTCCAGATGTTGCCGGCGTCGACAAAGAGCGCACCGTCGAGCTTCCAGAACAGATGGGTGCGGTACTCGAGGTTCAAGTCCAGCTTCATGTCACCCGTCTGATTGATAAAGTCGATACGCCCATCGGTGCCCATATAGCGTCCGGGACCGACACTACGCACAGCCCAGCCGCGTAGGGAGTTGGCGCCACCCGAGAAGTAACGCTTCTCGAAAGGCAGCTGCGTCGAGTTGCCGTAGGGATAGGCGATGCCGAAGCCGACGTGGAACACCAGCTGATTGGAATATGCCAGTTGCAGGCTACGGGTGAAGTCGACGTCGCCCTTCACGTACTGCGCAAAGGCGATATTGAATATCTTATACTGCCCCTGGTCGTTTGTCTTGGCATCAAACAGATTCGAGGCCAGATACAGCAGATTGCCCGACGTCTCGATATTGGTCTTCACCGCCACACGGCCATTGTTGAACGCATAGCCGAAGCCCGTCTTAGTGATAAACAGGTCCTGATAGTTATAGCGCAGGATGGAGTTGCGCGACGACGGGTCATTGAGATACTGCTCGAAGAAGGTGTCGCTGATCCACGGCATCAGCACGTAGTTCAGGTCGAGCACGTCGACCGAGTACTGGTAGTTCTTCTGCTGCGGCGTCCAGCGATAGCGCCATGAGGCCGACCACAGGCGGCGGTGGAACTCCGGGCGGTCCTGCAAGTCGTACATCAGCGACACCTCGCTCGTAGCGTTCGTACTGCGGAGGGCATCGTGCTTCATAAAGGGCAGGATAAAGCGGGGGAAGCTGAGCCTCGTCTCCACACTCGACTCGATGAAGTCCTGGTTGCGGTAGCCCTCCAAGCCGCGGATGGCCTCATAGGCGCCACGCAGCTCAACGGTCAGGTTCTCGGAGCCACGAAACAGGTTACGGTTCTGGTACGTCAGCGTGGCAGCAGCTCCCAAGTCGCCAGCGGTATTCGTGCCCTCGGGCTGGAAGCTGAGCGTCGACGGCTTATTGGTCTGCAGCTGTATGCGACAGTCGAGGAGCGAAGTATCAGGAACTTCCCGAAACTGGATGTTGGTGTACTTCACCGCCCCTAAGCGTCCGAAGTGATTGTAGGTGTTCTGCAGGTCGCTGCCCGAATAGTAGCCACCCTCCTTCAGATAGGTACTCTCGCGCAGCACGCCAGGGCGCAGGTGGATGGTGGTATCAGACGGTGAACCGCTGGCAAAGCTGACGTGACGCAACGAATAGCGGGTGTGCAGGGTGTCGCGCAGCCCGTCGGCCGTCTTGTCGGCACTCATCGTCAAGCGGACATTCACCCGGTGGTCGCCCTGCAACGTGTCGGCCTCATAGCGTATGTACTCCTTATGGAAACGGTAGTAGCCATTGTCGTTGAGCAGCGTCGTCAGCCGCTTGCGCTCACGGTCGAGCTCGTCGACGCTGAACTGCTGTCCACGCCGCAGGCCCCAGTTGGTGCTGTCTGACAGGTGGAATTCCTCGTCTATCGCTGGATCATCTATCTGATAGCTGACGTCGCCTAAGTAATAAGGACGGCCGGGATAGAGCTTGTAGATGGTAGAGAGCCGACGCCCGTGCTGGCGCGTCCACAACTCGACGCGACCGTCCAGATAGCCTTTGTTGAACAGCATCTGCTGAAAGTCGTTACACGTCAGGGATGCCTTCACCGAGTCATACAGCACCGGCGCCTCGCCCATGTTGCGCAGCAGGCGGTTCATCCACCGCGTCGTGTCGCGCCCCGAAAGCGAATAGACCTTCAGCGGCAGCTTCACCATCGAGAACCACTTCGAGTTATTCAGCTGGCGCACATAACTCTTCATCAGCGTCACGTCAAGGTCGCGATAGTGTCCGTCCTCAACCTCCACCTTCACATTGTCCAGCATATAACGCCCCTCGGGCACGTACTTCGTTTCAGCACATGCCACCAGCAACAATACTGTCAAGACTATAATTACAGCCTGCTTCATTTCGGTCGAGTGCAAAGTTAGCCATTATTTTCGGAATCACCAAACTTTACGAATAAAAACTATTCACGCGCAACAAAGACGCAGGCAATGGCGTGGGAATATCGCACCACCCGTCGGCGTGATGGCCTTTGACTTGTATCAACAAAAGACGGCGTAGCAATAAGTTTTGGTGTGACTGTTTGCGCACACAGCGTTTTTTTCGTACCTTTGCACCGACAAAAGAAAAAGGATAACTATTTAGATAAGAAAGGGTAAAGAAATGATTTACGCACTTACAACTGCAATGCTGACAGCGATGGCTGTTTCACTCTACGGTTTTGTTGTTTCATTCAACAACATGCTGAACTGGAATCTCAGGTAAATTAATCGGAGTGTAGTTTTGTCTGAATAATCGCTAAATAGTCTCAAAAGATTTGGCGGGTATAAGCCGATTGGCTATATTTGCAGCGTTGATGACGAAAAAGCAACTCCTACTACTGCTGCTCACAGCCATCGCGCTGAAGGGGCACGCTCAACGGCGACTGGTTGTTGCCGATGTCGAGACGTTGCTGCCCGTGGCTGGAGCCAACGTCGTCAGTCGCGACGGCACGCTCGTTACCGATTCGCTGGGTAGCTTCAGCGTTTCGGACAGTTGTCGTACGCTGTCGTTCACACACGTCAACTACGAAAGCCGCATCATCAACCTGTCAGAGGTGCGCGACACGGTATTCCTCATCTCCAAGCTGCTGAACGTCAAGGAGGTCGTCGTCTTCGGGCACGGCCAAAAGAAGGAATTATCAGAGAGCCTGAGAAAACAGATGCGCATTGATAAGACAGAAGCCCAACTGGCTGCCATCGACCCCCGTAGCGGTGGCAACCTCCTGCAGTATCTGGGCTATCTCATTCCCAAGAAATGGCGTAAGAACACGAAGGAGGAACGTCGCAAGCAACTGAAAAAGATTATGGAGGAATACTGACAAGAGCAGAGCACGATAAACTATGATAAGCAAGAACCAGATAAAACTGATTAAGTCGCTGGAGCAGAAGAAGTTCCGGCGTCGCGAGGGATTATTCGTGGCCGAGGGGCCAAAGGTGGTGGGCGACCTGATGAAACGCTGGAAGCCCGTCGCGGTGTATGCCACGGAGGACTACTGCCCCACCCTGCCCGTCAGCGTGGAGCGCATCAGCGACGACGAGTTGCGCCGCGCCAGCTTCCTCCAGCATCCCCAGCAAGTGGTGGCGCTATTCCAACTGCCACAGGACACAGCATTCGACGCCAGCGATAAGAAGCTGACACTGGCACTCGACGGCGTACAGGACCCCGGCAACTTGGGCACCATTATCAGGCTGGCCGACTGGTTCGGTATCGACAACATCGTGTGTAGCCAGGAGACGGCCGACGCCTGGAACCCAAAGGTGGTACAGGCGACGATGGGCAGCATCGCGCGCGTGAACATTATCTATACTAATCTCAATGCGCTATTCGACACACTCCCCACCGACTTCCCCGTCTACGGCACGCTGCTCGACGGCGACAACATCTACACCCAACAGCTCACCACGGGCGGCATCATCGTCATGGGAAACGAGGGGCAGGGCCTGACAGAAGAAGTGAGACGGCGGGTGAACCATCGCCTGCTGATACCCTCATACCGCACCGAGGACACGGCAGAGTCGCTGAACGTAGCCATTGCCACAGCTATTGTCTGTGCCGAGTTTCGCCGAAGAGGAACACTACAGAGCATCACCCCTTGAACCGTTTATCTTTCAATTATTTGCCTGAATATTCGCCGAATTAAATTATTATACGTAAATTTGCAGCAGAAATCTAGAATACGGGACAAATATGAACAGAAAGACATCTATTAACGATATTAAGAAAACTATCGAGTTGGTGGTGCTGCAGGCCATTGCCGTATTGACGATGACAGGATGCGGGAGCAACGATGCCAACATAACGCAGCAGCAGGCCAAGGCCGACAGTCTGATTACCGCTGCCTATCGGGCAAATGATTACAAACGGTTGGAGACGCTTGCCGACAGTCTGAATGAAGCAGGACTCATCAGCGACGTGAAATCCTGCTATTGGCTGGGATATTCTAATGACAAGATGATGCACAAGCGTCTTGCCGAGTTCTACTGGACAACGGGCATGGCATCCTTCATTCCGGCTTTAGACAAGCAAGACACCGAAGTGTATGCCGAGATGGCCAGCCGACTGGCGGGACTGAAATGTACGCTGGGCAAGCATGAGGCAGCCTTGAAGGTAGCACAGTCGGCTGTAAACGAGTTGAAACAGCTGGGCTGCGACACGACCAGTAACTACACCAATCTGATTATCTACATTGGCTATTGCGAGAGTCGTTACGGACTGAACAAAGAGTCGGCAGAAAGGAATTTGGAGACGGCCTACCAACAGCATCTCGGCTATATACGAAAACAGCCATCGAGCGACACCTACCGACTGGCCATCATCGGCCTCACCAATATCTGTTACAACTACTCGGACTTGAACGATTTCAAGAATCTGCTATTCTGGGTGAATCGCTATGATAGTCTGGTAAACTGCTATGACCAGGCAGGGCTGGCTCCAGAAGCCTACACAGACAAACAGCGTGCTCGCTGTCACGTATTCCGAGCCAAGGCACTTGAAGGATTAGGGCAGAAAAACGCGGCCGAAGCAGCCTTTGAGGCTTTCGGCAAGACACACTACGGACAGACACCAGAAGGCGCAATCCTTTCCGCCGACTATCTGATGTTCTCCAAGAGATGGAAGGAAGCTGCCGAGAGCTGGAGCTATCTGGAAGAGTACAAGAAACAGTATGTCGACGATTATTCGCTCGAGAACATTCAGTTGACATACCTGAATAAATACCAATCCAACTTGAAGGCAGGACGCGCCGACTCGGCTAAAGCCGTAGCCATTGACATACTCGCGCATCTTGACTCGGCCATCACCATTTCGCGCTACACCGAGGCCATTGAGCAGGAGACCATACGCCAGAAGGAAACAAAGATGCAGGCCGAGAAGGAACGCATGGAGAAACAGCAATGGTGGACACGACTGGCCGTCATGGCTGCACTCATACTCGCTCTGGTCATCTATATCGTCGTGCGCAACCACATGGCATCGAAACTGAAAAAAGCTCACGAGCAGTTGAAGGTGGCATACGACCAACTCGAAGAGACCACCTCAGCCAAGGAGCGTATGGAGAGCGAGCTGCGTATTGCACGCAACATACAGATGTCGATGGTGCCCAGCGTGTTCCCAAACATCCAGGGACTCGACATGTACGCCTCGATGGCCCCGGCCAAGGAGGTGGGCGGCGACCTCTATAACTATCTGCTGCTGGGCGACAAACTCTACTTCTGCGTGGGCGACGTCAGCGGCAAGGGTGTGCCAGCCTCGCTGTTTATGGCACAGGCCACACGACTGTTCATCACGCTGGCCAAACAGGAAATGTCGCCAGCAGAAATCTGCACACGCATGAACGATGCCTTATCGGGCAACGACAATCAGAGCAACATGTTCGTGACCTTCTGGCTCGGACTCGTTGACCTTAATACCGGCCATCTCTCATTCTGCAACGCTGGCCATAATCCGCCAGTCATAGGATGTGGCGGCGACGATGTCACGTTCCTGAAGATGCGCCCCAATGTACCTATTGGTATCATGCCGGGGATGGAATTCGAGGGCGAAGAGATGGAAACCATCAAGGGGCAGCCCTTCTTCATCTATACCGACGGACTGAATGAGGCAGAAAACAAGGAGAAGGAGGAGTTTAGCGACGCCCGTCTGATAGAGATTCTTCGCAACACCAGTTTCAGTTCATCGCAGCAACTCATAGAAAAGCTCAGCGCTGAGGTCGAGGCTCACCGTAATGGGGCTGACCCCAGCGACGACCTCACGATGATGTGTCTTCGTATCGCGCCATAAAAAACAAATAGCGTGTAACTCGTTGAGCTACACGCTATTTCGTTGCGTTTTGTTATGTCTTTGCCTATCGGTATCATTTAACCTCCTCAAATCTGACGCATATTGATTATCAGAGGATTATGTTTATATGGGACAAATATGGGCGTTTTAAGTTGCTGTTTTACA
>Ga0310697_10005544_pt1 | contig 12149 bp, 7 predicted proteins | sample 172DNAGHGlowgp2_FD_203883 | JGI IMG/M metagenome (GOLD analysis project Ga0310697, IMG submission 203883) | Sheep rumen microbial communities from Palmerston North, Manawatu-Wanganui, New Zealand - 1728 DNA GHGlow gp2 (v2) (version 2) | ecosystem: Host-associated > Mammals > Digestive system >... | reverse complement strand
ATTTTTCCATAAATTCGGACATATCAAATCTGATCATGGCACTTTCATCTCCAAAGTAATCTCTTGCGATAAGTTTTGCTAGGTATGTTTTACCTACTCCAGAAGGTCCAAGGAATAGGAAACTTCCAATAGGTTTCTTTTTATTTATCATAGAAAGTCTAGACCTTGTTAATGTCTTAACTACAGCATCAACTGCTTCGTCTTGTCCGATAATACTTTCTTTTAATGTTGATTTTAATCTCTTTAATTTACTGATTTCATCTTCATTCACGATATTTACAGGAATTCAAGTCTTTTCAGCTAATACATTTCCGATATCTTTTGCATCAATCATACTTCTTAGGTGAGTAGGAATTGTGCTTTTATTTCTGATTGATTGTAACTTTTGTTTCAAATTTTCTTCTTTTTCTTTCAAATCTGCAGCAGTAAAATAATCCTGATTTTCAATTGCTTTCGTGATTTTTTTCTGAATTGATTCAATTTCTTTTTCAGCTTTTTGATAATCGTCATTCACTTCCAATTTCTCTTGCATAGTAGATTTTCTGGCACACGCTTCGTCCAAAATATCCAATGCCTTATCAGGTAAATGTTTATTTAGAATATATCTTTTACTCAAATTGATAGCTGCCGAAATAGCATCAGGAGAAATCTGAACTCCATGAAAGTCCTCATAAGTTTTTTTAAGCCCCTCAATGATTAGTTGAGTACTTTCGTTATCTGGTTCATTTACTACTACTTCCTGAAATCTTCTCTTTAATGCTGCGTCTTTTTCGATTACTTTTTGATATTCATCAAATGTAGTTGCTCCAATTAATTTAATTTTTCATCTTGAGAGCATAGGTTTGAGCATTTGAGCAGCATCGTTATGATCTTGTCCACCAGCTCAAATAATTGTATGAACTTCATCGATAAAGAGAATGATGTTATTTGAAGGATCGACTGCTTCATCAAGGATTGATTTCATTCTAGCTTCAAATTCTCCACGATATTTAGTCCCTGCAACCAAAGTTCCCATATCCAAAAGGAAAAGACGTTTTCACTTCAATTTATCAGGCACTTTTCATTCATTGATTCTTTGAGCTAATCCTTCTACAATTGCAGTTTTACCTACTCATGGTTCTCAGATAAGTAGGGGATTGTTCTTTGTTTTACGTAAAAGTGTATAAATCACTTGGTTGATTTCCTGTTCACGTCAAATAATTGGATCGATAAATCCGTTCTTACATTCTCTGGTTAAATCAGTACCAAAGTATTCTATATTCAGCTTTTTCTCTTCTTTCTTCTTTGTCGCAGTTCCATTTGCATCAATATTTTGATCATAATCCTGTCAAATCTCGCTTTCTACGCTATTTTCAGGATTTGTTATATCATTCTCTTTCAAGAAAGCTTCTAATTCATTCAAGTTGTCATTAATGTTTATCATAGTTTGTACTTTACTAGGATCTAAAGATATATCTTTAAAAATTTTACTCAAAATCTGTAAAAAAGCAAATACGCCACTGCGACGAGCGATAGGATTGCTTACGAGTTTTTCGCAGTTCTCCATACATGATTTCACGTTTACACTATCGTCAATTAACAGTCAAATTACTTGATTTTCATTGGACAAATTCAGAAAAGATGTACAAAATAGAAAGCAGAAATCTGGGCGAGTATAATGCCACTGTTTTATATTCTTCACTATTTCATCCAAAACTACTTTTTGGATTCTCATGCGATGTTCATCTGGAATATCTTTTCTATTTTTCACTATATTTTGAATCCATTGCATATAATATTCGTCCAACTTTTTTGCATTATTGAATCATACAATTGACGCAAAAGTAGGGAAGTTCTTGTCTTCTCTAATTACTCCATAACTTCACCAAAAAATATGATCAAAATTTATAGTATTCTGATTTTGTGCGATAGCGATTCGTTGAGCATTTTCTAATGCAACTATTCCATCTGGTAGATAATCTCGCTTTATAATTGGCTGTTCTTTATTTTCATTTCCTTCCATTTAATAAAAAGTAGCACCTAAAATCGTTGGATGCTACTTTTATAGGATTATTTTTAAAAATTGCAAGGGGAATGTGAGAAAATATTCTCACAATAAATATTATATTTCCATCTAAAAATTCTTGTTTTTCTACTCAAAAATCTTAAATTCAATTTATAACAATTTCACATTCTCTACACGAAAAACTAATGGAACTAACTCCTGCAATGAAGCAGTATCAAGAAATGAAAAAGCAGAATCCTGATTGCATATTATTTTTTCGTATAGGAGATTTTTATGAAGTTTTCTTTGAGGATGCGAATATCTGTCATAATGTATTAGACTTAGTCCTCACATCCAAAAATAAGTGAGCAGAGAATCCAATTCCTATGGCTTGAATCCCACATCACAGCATTGATAAATATATTCCAAAACTGATTCAGCATTGATACAAGGTTGCGATTGCAGAGCAGATTACAGATCCCAAACCATGAAAATTAGTTCAACGTGAGATTACTCAAATAATTACACCATGAACTTATATTCAGGAATGAACTAAAAATTTCAATTATATGCTCGCTATCACGAGAAAGGAACTCAGTTCGTGAGAGATTTATCATTTAGCTTGGTGAGATTTTACACTAGGGGAGTATCAGACCAAAAGTTTTTCAAATCTTTGAGATGCACAAAAACGGATTCTGACTCTTTCTCCAACGGAAGTCATCATTGATATAGATTTTCCAGAAAAAGATAGTATTTCTACTCCGATTCAGCAGTATTTGCAATGTCTGATTTCAGTTTATGAGGTGCCAGTAGATCCAGATAGTTTCTTATGTAATATGGCTAAAGTTCAGACTTTATCAAGTTTCTGACAAGCAGTAGGAGAGTGAAGACTTCAAGCTATTGCATTATTGCTTCATTACATCAGGCATGTTCAGCAGCAAAATTTAGCAAATATTTCCAAAATTTCATATCATGCTCAGACTGGATTCGTCCTTATGGATGAAATTACTATCAAAAACCTAGAAATTTTCAGCTCTAGCTATGAAAATAACCAACAATATTCATTATTCTGAATTCTGGATCAGACTAAAACAAGTGCATGAGCCAGACTTTTGCATTATTATTTAGCCAATCCAATCAATTCGTTATCAGAAATTCAAAGAAGACAAAATCTGATTTCCCATTATCAAGAGATAGATTCATCCAAGTTTATTCTCAAAAAGTTATCAGATACTTTCGACCTTCAAAAGCTTACAAGCTCGATTCTTTACAAAAAACTTAGTCCAATCCCATTTCTCAAACTTAGATCGACTCTTGATTTATTTTTCAGATGAGACGAGGAATCTTTTGTTATGTTGAATGAGCTAAAATTACTTTGATTATCAGAAAATGAAGAATCTCAGCTAAAATCCCTGTATGAATCACTCAAAAATATGCTAAAATCTGATCAAGAAGTGATGGACGGAGATTATTTTATAGCAGAATGATGGAACGGCGAAGTAGATGAACTGAGAAAAATAGCATTCCATAGTGACGATTTGCTCTTACAATACCAGCAATTCTTAGTTCAGCAGAGTTGAGTACAAAATGTAAAACTGAAATTCGTGATGAATCAGTGATATTTTATCGAACTTACAACCAAAGATTCAGTTCAATTTGAAGAAAAACTCTGAATTTGAAATTGAAACCAGGAAGATGAAAGACTGAATCTCTATCGTAGGAATACTCTCAAATGAAATCAGCGTTATTCTTCTACTTATCTGGAAAAACTCCAGGAAAATATCATCACATCTCGCGAAAAACTTACTAAACTGGAAAATGATTTACTCAAGGAAATGTGAGAAAAAATCTGAGATAAAAATGCAGAGATTTCGGCCTTTGCTCAGAAAATTGCGGAACTTGATGTGTTTTGTTCTCATGCGGTTTTTGCATTTGAAAATAGATACATTCAGCCAGAAATGAACAATAAAAATCTGATTGAAATTGTATGATGAAGACATCCAGTAATTGAAGCATATCTACCTACAGATCAGCAATTTATTCCAAATGATTTATCGATTTGAGAGAAAGATAATCACGAAAAGGAAATGATTCACATTATCACATGACCTAACATGTGATGAAAATCTACATTCCTGCGTCAATCCGCTTTAATCGTTCTTCTTGCTCACTGTGGACTTTTTGTCCCTGCAACGAGTGCAAAAATCTGAATAGTTGACGGAATATTTGCTAGAGTGTGAAGTGGTGATGTTATCGCTAAGAATCAGTCCACATTCATGACTGAAATGATTGAAGTTTCAAATATTCTCAACAATGCAACTTCTCAGAGCTTTATAATCTTTGACGAGCTTGGTCGTGGAACGAGTACTTACGATGGATTAGCTCTTACTAGCGCAATTTTGCAATACGTTCTTAAACATGTAAAAGCTAAAACTTTGATAGCAACTCATTATCACGAGCTTATCAAACTCGAAAAAATGTATCCAGAAGTGAAAAATTATTCAGTGAGTGTGTATGAAACAGACAAAGAAGTTCTATTTATGAAAAAAATAGTAAAAGGCTGAGCTAGTAAAAGTTATTGAATCGATGTTGCAAAAATAGCCTGAATTCCAGATGAAATTTTAAAATTATCTCGCGAAATTCTAAAATGATTTGAAGCTAAACAAGCAGAATCAAATTCACATACACAAATTATTTCTACACCACTTTTTGAGATTCAGAATAATGATAGTAAATACCAAGAAAAATACGAAAAAATTCAGAGAATTATAACTCAAGCAGATTTAAATAATATGACTCCAATTCAAGCAATACAATTTCTCGCAAAAATTAAAGATGAACTAGAAAACGACAGTTAAATAGCTATTAGGTGTAAAAATGACTATGTATTTGCAATTTGTTTAATATTTACTCCGATATTATTCAATTTTTCAATTATATTATCATATCATCTCTCAATAATTGCTTCATTTGTGATATGAGTAGTTCATTCTGCAATAATTCATGCGAGTACCATAGCACTTCATCATCTTAAATCTGTACTAGAAACATATGATCATTTTAACTTAGTTCTTCAAAGTATTAAAGCTTCATGTGGATTTAATATTTCTATCTTTGCTCCGAAGTTTTCAAGTTCTGCTAAATATCCGAATCTTCATTCATATAGAGTTTCAAAGATTTTCGTAATTCCATTACACTGTGTAAATAAAGTTCAAAAGATTGATTGCAAATCGCTAGGGAATCATGGGAAAATTCTGATTTCTAATCTTTTTAATGCTTTATAATTTTCTTTATTGTAAGAATCTACTTTGATAGTGTGTTTATCTAAAATACGAAAATTAATTCAGATTTGTTCTGCAATATTATACATAGCGGAAAGGTCATCCACATCCATATTAGTGATAGTTAATTCTGATTGATCTGCACATGCTCAAATAGTAAAATATGTACCTGCTTCGATATAGTCACTCACGATACTAAATGTTGGATCCTTTACTTCCATTTTTTTCACTGGTTTTATAGTTACAGTGTGGTCAATTCACATTGTAATATCAGCTCATGCATTATTTAGAAATGCGATTGTGTTTTTTACATGAGGCTCAGTAGCTACCTGATAGATAGTAATTTCATAATCTACATCCTTGCAAAAAGCAAGATAAGTTATCAAAGCTTCAGCGGCTGTTACAGAGAATTGCTGTAACATAATATTTCTCTTTGGTTTTCAAGTAACTTCATAAACTTTAAAATTTTCTTCGTATGTGATTGAAATTCAGGCCTTTATTAATGCATTATCAAATGTATCCAAAGGTCTTTTACCAATATTACAACCTCCGCTTCCAACAAACTTAACTTTTCAATATTTAACCAATCCCAAAGGAATAAGCAAAATAGATGCACGAAATTTTTTAGCCAAATCATTTGTAAGATCAAAATAATCTCTAGAAGTCTTAAGTGCTGTAATAGCCAAAGCTTCCATATTTCTAATATCTGAAATATTAGGTTTATTTAATAGTTCTACAGGAAAATCCAATAAATAATTCGCAGCCACAATTGGTAATGCTGCATTTTTTGATCATGAAATTTTTACTTCTCATTTTAAATTTGGAGAATATGATAGTTGAAACATAATAATTGATTATCAATATAAAATTTTTATTTCATTTCTATTTTCTCAGCAACAGATAACAATAATCCTTCTTGCCACTTTCATCACATAAGTTGAACTCCAACAGGCAAAGTTTCTCATCTATCTTCCACAGTTCACATTGGAATAGAAATTGCAGGGATTCATACTAAGTTAGCTGTTACAGTATACATATCTTCAAGATACATAAGTAATGGATTACTACTTTTTTCTCCAAATTTTCATGCAGGTGTTGGAGTAGTTGGAGTCAAGATAGCATGATAATTTTTATAGAATTTAGCAAATTCTGACTGTAAAAGTTTCCTAGCTTTATATCCACGTAAATAATATTTTTCGTAGTTTTCTTTCGTAACTACATAGTTTCCAAGTAATATTCTTTTTTTAACTTCATTTCAGAATCATTCCATTCTGATTTTTGTATAATATTCATGCAACTCTTTTATTCATTTCATATCTTCCTGTAGCCCAAAACGTATTCCATCAAAACGTCATAGATTACTAGTCACTTCAGCAGATATGAGCATATAATAAATAGCACTTACATGCTTTAAAATAGGTAAATTCACATAATCAACTGTGTATCAATGTGATTTTAATTCATCAATTTTAGCCAAAAACAAATCTTTAACTCTAGAATCCAATGCATCATTAATTGCTTCATTAGGAACCGCGATTTTTATATCACTTTCTTTTAAATTCAAATCATCAAAATCTTTTTTATCAGCTTTTTTATTTGATTGACTGTCATTTTCATCATATCAACAGATTGCATCAAGCATAATTCTAGCATCTTCTACAGTTTTAGTTAAAACTCAAACTTGATCAAAAGATGAAGCCATTGATTGAACCCCATATCTAGAAACCCTTCCATAGGTAGGTTTTAATCATACTATACCACATAAAGCAGCAGGTTGACGAATAGAACCTCAAGTATCAGTTCATAATGCAGCTATACATTGATCTCATGCTACAGCTGCAGCACTTCATCAGCTTGAACCTCAAGGAATACGATCAGTTCAGTTCGGATTCCTCGTATTTCAAAAGGCTGAATATTCAGTTGAAGATCACATAGCAAATTCATCCATATTTGTTTTTCCTATCATCAATCATCATTTCGTTTCGAGATTTTTGAAACAAGTAGCTGAATATGGAGCTACATAATTTTCCAGCATTTTAGAACCTACAGAAGAAATATATCATTCAGTCATGATATTATCTTTAATTCATATAGGTGCTCAATGTAAAGGTAAATCCTTAAAATTATCTAGATTTTTTTCTACATATTCTGGATGTAGCCTAACAAAAGCATGTAAATTATCTCAGTCTTTTGTAGCTTTATCCAAATATGATTTTATTACTTCAGCAGTATTAATTCTTCATTCTTCAACTCATTGAATGTATGATTTAAGTGTAAGATTCTCCATAAGTTCAAAATAAATATAAATCTGATTTTTTGATACTGATTTTAATCGGAAAATAAAGAGAAAAAAACAAGTCTCACAGAAATGTAAGGCTTGTTACAGTTTAGATTGTTGTTAGTAGAGTTAATACTCTAATAGGCTAAAAACTCTCGCTTAATTTTTTTCCAATTCCTCTCTTCATTTTTAGAGTTCTTGTCCATAGGAAAATTAAAAGAAGTTTTTTTGGCCTTAGTTTCTTTAGTACTTTTACCTTTGTTTGTTCTATTCATACAAAAACAGAGCTAGACGAAGAATTCTCCGTTTTCCCATGCCTTTTCATGGGGTCTAAAAACTAGCTACAAATATTATACACAATATCTATAAAATATCAACAACAAAGCTGAATAAAAAGTCGCCAAAAATATTCAGCGACCTACACAATCATAATCATCTACTTTCTAAAGAATGTCACTAGAAATCCTTTTGTTTGGTTGCTTTTTTCCAAACTAAGCGTTTCTATCTTTGCCAAGCGAAGATTTTTATGAACTTTTACAAATCTGTTCAATAGATCAAGAAATTCACTTCCAGAACATTGAAACTCAACAAGTATGCCACTATTTTTATCAAATGAAACAACTTGCTCCGCTGTTACTTTATCTGTCACCAGATAATAGTTACTATTGGAAAGAATACCTCTACAATATGGCATCATACCCAGAAACAAAGCAATAACTAATGCTATTCCAAAAATTTTAGCGACTTCTTTTGAAAAGACTTTCACATTTTTTTTCATTTTAATTTTTCTTTCTTTTTTGTTATTAATTTTATTTTTCGGTGAACCATACACTAATCTTTTGAATACAAAAATCAACACAATGGTTATAAATTATCAGTGATAACATCAAGGACATATTGATTCACCAGACAATTACAATTCAAAACTCCGTATTTATAGAAAATATTGACTTCTAACATAAAATATGTATAGTTGAATTAATAAATTATCAAGACAATTCAACATTTAAATGACATATATAATCAACAATGACAAAATCATTCGACCAAAAAATTAAAGAATTAGAACAACTAAAATCAGAGAGCAACATTGATTTTTTACAAACAAAAAAACAAGAGTACGAATCAGAATTAATCATCCTATTAAAAGACCCAATGTCTGAATGAGATGAATCAAATGCAATTAAAAAATTCAATGAAGCAAGAGAATGCCTACAAAGAATTACTGACATCAACGATAAAATCAATAGAATAAATCAGAATTGAAACAGCAATCAAGAACTGAAAAAAATCGATGAAAAAATCTCTATTTGCAAAGAAAGAAAAAAATCTATCAAAGAACTTCCATTACACAGAGATACTCAAGAGTGAATTAACGAAATTTTTTGAAATGATGAAGTATACAAGTATGCAAAAGATACTAATAATAAAGTATTAATCGAAAAGTTAGAAAAAAGAAAGTTGTCGGAGGAAGAATATATTTCAATTTTGGAAAACGAATACCCAAAATATGTAGCAAATAAACGCAATGAATACGTACAAAAAATGGAAAATTTTTATAGCGAATTATTCTTGCCAAAAACAAAGAAAAAAAATAAAAAGCCAGAGATACAACAACCTCCTAAAACCATAACATTACTTCCCAGATGAATGTCTGATCAAATAAAAGAATACCTCAAAAATAGCGGGGACCTAAATGCAAAAGAGATAGAGAAATTTCTAAAAAACGAATTGAAAAAAAATTCATGAGAAATTAAAATTTCACATATAAAAAATAAATTCTGAGAAAAGTCAGATTTAATCATCCAATATTTGGAAATTTTAATAAAAGATTATCCTGAATTTAAAATAATAGATAATCCAAAAAATAGTAAAGAAGAAAAGTGAAAATCTCAGACAAAAAACGAAAAACTACAATCGTTAATTTCTACAGAAGAAATAGAGGAGCAAAAAAATGAAAGACTTAAAAAAAATAGTTTATTAGTTAAATTAGAAGGAATATGAACAGTAAGTAGCTTAAGATCTAGAATATCATGATATCTAGATTTGTTTGAAGAACTTGATTGTGATTTCGCTGATAGAGCGAGTTTTGAACCTCAACTATACAATGTTATAAAAACCTATAATAATATAGATTTGGAAAAAGAAATTATAAAAACACTAAATCTTTTGATTCAAGGCAATCTTCGTATAGAAAAAACATGATTATACAAATACAATGTTTTTAGATTTAATCGTGATAGTCGAAGAATGTTAGCCTACCCAAATGGACAGATATTTAAAATATGTCCACACGAAGAATACGAAAAAATAATAAACACTCAGCCACCAATCGACAAAACAGAATAATATTATTCGGGTAATGTTTCAAATAAGTGCTCATTTGTAGCATCAATTCATTCATAACATTGCATTTCAAAATCTGGAAACTTTGATCTATCGTCTAAAACATTCGCTATCTCACTTTCTATGTCAGCAGGAGAGTCTATAACTAAATTTTCTGAACCTGTAAAAGTATCCCAATTATAAAATTTTCAACCAACTGCTAAAGTATAAATCACATTTCTCTGAAAATTATCAGAATAGTCATCTATAGCACTATAAAACCTATCCTCATCAGCCATAAAGAAAGAATGTACTTGCCTACCGTAATCTGTATAGAATAAATCACAAGTTACACCTCAATTCTTATGTAAAATATTTAAAGCTTTCTGTAAATATTCTGAATCTCATTCAGTGACAAATGCACTACTTTCACAATCTCACATAGTGTAACTTTCAACTGTTTCAGACTGGCATGCTACACAGTCATTTCAATAAGTTTTTCAATCATTTCCACAAACTGGAGCATATATCATAGTACAAATATCAGCAGATTTCTGGAAAGCAGTACAGTATTTAACTCCAGAATCATTTTCACATTGTCAAAATGTAAAAGTTTCAACTAAAGGCTCTTTACATGCAAAGCAATCATTTTTGTAAGTTTTTCAATCATTTCCACATGCTAAATCATAGTAAGTGTCATCACAAGATAATTCTGGATCTTTATCATCAGGTCAACAGGCGTGCACATCTGCCTCTGCAGGAGCATCTATCATTTCACACTTATAATCATTACATACAGCTTTATTCATAAGTAAACAGTTATATACGCAGCGTTCATTATCTCATAAATGATTTACAAAATTTGTAACAATATTTGAGGCTATATTGATGTATTTAATATTCAAAGGAATATAACATCCGAGCGGACATTCTCATACAAAATATCAACAATCTGAATCTTTTTCACAATAATTATATCATTCAAAAAGATTTTTAACTTCATCAGCGTTTGAATAATTAATTAATTCAAGTTTATCAATATTTAAAACCTCATAATAATGATTTCATGCTGCTGCATCTAATGGAGTCACATATCACTCAAATTTTACTTTATTTCATGGTAAGTAATCAGATTTTTCATTAAAATAATTTTCCCAGCTACCAGCAGGAAAGAAAATATGATCTGAATGGTCTTCAAAATATCATTTTAAAACCAAAGTATCATCTTCAACTGTAGACTCGAAACTAATTTCTGGTCAAACTCAAGCAATAGTTAATTCTCATTGATAGTTAGGTCCACCATTTTGAGGATTATGGCATCAAAATAAGAATAAACAAAACAAGAATACTCATAAAGTCATAAATTTTTTCATCCTGGCACAAAAATGAAATAAAATTTAATATTTTACAGCAAATGCATAACTACTAAAAATAACTCTAGAAACTCAAAACTTCCACTCCTTAAGTATATACTTATATGGAACTTCCAAAATTCATCTTTTTCATAAAGATCTTTTAGTATTGGAATCATACACATAGAATATTTTCTTTTTTTCATTAAATCACCAGAGAGTAACATAGTGCCGATGTACCAAAGCCCTTCCCCGGGAAAATCGTTTTTTTCTAGTCTGTCAATTAGCAACCAAAAGAATTATAGGTCCATCCTTAATATTCTGTTTTAATAAAAACAATCTCTCATTATCGTTTAATTTTCTAGCATTCAAAATCGTATAACTTAGCTTGTATTTTTTCAATACTTTTTTTATTCACCATGGAGTCATAAAATATGTTTTTCTTGACCACCAATCTGAAGAATATGCTTCAATATTTTTCACTTTTCATCAATTTCACTCAATTACAGCTTTCAAAGAATAATGAGCACATCATCAAAATTTCCTATCTCTCAAAGGAAATCATTCAGGAGGAATTTTGTCTAATAAAAAAACACTATCTCAATCTGATTCTTTTTTAGATGGAGCTCTAGAGAATAAAGCTAACAACTTATTTTTAATCAGCATAGTTTAAGTATTATATTTAAACTATAGAAATTTTCAAATCTCAAATCGTATTATCTTCTACTTGTTTTACTTTTATCACCAGCTTTCTCTCTGGAATTTGCTTTTCTTCACCTTTTTTCAAAAATCAGATTTCTTCATCATTTATAGTTTTCAATGGAATCTCTATTTCTTCTCATTCACTAGGAAATCACTCAAGCAAAGATGTAATCAAATAGCTCAAAGTTTCTCAGTCAAATTCATCTTCATTTAATCATAATTCCTCG